>Ga0194127_10001011_pt1 | contig 43023 bp, 53 predicted proteins | sample TA2KigC100mmetaG_FD_148624 | JGI IMG/M metagenome (GOLD analysis project Ga0194127, IMG submission 148624) | Freshwater microbial communities from Lake Tanganyika, Tanzania - TA2015036 Kigoma Deep Cast 100m | ecosystem: Environmental > Aquatic > Freshwater > Lake | place: Tanzania: Lake...
AGGGTTCGATTGGTAATTATGATTCTCAAGGAATGGTTATAAGAATATTAAGAGTCTCAAAATAGTCCATACATGAGAAGCCAGCGGCTCAAAGGCTCATAACCCCACCTATCCTCCCCTTATTTTAGAGACTGTGTCACAATTATTATTTTGTCACCCTGAATTTATTTCAGGGTCTCGTAATTAGTTGAATTCATTAGATCCTGAACCAAGTTCAGGATGACATTTTTATGAATTCCCCTATTACGACACAGCCTCTTAAGGGGAGGATAGATCCCCTCTTAAATTAAGTCGAATAGACCCGACCACGGGAGGGGGGAAGGGGGAGTTATTTAATCGATGGAACCCTTTAAGTTCATGACAAAGAATGTCTATTCTATTATGAGGCTGTTAATAAGTGAGGGCGTTCTTATATTTTTTAATTTTGTTTGATAAGAACTCGCCTTGGGACGAGTTGAAAATATCCCCAAAGGGAGTTGTATGTCAAGGGAAAAAACCGCAGGTAAAAAAACGCATGATACGAGACAGGAAGGAGGGCGAGAAGGACCGCTCAAGGGAAAAGAGGGATCTGCCGATATAAATGAAAGAGGAATTTCCCATCCGGCTACGGCCCTTGAGGACCTCTTACGATGAACCCCCATTCCATAGAGGCCGACGGGATAACGACATCCATGTACCTGACCTCCTTCATCCACCGGGAAAACCTTTTTCAACTGACAGGACGCTGGCTGTGCAATCGGCTGGAGCCGAAGGATGGTCTTCATTTGACGAAAATACTCAGAGGAAGGTTTCCATGCCGTATTTCTTCTGGACTTCCTCGATAAAATCAAGGCCCCCAAAATTGATCGCCCTTTCAATGACCACCTCCGGGGATGCGCTATCGATTTTCCTGTCCCAAAAGAGTTCTTCCCTTATCTTACGAATTCCTTAAAAAAACCTTGGTATAATCCCATTCTTTGGCCGTAAAAAGGCGTTTTTCTTCGCCCCTCTCAAGCATGACGATCTGATCAAATTCCCTATTCTGGGGAGAGGGGGCCAGCCTGATTTCCACACATAGTTCAAATATAGCACAAATATCCAGATCAACTCAAACGTAAATTTTTAGCCTCCGTAACGCCTCATCTATCGGAGATAAACGGTTAGTTGGATAGGTAACTCCCCCTTTCCTCCTCCCGTGGTCGGGTCTATTCGACTTAACCTGAGAGGGGAGATTCCTCCCCTTAAGTTAAGGGGAGGAGAGGAGGGGTTATGAGGCGTTGTAGGAATTATCTTAGGGGTTTATTTAAGCTTACAAACTTAAAATTCACAATTTTCCCCTTTTCCCCCGCTTTTTCCATTTAATCTTTTCTAAAGGTTTTAGTCTAAAATGCCGAAAATTTAATTGAAACGTCTTGGGGAAGGGAAATCCAATATAGAGACGGGGATGAAGGAGGTGACTGATATGACGAACCTAAGAGGGTGTCGATTCTTTCGAGACTTAGATGGCCTTCACTTTGGCCGGGGGATTGGGTATTGCGATCTCGGTGTCATCTGGTCGATCTGTGACGGGGACGTCAGGTTCTGTGAAAGCCCTGATGTCATGGTCAGGTCTCTTTGTGAAGAATGGAGGAGAGGGGCGGAGAGGTCAGTTGCATCCTTCCGGCCTTAAATGAGAAGGAGGGAGTCTTATGCCAAATATCGTAACTGCAAAAGAACTGGGTAAGTACCTCAAGCTCTCCGAATCGACGATCTACAAGTTAGTTTCGGGCGGAGATCTACCGGGGTTTAAGATCGGAGACTCATGGCGTTTTGACATGGAGGAGATCATCCATATTATTAAAAAATCGAAGCACCGAAACAATCAACAGAAGGAAGTATAAGAAAGGAGAAAAGTATGGCTGAACTTACCAAAACGATGGATCAAGCAGTGAAAAGCATGGTTGATCGAGAAGGCAAATATCTAACCTTCTCCTTATCGGGCGAGGAGTATGGGATCGGGATTTTGAAGGTAAAAGAGATCATCGGGATGATGCCCATCACGCCCGTTCCAAGGACGCCTTCGTATGTTAAGGGTGTGATCAACCTTCGGGGCAAGGTGATCCCGGTGATGGATTTAAGGTTGAAGTTCGGGATGGAGGAGGCAGGGTATACGGAGCGGACGTGCATCATCGTGGTGGAGATCGGGGGTCAGGTCGGCTCCGTGTTGATCGGGATCGTGGTGGATTCGGTTTCGGAGGTGTTGAATATCAAAGCTACGGACATTGAGGAGACGCCGACGTTTGGAGCGAAGCTGGATACCGAGTATATCCTGGGGATGGCGAAGATGAACGGGGGGGTGAAGATTCTGCTCGACATTGACAAAGTGCTCAGCGCAGAAGAAGTAACCTTTTTGGACAAGGCGGCATAAATCGATTCTTCCGCCAATTTCAGGTAAGGAGGGGTTGAAAGAAAAAAAGAAAGAAGAAAGGGGGAATTAGGAAATGAAGAACATGTCGGTTGGGAAGAAGATTACGTTTGGTTTCGGGATTGTCTTGATTTTATTGGTCTCAATTGGGGTGGTAAGTTTTACAGGGGTGATCGATATAGTAAAGGATGCTCATGAAGTGATCATAGGCAATGAGTTGGACAGAGAACTGGCCCAAAAAGAGGTGGATCACCTTAATTGGGTCAACAAGGTGAATGCGTTCCTGAATAATGAAAGTATCGCCAAGCTTGAGGTGGAAGTGGATGACCATAAATGTGCTTTTGGCAAGTGGCTCTATGGAGAGGAGCGTAAAGAGACGGAGAAACTTTTCGCTGATATTGCCCCGCTGCTGAAGGAAATTGAGGAACCCCATCATCAACTTCACAAGTCAGCCGTTGACCTTGGCAAAGCGAAGTCCAAGGCAGAGGCTCGGACGATCTATGTAAACCAGACCGGCCAAAGCCTTGAGAAGGTTCAGGGGCTATTGAAGAAAATTCGAGAGACAGCCAAGAAACACGTCATGACCGAAGATGCAATGCTGAAAGACGCCGCGAGTACAAAGCGTAATGTAACTATAGTGGGTATTATCGCCATTGTGATAGGTACATTCTTCGCCTGGACGATTGCTCGTGGAATTACGAAAGTTCTAAAGGGGGTATCGACTCAATTGGGGGATGCTGCTGAGCAGGTGGCCTCTGCTTCGACCCAGGTCACTTCGGCGAGCCAGAGCTTGGCCGAGGGGGCCTCTGAGCAGGCCGCGGGGATAGAGGAGACATCCTCCTCGATCGAGGAGATGTCGTCGATGACCAAGCAGAATGCGGACAATGCCAATCAGGCCAAGACCCTGATGGCAGAGACGAGCCGAGTAGTGGATGAGGCCAATCGCTCCATGAGTGAACTGACCCAATCGATGAAAGAGATCTCCGCAGCAAGTGAGGAGACGGCCAAGATCATCAAGACGATCGATGAGATTGCATTTCAGACCAACCTTCTGGCTTTGAACGCAGCCGTGGAGGCGGCCCGTGCAGGCGAGGCGGGGGCTGGGTTTGCAGTAGTGGCCGATGAGGTGAGAAACCTGGCGATGCGTGCGGCGGATGCGGCCAAGAACACGGCCAACTTGATTGAGGGCACGGTCAAGAAGATCAAGAACGGATCTGACACGGTCGGTAAGACGAACGAGGCCTTTGCGAAGGTGGCCACGGGCGCCAAGAAAGTCGGGGAGCTGGTCGGAGAGATCTCGGCGGCATCCAATGAGCAGGCGCAGGGGATCGATCAGATCAACAAGGCGGTATCTGAGATGGACAAGGTGGTACAGAAGAATGCGGCCTCAGCGGAGGAGTCGGCATCGGCTTCGGAGGAGATGAACGCCCAGGCGGAGACGATGAAGGGTTTTGTGGCAGAGTTGGTGGCGCTGGTAGGAGGCCGGAACGGCAACGGAATGGCCTCTGTAGGGGCGATTCATGAATCGCCCGTTCGGGGTTCGGAGGCAAGAAAACCGGGTGGCAACGGGAATGGCAAGAAGTATGTGGGGCAGTTTGTGAACAAGGTGGCCCAGGGAGTGAGGAAGAAAGAGATCAAGGCTCCCATGCCGATTTCGAAAGAACCCAAACCCGAGCAGGTCATCCCCATGGAAGAAGGCAGCTTCAAAGAGTTCTAACAGAGAAAATAGGAAGGATAGGGACGTAGCTCAATTATTTAAATAACTTCTCAGCGATCGTTCAAAATCAGCGTTTTCTTTCATAAATGTTTCTCCTCGATCGGATGCTGTGTGCACGCCACCGGAACTCATTTGTAGCATCTCCACCAGTTGTGTCCCTGTCATTCCCAATCTCCTCAAGCACACGTAACACAATACGGATCGGGCCTCGCTGATTTCGCGCCTCCGTGATCTCCCAAGGATCTCCTCTCGCGTTACCTCCATCTCCTGTGTGATGAATTTGAGTAAGCCGTCCACATCGGCGGGTCTCCCCCTTGATAGTACCCGCTCCCGAGCATACCGGTCTGCTTCCACCAACACCTCTTCGATAAACGGAGCTTGCCCCAATATCCGGGGATCCCCCCTAGGTCCTTTTTCTTTACCCACCTTTGCTCCCTTGAGCCCCGCATTCCCTATGCTGAGATCACTCCTCCTTCCTAAGCCGATCCCCTCCGAAACGAAACGCCGATACCTGCTCCGGGCCACTTTCTCCGTTGTCCCAAAGTAAGACAAAACCTCATCCTTTGCTTGCCAAGGCCCATGTCCTCTTCCCATCAACACCGAATGTCCGCTCCACCGATATCGATCCAATCCATCTATGTCTTTCACCAAATTGGCACGGAACGGATTGAGATGAATATATCGTACGAGTTCCAACAAATAGGCATCCTCCTCGCACACGATCGACCGATAACGGTTCTGAAAAAGGTGGCCCGACCTCTGATGTCGAAGGTTAAAACTGACCGCATAGCCCGTTAACAATCTCCTCATCATTCGAGCAAGAGGAGTCGGGCCCGTCCGAAGGAGCACATGGGCATGATTCGGCATGAGAGCCCAGGCGAAACACTTTCCATGTCCTTCTTGGATAATCTGTCCGAGTCGGTCTATGAAATCTTCTCGGTCCCGATCGTTCTTAAAAATCAGCCTCTTCTCGATCCCCCGTACCATGACATGATGAAGGGTTCCGGGAGCATCCAAGCGTGGTCCTCTGGGCATGTCTTGACATTACCACAATCAATCAGGGGGGTCAAGTTATTTAAATAACTAAGCTACGTCCCCTTTGTCCTGATACGGAGATGAACGGCCGGGAACTGCTGGAGTGGATGCGAGTTCTGAAGCCGGAGTTGAAATGTCTCTATATGTCAGGCTACATGGCATCCTGGAGCAGGGCATCCACTTCGTCCAGAAGCCATTCTCAGTGAAAAACTTGGCCACCAAAGTGCGGGAAGCGTTAGGAACATGAGGGAATAGGGCAGCGGGATAAGCAAGACTGGTGAGCTTCACCCCGATTAAAGATTTTTCTCGAATCTACCGATGAAATGCTAAAGGAGAGGAGGGGATGAGCACCACTCTATTTTAGAGAGAGGAAAAGCGATGGGTGAGATGAGAATATCGAAAAAATGTCCAACCTCAGGATATAATGATTTAAAATGGCCTACCCCAGATATAAAATCCTAATCGTTGATGATGAAAAACCTATCCGAGAACTCCTTGTGAGCTTCCTTTCCTCATCTGGACACCAATGCGAGACAGCAAACACCGGAAAGGAGGCATAGATCGGTTGGGCCAGAACACATTTGATGCTGTGATCACGGATGTGATGATGCCCGAAATGGACGGGATGACGCTCACACGGGAGATTTCAAAAAATTATCCTGACCTTCCGGTGACGGTGATGACCGGGTTTAGCGATCAATATTCCGCTCGGAAGGCGATTGCAGATGGAGCCCGAGAGTTCATCAAAAAGCCGTTCTCCATGGTAGACTTTTCCCTGAGGCTGAATAAGATGATGCGTGGCCATGAGATCCTCTGTGAGATCAATGCCAAAAAGAAGGAGATTGAAGAGATCAGCAACCCGATGATCTTCCAACTACCGATCGAATCAAGGGAAAGAGTCAAAAACCTCCGGAAAGAGATAAGGGATCTAAAGAAAAAGCTGAAAGGGGAATAAAAGATAGGAATGGACCAATCTTCGGAACCGATTGACGGCAATCGGATGCTTGAAATGATTCAAGGCTGGATCGATTCGCGAAAGCTATGCAAGATGGCCATTCCGAACACCGATTATGCATGGATCACAATGATTCTGGGCATTGAAACAACAGGTCCCTCACCCACTCTGATGGTTGATCAGGTGAAAGGAATTGAGGGACTCCTTTCTCGTTATGTAAAGAATGGGCTCCATTTTGATTTTTTAGAGAAGGACGGGATTTTATGCTGGTTTGAAACCCGATTGATCCGGTCTTGGCCCCGAACCCTCCAGACTGAACTGCCAGAGTATATCTATCGGATGCAGAGGAGGAAATATGTTCGGATCGGTGCGCGGTCGGGAACAGAGGTTCTTTTCCAGAAAAACAACGGAACAATGGTGAGCGCAAATGTAAAGGATTATGGGTTGGGAGGGATTTCGTTCTTCACTCCTCCTTTTTTTAATCTAAACGTGGATGAGTTAGTCAGCGAGATCGAATTAAGAATCCCTCACGAAAAAGGGTTGGATCATTTCCGTATTCCTCTATCACGAGTAAAGCGGTTCGAAAAAACGGGAGAGGGGTTAGGGATCTGTGTCATGGAATTTGTCGAACTTCCTGAAACAGAAAAGGAACAGTTGTGGCATTATATCTTTAAAGAACAACGGTCATTGCTCAGAAGAACCGGAAAAATATGACCGAAACCATTGTCAAACCTCCAACACTCCCTATAATAGAACGACAGATATTTGACGATTTATTCCATTCGTTGTTATCCTCTTTTTTTAAAATTATCTCATAAAATCAAATAATTAACGATAATTTGTCACAATTGGCATTAGATTTGCTCTATTAATCTTTAAAATTCCGGTTCATCCGGGTTTTGTGTAGATAATTCCTCCGTCCCCTTTAATTAAGGGGAGGATGGGCGGAGTTATTATAGGGAGAAAGGGGGGGAATGATTGAGATGGGGACCGAGAAAAAGTGTTCATTTTATCGCAAATCAGACAACTCCAACTTGGGGCATGGCATTGGATATTGCGACCTTGGGGTAGTTTGGGCAATCTGTGATGGAGACATGAAACTCTGTGAAGAACCTTCTGCCCTCATCAAAAATATTTACGTTGAGTGGAATAGAAGCAAGGCCAGTACGATGAGAGAAAATGTTCATTCTGATGGGAGTCTTTAAATCGGTAACGAAATCAAACGTCCCTTCTCGATAGGGAAAGCGCCCGAACCAAAGCCGGAAGAACCTTATTATCTCCCCCCCTCATTCCTGCCCAGTCATCCCATTTTGATTAAAGTCTGAATTCATTTGTGACGATATAGCAATTGAGAATAAGAGGGAGTAACCGAGACCATTAACAAAGATTGACGAAAGAACCAAAGAATGGACCCTGATGAGATTTTAAACATCAAAGATGTCTCCAATTATTTAAAAATACCGATATCAACGGTTTATAAACTGGTTCAGGATGGGAAGGTCCCTGCCGTAAAGTTTGGAAAACACTGGAGATTCTTAAAAAAAGACCTTGACCACCTCTTTGAGCAGAAGAAGTTTGAAGATTTCTGATGTTTTCATGGAGAAAGGAACGTTCATATGAAAGCTGAGATGATCAACCCTTTTTTGGAGGCGACGGTTTCCGTTTTGAAGACGATGGCCTTTATAGAACCTACTCCTGGAAAGCCCTATATCAAAAACGGGGCTTCCGCCACAGGTGATGTTTCCGGAATCGTGGGCATTGTCGGGGATGCAGAGGGAACCTTATGTCTTTCTTTCGCCAAGACGTGTATTCTCCACATCATCGGTAAGATGTTCGGGGAAGAGAAGACGGAGATCAATGACGAAGTGAAAGACGCGGTAGGTGAGTTGACCAACGTGATTTCCGGTGACTCGAGGAGGCGACTTGAGGAGATTGGATACCATTTCTTAGGGGCGGTCCCATCAGTCATCTCCGGCATGGGACATGAGGTGAGGCATGTCACAAAAGGCCCCATTCTTTGTATTCCTTTCAAGACCGAGGCCGGATCCTTCACAGTTGAGGTCTGTTTTAAATGAACCTTCCCCTTTCCCAATCCATAGAGTTGACCGATGGGGAGTTTCAGAGGATCAGCCGTCTGGTTTATGATCAGTGCGGGATCAACCTCAGCGACGGAAAGAAAGAACTGGTCAAAGCCCGGTTGGGGAAGAGGATCAGAACAGGCGGTTTTCGATCATTCAAGGAATATTATCAATACATTCTGAGTGACGAATCCGGACAGGAGTTGATCCATCTGCTTGATTCGATCGCCACCAATTATACCTTCTTTTTCAGAGAGCAGAACCACTTTGATTGCCTCCGGCTGGAGATTTTACCTGAATTGATCGGCAAAAAGAAGAATGACCGGAGGCAATTCCGATTCTGGAGCGCAGCCTGTTCGTCAGGGGAAGAGCTCTATTCCATTGCCATAACCCTGCTGGAGGCGATAGAAAATCCATTTGTCTGGGATATCTCGGTTCTGGGAACCGATATATCGACCAAAGTGCTCAAGGTGGCGAAATCGGGCGTCTTCCCCAAGGAACGCATTCAATCCATTCCGGCCTCTTTTGTAAAAAAGTATTTTTTAAGGGGTGAGAACGAGTGGAAGGATTATGTGAAGTTGAAGGATGAGGTGAAAAGGCTGGTTCAACTGAGACGGTTAAATCTCATGGAGTCTTTCAGTTTCTCAGAGCCTTTCGATTGCATTTTTTGCAGGAACGTGATGATCTATTTTGACAAAAAGACTCAGGCCAATCTCGTGAATCGCCTTTATGAATGTTTAAGGGAAGGGGGGTTCCTTCTGATCGGGCATTCTGAAAGCCTGACAGGCATCGAGCATCCATTTCGATATGTCAAGCCTTCGATCTATAAAAAGTAAAGTGAAAGGAGACAAGTCAGGGGAAATCCTCTGATCTTAAGCATAGGGACAGTGGAGAAAATCATCGTTGGGATTGCTGATATGAAGGTTTCTAACAAACCTGATGCTACACTCATTACCTATTCCTTAGGCTCCTGTATCGGTGTGAGCATTTATGACCCCACTGTCAGGGTGGGAGGGCTTCTCCATTTCATGTTGCCCGATTCAACGATCGATCCTCAAAAAGCGTTAAAGAATCCCTGGATGTTCGCTGATTCGGGGATCCCCCTTTTTTTCAAAGAAGCCTATCAATTGGGGGCGGAAAAGAGAAGGTTGGATGTTAAAGTGGTAGGAGGGGCTCAGATTCTGGACGATTCGCAGTTTTTCAACATCGGTAAGAGGAATTACATGACCCTCAGAAAGATTTTCTGGGCGAATAACGTTTTGATCCGCGCAGAAAAGGTCGGCGGTAATGTCAATCGGACGCTATCGCTTGAATTGCTATCCGGAAAAGTCTGGGTGAAGACCTCCGGAGACGGAGTCGTAGAGATATGAACCTTGTTGATCAGATTCTCAACTCCACCGACAGGTTGCCTTCTTTCCCGATGGTGATCCAGCGGGCGCTTCAATTGATAGAAGATCCCCGATCATCAGCCCAGAATCTGGTCGATGTTCTTCAGTTCGACCAGTCGATCACCGCCAATATCCTCAAGCTCTGCAACTCCGCCTATTTCGGACTCAGAAAAACGGTTTCCTCCTTAAGAGAGGCCCTCGTCATGGTCGGATTCGATCAGTTGATGGAGATCATTCTCAGCCAGGAGAGCGCTTCATTCCTGCAGGACTCCTGCAAGGGATATGACCTCGGGCAGGCGGACCTCTGGAAGCATTCGGTCGCCTGCGGGCTGCTCTCAGGGATCATATCAAAACGGCTAAAGAGAGAGGCGTCGCTTACCCTTTTCACCGCCGCACTTCTCCACGATATCGGAAAGATGGTGTTGGGCCACTATGTCCAGGACTATTTCCGGCAGATCAAGAATTTAGCAGGAGAAAAGCAGATCTCTTTTACCGAAGCCGAAAAAGAGATCCTGGGCATTGATCATGCCGAACTTGGAGGAAAGGTGGCAGAGAAGTGGAAATTTCCAAAATCGATTATTTCAGCCATCCAATACCATCATGCTCCCTCCCTGGCATCGGAGGAAAGTGAGGTTGTAGAGCTGGTCTCCCTGTGTGATATCGTGGCCATGATCACGGGCATCGGCGGAGGAGCGGACGGCCTTGCCTACCACGGAAACCGTGAAGTGATGAAGCGGTACCATCTTGGCGAAAAGGATATTGAACAGTTTATCGTGAAATTAGAAGACCGGTTTCAACTGGTCAATGAAACCCTGGACACAAAGAGAGGAGGGGAGGGGAGATTGTGGCTTACAATGTCTTGATCGTAGATGATTCCCAGACGATGCGAAAAGTCATCCGGAAAACGGTGACGATTTCCGGCTTTGAGGTGGGGGAATGTTGGGAAGCGGGCAATGGCCAGGAGGCCCTGGACATCCTCCACTCCTGCTGGGTTGATCTGATTTTAGCCGATCTCAATATGCCGGTCATGAATGGGCTGGAGATGCTCAGAGAGCTGAAAAAAGATGAAATACGCGGTCATATTCCGGTCATCTTGATTACCACCGAAGGCAGTGAAAAGCGCCTCGAAGAGGCTTATGCCCTCGGGATCAAGGGTTATATTCAGAAGCCTTTTCATCCGGAAGCCATACGGGATGTTCTGACGCGTATCATGGAGGGAACCCATGATGGACGAAATTGAGAAGAAGGCCATTTCCGTCACCGGCCAGGTATTCGAGACCATGTTCTTTACGCCCGTGGCGGTCCAAGAGAAGGAAAACGAAGACTTTTATGGTCCCATCAAAACATACTCCGCCTTTTTAAGAGGAGAGATTGGATTCGACGGGACACGTTCCGGAACGCTGATTCTCTCGGTTCCTGTGGACCTGGCGAAGACGATGGCTTCCAATTTTATGGGGCTGGAAGAAGAGTCCGCTTCCGATTCTCAGGCAATCGATATGGTCAACGAGTTATGCAACATGATCTGCGGAAACCTTTTCTCACAACTTGATAAGAAAACGGTCTGGCACCTCACCGTGCCGCAAACCCGGGAGATTTCCGGGCAGGCCATGGGCACCGACGGCGGAGACCGGACGCTAACGGTCCATTTCAATGCAGAAGGTTATCCGGTTCAACTGCAGATTCAATTGGCCTCGACATCATGACGAAAAGGAAAGGGTCAGATGGATAATCATAAGATCAAAGTATTTATCGTTGATGATTCAGCCATCGTTCGTAAAATCTTCAGCGAAGACCTTTCTAAGGAAACCGACCTTGAGGTCGTGGGGACCGCTCCGGATCCTTTTGTCGCCCGGGATAAGATTGTCCTCCTGAAACCCGATGTCGTTCTCCTGGACATCGAAATGCCTCGAATGGACGGCCTGACGTTTCTGAAAAAGCTGATGCACTATTATCCACTTCCGGTCATCATTGTGAGTTCCCTGACACCGAAAGGAAGCGGGATGGCTCTTGAAGCCATGGAATATGGAGCGGTGGAGGTGCTTTCAAAACCAGGAGGCCCTTATTCTGTAGGAGATATGAGCCTTCAGTTAAAAGAGAAGATCCGAGCGGCGGCGAGGGTTCGTATGAATCGAGTCCGGAATAGAGACTCAGGCCCTCCCATTGAACCGGCCGCGAAGATTCTCGGTGAGACCACGCAGAAGTTAATTGCCATCGGAGCTTCGACCGGGGGCACCGAGGCCCTCAAGGAAGTCCTTATCAGGCTTCCACTGAATACCCCTGGAACCCTCATCGTCCAGCATATGCCCGCTCAGTTTACGAAGGCTTTTGCAGAAAGATTGAACGGGATCTGTCAGATCGAAGTGAAGGAAGCCAAAGACGGCGATTCGGTCTTGAATGGCCAGGCCCTCATTGCCCCTGGAAATTTCCATATGGTTCTAAAGCGGAGCGGGGCGAGGTATTACGTGAGCGTGAAGGACGGCCCCATGGTCCATCATCAGAGGCCTGCGGTGGATGTCCTTTTTAATTCTGTGGCGCAATATGCGGGGGCCAACGCCATCGGCGTCATCTTGACCGGCATGGGTTCGGACGGCGCCCAGGGGATGTTGAAGATGAAGGAGGCAGGGGCCCGGACGATCGCACAGGATGAGGAGAGCTGTGTGGTCTTCGGCATGCCGAAAGAAGCGATTAAACTTAACGCCGTCGACCGAGTGGTCCCTCTTGGATATATTCCGAACGAGATCATTCAGATGATCAATATAACTTAGGATGAACAATCTTATGGCAAAAAAAGAGACAAAAATCGATCTGATGGAATCCACCCCTGAAAAAAATCTCAAGGGGGGGCCTTCCGCACAAACAACGAAAGATTCTCCTCCGGAGGTCATTGTCAAGGGTGCAGGAAAAAAATCGAAAAAGTTTTTTTTAATCATTGTGCTGACCGGGTTTGTTTTTATCGCAGGAGCCATTGGAGTCGCAGGATATCTGGGCTATCTTTCCATTCCCGGTATTTCGGCGGCCAAACCACCCGAACCGACTCCTTCACAAAAGCCCCAAATGGGTGAGACTTTAAAGGTAAGTCCCCTTATTATCAATCTGAACGAAGAGAATGGAAGGCATTATCTGAAGGTGACCATTGTCCTGGAATTGGATGAGAAGAAGTGGGCCGAACCGATTCAGTCAAGGATGCCCGTGTTTACGGACGCGGTCATATCGATCGTCAGCGAGAAGAGGCTTGAAGATTTGAAAACGAACCATTTCAAGGAGCGCTTGAAAGAAGAACTTCTAAAGAGTTTTAACGGACATTTAGGCCAGAAGGGAGTCCGTGGAATCTATTTTGATGAATTCCTCTTTCAGTGAAAGGTCATGATGAATGTAAAAATCTATCTCAAACAGGAAGAGATTAAGTTGGGCTGCGGCTCGACGGCAAAAAGCACAAAGGTGGACAACTACTTTCAGGCCATCGAAGTGGACGAAGAACATGTCGAAATCCGTCTGCTCGATTGCTTTGATCAGCCCGTTGGAAAGGGTTCGGTCATTCACAAGGATGAGCTGAAGGACTTTAGCCCCTGTCCGGATTACTTTAAGACCAAAAAAAACTCCAAGGAATTTTTGATTGAGAAGCACATTCATTCCGGAGACCGACACATGGCCCAGAAAGAGTTTTTCAGCGCGGAGCACGAATACAATCGAGCTCTTTCCCTGGATGACAACCATTTAAAAGCCAATCTGGGAATGGGCAAGGCGCTATTCGCCCGGGGAAAGAAGGATGCCTCAAAAAAGATATTTTCGAAACTTTCGAGCCTCGATGCTTTATACGAAAAAGAGAACAAGCATATTTTCAACGAAGTCGGGATCGAGCTCCGGAAGAGGAAGATGTTCGAAGAGGCCATATCGAATTACCTCAAGGCCATTTCAATCGATCCAAAGGATGAGGTCCTCTATTATAATCTGGGAAGGGCCTTCTATGAAGAAGGGAAGCGGGAAGAGGCGATTCAACATCTGAAGCAAGCCCTGACTCTTAAATCTGATTTTCGAGAAGCCAGTGAATTTCTGTCGAAGATTCAACCCTCCTGATGTCCCAGGAGTGAAGCTCCCCGCGCTTCCACACGCTCCATGCTGCGAAGGCAAGGAAAATGATCCCTCATCCACCCGGAAAATATTGCCGGTTAGAGGCTAAAAGTTCCCCATAACACTTCCGTTCAATAATAGAATCTCGCCAATTCCTTAGCTTTTCTTCTTGGCATAGGAGTTGCATAATTTATTTTACCCCGTTAGAAAGCCCCGCTGGTTGCAGCGGGGATGAGTTTACCTTAACGTTGTAAAAAATTGAGTTAAACGGACATGGGTGAACCGTTCGGAAAGGCTTCGGGGCGAACCTTCAGGCCTATGGGCACCCACGTCTCTAACCCATACTGGATGTCACCTTTGGTGAAGTCCAGCGATTCCCTTAAGACATCCGGTTAACCGCCATTCGAAGCCTTGAAGAGCGGTTTACCCATGGCCGGTTATGCAACTATCAGGTTTATTTCCTTTTGAGCGAACACGGGTTTAAAGCCCCGTGTGAGTCATCCCGTTGGAAAGTCGAAGACTTTCTAACGGGGTTAACTGGCTTATTTGCCTTATCATGGAGGAACCTATTTATGAAAATAAAAGAGCTCAATCCGTCTATCCAGCCTATCGTCCAGCCTGGAAAAGGAAAGTCGGAGTCGCCCAATGGTCTCGATTTTCAGAAATTACTTGGAGAGGCCAGCGACCAATTGAAGGCATCGGCCCAGGGTCCTTCTCCCTCCGGTCCTGGAGAGATGGCAAGGGCCTCGGCGCCCTCTATCGCACCCGCCTCTCTTTTAGGTTTCAAGGATCAAGAGGACATTCCCAGGATTCGATCTCAAAGCCTCAACGCAGTTGAAGACACATTAACGGTCTTAAGCAAATATCAGGAAGCTCTTTCCAACCCTGAGACCTCCTTAAAGGAAATCGATCCATTTATCAAGGCATTGACGAAGGAGGCGGACGGATTGAATCGACTCTATGATAAGCTTCCCTCCACTGACCCTCTGCACAGCATTTTGAATGAGATCGGCATCCTCGCCGCGGTGGAAATCGAGAAGTTCCGCAGAGGGGATTATCTCTAACAGATCATTCAGGCGCCTCAATGGGAATCGATTTATCCGGTCTAAGCAACGAGATCATTGACAGTACCCGTTTGCAGGAACAGAAAAAGAAGTCTGTCCAGGAGACAAGCAAGGATAAATTTTCAGATGTCTTAAGGTTAAGTCTTGAAAAGGAAGGGAAGAAGGGAGATCCACCTGATACGACCTTCAAGGAGTATACGGTAAAACCGGGTGACACCCTGTGGAAGATCGGGGTAAAATTGTTTCAGGAAGACCCGTATAAAATTGCAAAAGACAACGGCATAGCCAATCCGGACCTGATCTTTCCCGGGCAAAAAATAAAGATTTATAAGTCAAGTCATCCGGCCGTTCAGAATGTGACGGCAAGCTGGTACGGAAATGAGTATCACCGCAGGCCTACGGCAAGCGGCGAGAGATTCGACATGTATCAAAACACCTTAGCCCATAAGACCCTTCCTTTTGGCACGGTGGTTCGGCTTTACAACCCTGAAAATGGCAGGAGCATCATAGGAAAGGTCAATGACAGGGGGCCCTTTATTCAGGGGAGAGATGTCGATCTCTCCTTTGGCATGGCGGACCGACTGGGACTGATAAAAAAGGGTATCGGAAAATTGGTCATGGAGATTTTATAATAGTCAATTATTTGACAATTGGAAAAGATTGTAGTAGCATTCCTTTATCCCGTTAGAAAGCAGAGGATATTCTAACGGGGTGAACCCCAAAAGAAGGAATGCTTCATGGGAAACGAGAAGATCCTCCTCATCGACGACTCACCGGAGATACTGGAAAACCTTTCCGAATACCTGGCATTAGAAGGCTACGATATAACGACCACCTCCAACGGCGGTTCCGGCATATCCATGATCGAAAAGGGGTTTTATGACATCATCCTGACGGACATGAAAATGCCCGGGGTTGATGGAATGGATGTCTTAAAGTATGTGAAGGATCAATCCCCCGAATCGATCTGCATCATTCTGACCGGCTACGGAACCATTCAGAATGCTGTGGAAGCGATCAAAAGCGGAGCCTTCGACTATCTCACCAAACCCGTTAAGATGGACGAAATCACCATCGCCCTGAATAGGGCGCTCGAATACCGGGATCTGAAAAGAGAAAACATCAATCTGCGAAATCAATTGAAGAAGAAGTATCAATTCAAGAATATCATCGGCGACAGCCCTGCCATGCAGGGTGTCTTTGAGAAGGTTGAAAAGGTGGCCGACACGGATAGCACCGTGCTCATTCTGGGGGAGAGTGGAACGGGCAAGGAGCTGATCGCCAGGGCGCTACACTACAATAGTTATCGGAAGGAAGGGCCTTTTGTTCCTGTCAATTGCGCAGCCATTCCAAGCGAGCTCCTGGAAAGCGAGCTTTTCGGACACGAAAAGGGGGCATTTACCAACGCCATCCGCACCCGGATCGGTCGTTTTGAGCTGGCTCATGGAGGAACCCTCTTTCTGGATGAGATCGGAGATATGAATTCTAATTTGCAGAGCAAACTATTGCGGGTTCTTCAGGAAAGGCAGTTTGAGCGTATCGGCGGAGTGAAACCCATTCATGTGGACATCAGGATCATCTCAGCCACACACCAGGACTTGAAAAAGGCGGTATCGAAAAGGAAGTTCAGAGAGGACCTCTATTATCGTCTGAATGTGATCCCCATCGAGATCCCCCCCCTGAGGGAACGCATATCGGACATCCCCCTTCTCGCCCACCACTTTATCCACCATTTCAACAAGAGCAAGAAGAAAAAGGTGACGGGAATATCGGATGAGGCCATGGAGGGTTTGATGGAATACGACTGGCCGGGCAATGTTCGAGAACTTGAAAATATGATCGAAAGATTGATTATCCTCGCCAGCGGCGAAACGATTGATTTAGTGGACCTACCCGAGAGAGTGATGCCCGCTTCCTCAAAAGAGTTTGGGGGATCAATCGATATCCCGGAAGAAGGGGTATCACTCGAATCCGCTATGAATCAGTTGGAGAAACAGTTGATCCTTCATGCACTTAATAAGAGCGGATGGGTCAAAAACAAAGCGGCCCAGATGCTGCGTATGAATAGGACCACACTGATTGAGAAGATCAAACGCCAGAACCTCCAACGTCCCACCTCTTGATGTATTTGCCTTTGATTTTATTTGCCTTTGGGAACTCCTTGACCCACTTCAACCCTTGAAGCAATCGATGATGGATTAATCAGTTTAATAGTCAAAAGGATGACATCCATCTGAGAATTTGACATTTCCAGAGCTGGGGTTGTCAGGAGCTATTTCTATAATTACTTGTATTAATTGGGCTTATTCCAAAGACATGATGGCATAGTAATTGCTTTAATCATACCTGAATCTTTCTTCGTGATTTCAAAATGGCCAAGAAACGATTGTTAATTGTGGAAGATGGAGCCGATATGACAGGGGGCCTTTACAAAGGGCTCTCCCATAATGGCTACCTTGTGGTTGGGACAGACGACGGAGGAAAGGGGCTCTCCCTTTTCAACGAGAGCCCCTTCGATCTTGTCATTTTAGACATGAAATTACCCGACCAGGATGGACTTCCATTGCTTGAGGCGATCAAGCGCAAATCACCTCAGACGCCTGTAATTTTTATCACCAGGGGAGGCTCGGTTAAGAATGCTGTGGATGCCATGAGAAACGGGGCTTTTGATTATCTCCTCAAGCCCGTAGCGATGGAGGCATTGGAGGAGCGAATTCGTATAGCTCTCAGAGAAGACCCTTCTCCTTCGAAGAGCATCCCTCCCGACCGAACGGATCCTTCGGCATCGATCCTCACCAGAGACAAGAGGATGATAGAGATCATCGATTTATGTAATCGCATTGCTATCAGCAACGCTCCGGTGCTCATCCAGGGAGAGAGCGGTACCGGGAAGGAGCTGTTTGCACGACATATCCATATGAAAAGCCCCCGTCGGCAAGGGCCCTTTGTGGCGGTCAACTGCGCTTCCCTTCCGGAATCTTTGTTTGAAAGCGAGCTGTTCGGTCATGAAAAAGGGGCTTTTACAGGGGCCCTATGCAGAAAGGTCGGGAAGTTCGAACTGGCCCACCGGGGAACCATTTTGCTCGATGAGATTACAGAGATGAGTCCGTTCCTTCAGGCGAAAATCCTGAGAGTGATCCAGGAGAATGAGCTGGATCGCATCGGAGGACGGGAGCCTGTCCCGATCGATGTGCGGGTCATTGCCACCACCAACCGAAAGATAGAGACCTCTATCGAAAAGGGCGAGTTCAGAGAGGACCTCTATTTCAGGCTGAATGTGATATCGATTCAACTTCTTCCTCTGAGGGAACGGACGGATGATATCGAGCTTCTCACGCGGTTCTTCCTGAAAAAATATTCTGACCATTACGGGAAACCTGATGCCGCCGTTTCTGACGTGACCCTGCACTGGCTGAGCCAACAGCCCTGGCGTGGAAATGTGAGGGAATTGAAGAATGCCATTGAGCGCGCAGTTCTGACGGCTTCCGAGCCTGCGCTTGGTCTAAAAGATTTTTTCCAGCAGGAGGGAGATGGCCCCCCGAAGGTAAAGGAATCCATGCCCTTCTCCTTTTCATTGAAGGAGATGGAAAAAGATCTCATCGCCAGAGCACTCGAGAAGACCAACGGAAACCGGACTCATGCAGCGAGGATCCTTGGAATCAGCATCCGGACATTGAGAAACAAACTGCATGAATATAAGACGGCCGTTTCCGGTTTAGACATGTCAGATTCCCCATGATAAGGGGAAGAAAGTGAGAGTGGTCATTGGCCTAAGGACGGCCTGTAGAAAGTGAGGGTCAGAGGATGGATAACATTCAAATTAAAAGATCATTGTTCGACCATACGATCGGATTGCTCCAGCGGTCTTTGGACCTCCGGACGTTTCGGCACAGAATCCTCTCGGATAATGTCGCGAACTCCGAAAACCCGGACTTCACCCCCAAAGAGGTCTCCTTTCAAAAAGTCTTACAGGAGACGATGCAGGGCCGGTCTGCGGGCTTTATCAGGACGACTCATTCCCATCATCTCTCCGGAGATGTCCCAGGGACGGTGGAGGTGGCTTCTTCGGCCGAAGGAATCCAGCTTGACCAGGAGATGGCGAAATTGGCCGAGAACAACCTGATGTTTCAGGCCGGAGTTCAGGCCTTATTGAAAAAATTTGAAGGGATCAAAACAGTCATTCAGGAAGGAGGGAGATAGACCCGTATGAATATATTTAGATCGATGGGAATCAGCTCCGGGGGACTTCAGGTCCAGAGAAGGGTCATGGATGCCATCTCCCTGAACCTCGCCAATGTTCAAACGACGAGAGGAAGCGGAGGCGAACCCTATCGCCGGAAGAGGGTGGTTTTTTCGAACGGCCCTGTGGACCTGCACTTCTCCGAAATGCTTTCCGGCAGACTCCGGATGGCAGGCCATCTTTACAGGACGCATCCGGACCATTTTGGCCGGATGGAAATCGGAGGGAGAGGCCTCCCCGCAGAGGAGGCAACCATTCAGGCGGCCACGCTCGATGACCTGAGGCCTTTCCAGATGGTCTACGATCCTTCCCATCCCGATGCAGACAAGGATGGATATGTATTTTTGCCGAACATCAACATCGTTGAAGAAATGGTCGATATGATGAGGGCGGTGCGAAGCTATGAAGCCAATATCACCGCCTTTAACGCAGCCAAGAATATGGCCTTAAGGGCCTTAGAGATCGGCCGGTAATCCGGCCGTCGAGTTGAGGAGCAAACATGAAGATCCATGATGTGCTTTCCATTCCGTTGATGAATCAGGAGATCGAACGCAAGGAGAATCCTGACCCTCTCTCGGACTTCAAGAAAGCCTTGAGCCAATCGATCGACGAGCTGAATCGACTTTCCGGCGAGGCAAATAGGAAAGTCCAGGGGATGGTCATGGGCGAAACAGATATCCATGAAGCCATGATTGCCATGGAAAAAGCCGGGATCTCCCTGAAGCTGATGATCCAGGTCCGGAATAAGATCATCGCGGCCTATGAAGAGATCATGCGAATGCAATTCTAATTGATCATTCTTGAATCCTAACGCGTCGGGTGAAGGAGATGATATGGCGGATAAAATAAACGACAGGCTCTTGCCTTTTTTGAACCTCTTCTCAAAGGGGCGGGCGTTGATGATTTTTTTCGTCTTCCTCCTCTCTGTCCTTCTTTTCGGATCGCTCATCTTCTGGAACACCCAGCCCGATCACCAGGTCCTCTTCACCGGCCTCTCGACCGAGGATGCCGGAGAGATGGTCAATAAGCTGAAAGAGAAGAAGATCCCATTCCGTCTGTCTCACAACGGGACAACCCTCCTGGTGCCCAGCGAACAGGTCTACGACCTTCGGCTCGCTCTCGCTGCCGAGGGGTTGCCCAGGGGAGGAGGCATTGGGTTTGAGGTTTTTGACCGAAACAGCATCGGGGTCACCGACTTCGTACAGAGGCTCAATTATCAGAGAGCCCTTCAGGGCGAGTTGAGCCGGACCATCAAACAGATCAAAGAAGTGGATCAGGTGCGCGTACACATCGCCACTCCCCGAGAGTCTCTCTTCGTGGAGGAACAGAAGAAGCCCACTGCATCGGTCTTCATCAAAACCCGGACCGGGATGACCCTCCATCCATCTCAGGTCGAAGGAATCGTTCATCTGGTGGCCAGCGCCGTAGAGGGGTTGGAACCGGCGAATATTTCTATTGTCGATATGTCGGGGAAGGTTCTCTCCAAAAGGGTCAGCAATACTCCGATCGGACAATTGACCACCACCCAGCTGGAATATCAACAGAGCATCGAAGAGAGTCTCCGGAAGAAAGTTCAAAGCATGCTGGAGGAAGTGTTAGGGCCGGGAAAGGCTATTGCGAGAATATCGGCAGAGATCGATTTTCAACAGGTGGTTGTGACCGAGGAGAAGTTCGATCCCAACACGGTTCTCCGGAGCGAACAGAGAAATATGGAAAAGCCCTATACCGGAGCCAGGCCCGCAGGAGGCAAGCAGGAGGCAGGCTCAGAGTCAAAGGCGGTCGCTCCAGTTCCTTCCTCCCAGCCATTGGCAGCGAGTCCGATGGAGCGACAGAATGAGATCAAGAATTATGAAGTTTCAAAAATCAACAAGCAGATCAGAAGTCCTGTGGGAGACATCAAGAAGGTCTCAGCCGCCGTTGTCATTGACGGGATCTATAAAGAAGAAGCAGGAAACAAAGGAAATAAGGAGAAGAAATATGCGCCCCGCTCTCAGGACGAGATGAAGCATCTGGAGAATATCGTCAAGAAGGCGATCGGATACAATGAAGGAAGAGGAGACCAGGTGGAAGTGATCAACCTTCCCTTTTACTGGTCAACAGCGGATGAAGAGATCAAAACCGAGAAAGGGACCTCCTATAAAGATTACCTGCCGATGATTTACAAGCCGGCGATCAGCCTGGCCCTTGCGCTCCTGTTCATCTTTTTTGTCCTCCGGCCCATTCTGAAAAAGAGGTCAATGGACCAACCGCAGGTCTCCCCGGTTCTGCAGGTTGCGGCTCCGGGAGCGATTCCCCCTGAATTTCAACCCGAGCGGACGACTTTGACATCCTTAAATCCGCGGGATCATGCGATGCAACTCGTTCAAAAAGACCCTTCAAAGGCGGTTGATGTTGTTCGCTCGTGGCTCCGTGAGAAAGAGTGAGGTTAACGATGCCCACTGAAAGGTTATCCGGCCCGCAAAAAGCCGCCATCTTGCTCTTTAGCCTCGGAGAAGATATGGCCTCGACGATAGTCAAGCAACTCGGGGAGGAAGAGATTAAGAAGATCGGAGGGTCGATATCAAAGCTTTCTTCTGTTTCTCCGAAGATCGTCGAGACGATCCTGTCAGAATTTCAAGAGGCTTCCTCCACCCAACTCCCGATCCAGATCGGACAGGAGGGGGGGAGCAAGTTCATGAAGACCGTTGTCTCGAAGGCGATCGACGGGCAGAAAGCCCAGAATCTATTAGAGGAGATTCAGGAAGAGGGGAAGTGGAACCTCTTTCAGAAAATCCGAAAACTTGATCATAAAACCGTTTCCAATTTCATACGGTCCGAGCACCCCCAAACTATCGCCATTATTCTCATCCATCTCGATTCCAGCCAGAGCTCGGCGATTCTTGAGGAGTTTCCTCCGGCTTTACAGACAGAGGTGATCCGCCGGATTGCAGAACTGGAAAATATTCCTCCTGGCATTGTGGAGGAGATCGACCAGGTTCTTCAAGAGGAGATTGTCACGATCAAAGGGTTTGAGGGACAGAAAAAAGGAGGGGTTCGCCTGGCCGCCGAGATCTTGAATCAGATGGAAGGCGCTGCGGAGGGGAATATTTTAAAGGAGATTGAGGATCAGAAACAGGGATTGGCCGAGGAGATCCGAAAGCTGATGTTTATCTTTGAAGACCTGCTTCAGGTAAATGACCAGAGCGTCGTGGCCATTCTGAAGGAGGTCAACAATGAGACATTGATGATGGCCATGAAGACCGCCTCTGAGGAATTGAAGGAGAAGATCTTCAAGAATATGTCGGAAAGGGCGGCCCAAATGTTGAAAGAAGATCTGGATGTGATGGGGCCTGCGCGTCTGAAAGATGTGGAAGCGGCTCAACAATCCATCCTGAAGGTGGCCAAGAAACTTGAAAGCGAAGGGAAGATCGTTCTGATGGGCACGGGGAAGGAGGAGGTTTTTGTCTAAAAAGTTTATCTCGAACCTATTCCATCAGGGAGGGAGTCAGGAAAGTATATTCGAGGCAACCTGGCCGGCCCTTTCTCCCGGAAAGGATCATCTTTCATCCCTTCCAGGTTTGAAGGAAGCAGAGACGAAGATGCTCAAGGAGGCCAGGGAGAAGGCCTTCTTGATCGAAAAAGAGGCCTATGAGAAAGGTTTCGAACAGGGAGAAAAGGACGGACGGGAGTTGGGCCAGAAACGACAGGAAGTCGTCATTCAGCAAATGAGAAATGTGCTTCTGGAGATCGAGCGTCAGAGAAAGGACTTTCGCCAGGTTTACGAGAACGAGGTGCTGACGCTTCTGCTCGGCATCGGGAAAAGAATTTTTCGTCAGGAAGTGTTGGTTTGCGAGGGATTGATCACGACCGTCCTCCAGGAAGCCCTTCAATATGTGACAGACCGGGGAAGGGTCATCGTCCGCCTCCACCCGGGAGATTATCAAAACCTGTTAGCCCATCCCGGCCAAATTCCTTTTTCTCTCGACGAAAAAGACGGGATAAAGATGGTTGAAGACCCATCGATTACCCGGGGGGGATGCCTGCTGGAGACCTCCTTCGGAGATGTGGATGCCACCTTTGAAGGCCAGTTCGACGAGATTGTTTCTCAAATCCGGCAACAGATGAAAGGGGCAGAAAGGGACCCTGGACGGTGACCCCGATAGATTCAACCGATATTTCCAATTGGGCGGCCTATCATCAACAGACCCGAGAGGCCAGGATGATCCGGTGCTATGGACGTGTGCTCCAGGTAGTGGGTCTGGTCATCGAAGGGGCGGGACCCCATCTGGCCATCGGAGAGGTGTGCCATATTGAGCGGGGAAAGGACGAAGAGCCGATTTTAGCAGAGGTCGTTGGTTTCAGAGAGAAGAGGATGTTGATCATGCCTCTTGGAGAGACCCGGGGGATTCAACCCGGGAACCGGATCATCCCCATGGGAAGTCCAGCACGGGTTCAGACTGGAATGGGTCTGCTGGGCCGGGTTCTCAATGCCATGGGAGACCCAATCGACCGAAAAGGGCCTTTCCCATCGGAAATGGAGTATCCTATCTATCGACCTTCTCCTCCCGCATTGTTCAGGCAGAGAATCTCCGCTCCCATAGATGTGGGCATTAAAGCCATCAATGGTTTGATGACCATCGGGAAAGGTCAGAGGATGGCCATCTTCTCTGGCTCCGGAGTGGGGAAGAGCACGTTGTTAGGAATGATCGCCAGACATACGACGGCACAGGTCAATGTAGTTGGATTGATCGGGGAGCGGGGGAGGGAGGTGAGGGAATTTATTGAGAAAGACCTCGGAGAGGAAGGGCTGAAACGATCCGTCGTCGTTGTGGCCACCTCGGATCATCCCCCCCTCATCAGAATGAGAGGAGCTTACCTGGCGACAACCCTCGCTGAATACTTCAGAGACCAGGGAATGGATGTGCTTCTGATGATGGATTCCATGACCCGCTTTGCCATGGCCGCGCGCGAAGTTGGATTGGCCATCGGCGAGCCTCCGACATCAAAGGGGTATACGCCAAGCGTATTTTTCCAGCTTCCCAAATTGCTTGAGAGGGCAGGCACCACGCCGGATCGTGGCAGTATCACGGGCATCTATAATGTCCTGGCCGAAGGAGACGATATCCATGATCCGATCGTCGATGCGATACGGTCCATCGTAGACGGCCACATCGTTCTGACGCGGGACCTGGCCGCCCAGAACCATTACCCGGCCATCGATGTGTTGGGGAGCATTAGCCGGGTGATGAACGATATCGTTGATAAAAATCATCTGTCGGTCCGGGAAAGGGTCGTTTCTATGCTGGCCGCTTATAAAAGGGCAGAAGATCTGATTCAAGTCGGGGCCTATGTCGAAGGGAGCAACCCCTCTATCGATCGGGCGATAAAAACGATGCCGGCGATCAATGAGTTTCTCCGACAGGGGATCTACGAGAAAGTCAATTTCGAAGAGAGCCTTCACAGGCTGATGTCACTTTCCCATTAAACAATCCATGCGCTTCTTTTTTAGAATACAGCTCCTTCTCAACTGGAAAAGAAACTTGGAAGAGTCATCCCAGATCAGGCTGGCTGAAAAGATCAGCCTAGTCAAGGCGCAAGAAGAGAAGATCCAACAATTGAGAGAGCAGAGGCTCGGGATCGACCGAGAACTTACGGAGAAAATAGTGAACGGGATGAAGGCCGATGAATACTTCCTCTATCAGCAGTTCGTGGAAGAGAGTTACATCGACCTCCTGCAAAAAGAAAGTGAGAAAAGACAGACGGAGGGAGAGGTTGAGAAAGAGCGTGAGCAGTTGATCGCCTTGATGAAAGAGAGGAAGGTGCTGGAAAGGTTAAAAGAAAAAAGGTATAAAACGTTTATCCATCAGATGGAAAAGTTGGACCAGAAGAACATGGATGAACTGATCATCAGCCGGCGCTCATCTGTTGGCAAAGAAACTCTTTGATGAGCAGGACCGGCCCAAATTGCATCGGCCGGAAACGGGCATCCCATACCTGAGTTGCCCTGAACGGAACTTCAGGTTGTAAGAAAACGGACTTCAGTTGACCGTGGCCGTTCCTCACCATTCCATCCGAGCCCCTTTGCCTCGCCTGCCCAGGCTTGTTGGCGAATCACGCTTGATCTCAGAGGGGGCTCATTGACTTTTCTATATTCCACTCGATCCGAAACGAGTTATTATCGATTTTGAATGTCTTCACCTTGATCCTCTCCTCTTTTACCGACTTTTCATGAGCCCTCTGCTCCGCTTTTTCTGCGGATGTCTCTTCACATGAGGAGAATATTTTTTCGCCCTGGGCCGCTTTTTCTATCGGTTGGGTTTTGAGCGGGGAAGGGGCATCCGCTTTTTTTTGATCCGGTGGGATCGGCGCGTCGTGGCATGGAACAATGGGTTGGACATCCTCCCGCCCTTCTTCTTTGGCCAGTGTAGGAGGCATGATCAAAAAGACGCACTGACAACGCGAGCACCGAACCTTTGTTCCCTTTGTTGAAATTTTGCAGTCATCTAAATGAAACTTGGTTAAACATGAGCCACAGGTGACAATCATGAACGGCCCCTTTAAAATAATTAATGGCAGGTCCGTATCCTCTCATCCCAGGTCCGTATCCTCTCATCCAATGATGTCCGTGGATACCAAACTCTTGTCTCATTTTTGGCCTGGAATCTATCTCCTCATTAGCGCTTGCCTTCATCTCTGTCGGCGATTCAAGTTTTTCAACAGTTTTACGAAACATCATGACTTTCCCTCAATATAACTCGTGGGGTTTATCGGACGGCCTTCATGCCATATCTCGTAGTGAAGGTGAGGCCCTGTTGAATTGCCAGTTGAACCTGTATAGCTAACAATATCTCCCCTTTTCACCTTTTGCCCTACCTTGACCATCACCGTCTTATTGTGGGCATAAAAAGTAGAAAACCTGAACCCATGCTCAATCACCACGAGATTTCCATTCCCTCCACTCCATCCGGAAAAACTTACAATCCCGTCTGCAGTGGCCTTGACAGGCAGGCCGGGTGCCGTGGCAATATCCACCCCGCTATGGAAGTTATCATTGCCTGATTTGGGATGTTCACGGTGTCCGTAGGATGATGTGATATGGCCCTCGACAGGCCATCCCCGCGGGGTGGCCCTGTAGAGATCCCTTTGTTGGCTTAAATAATCTCTTATTTCGCCGACCGTTTCCATTGTTATTTTAATCTGCTGCTTTAAATTTTCCACGTCGATTGAGCCGCTGTCTGCAGTATCAAGATTTTTAAGAACATCTTCCTTGGACTTCAATGAGAAGAGTTTTTTAAATTCTTGCTCGGCCTTCTTAAGTGACGTGATCGTCGACTTCAGTTCCCGAAACTGGCCCGAATAATAATATAGCTTCGCTTTCATTCTTTTATATTCCACCGTCTCAATCCCAACCGACAAGACATAGACGGTACCCGTGGTCCAGAATATGACAGAGGCGAGAACCCCGATCGAGGGTATTTTAACCCGAATGGACCTTGCGTTACTGTGTGGTACGAACATGACGGTTATCGGTGTGAAGGCCCTTTTTAGCCAGCCCCTCATTTTTTTCATATTGAATTCTTTTGATTCTTCTTTCATTCCAGCGAATGGCATTGAACCTCGATCCAAACGCCTTCACCGGATTTCACTCTAAACAATGACCGGGCGACAAATAAGCATGCCGTTTTCCCCCTCCCCCAAAATTCCTTCGGTCGGTTTACGGGAAGGGTAATCGGGAGCGCCATCCCAGACCAGAGACAAGGTATATCGAGAAATGTCTGAATGGCCATCGATTAAGTATTATATCTATGTCTTTTCAGGTTATATATTTTGTATATCCGAAACCTAAATCCAATGCAGGTTTGAAACCGGCATGCATCGATGCGCCGAGGACGTTCAGGTATTCAGGATATTCAGCCGGAATGACCAATGTCTTGGAGGTCTCGATCATGTCAGGCGAGACAAAATAAGCCAGCCCCCCGACGATGATCGCCTGATCAAAATCCATCAGCTCGTTGGAGATACCGCTTTTGATCTGGCGGAAGACCTCTCTAATATATCTGTCGATGGCCTGCTTTTTTTCATCTTCGAAATATATTCTTTCAAAATTATAATCGACGTATCCATTCTTTAAAACTTCATCCAGCCGGATGGAATTATGGCTGACATCGGGAATTCTATTGCGTACTAACGGCCTGAAATATTTTTCGATCAAGTCCCTCACTCCAACCTGATTGTAATACGTCTCATAATAAACCACTTCATCGCCTTTGATGATCTCTACGTTGACGGAATTAAAGCCTCCATCTATCAAGAGGGTCGTTTTATTTTCTGCATTATTCGTTTTGATGAGATATTCGAGCGCGGATACCCCCTGTCCGACCACTGTCTCGACGCTCAATTTTTTTGCCAATTTTTCAGCGATTCCATCCGAATCGTACACGGAGTAAGGGAGCGTGATGGCGTCAAACTTAACCTCGTACTTCCTCTCGTACCACCTCAAAAACAGCTCATAATAATTTAGCAGGTCATCGACGTTATAGATGCCCGTGCAATACCGGCTTCGCTTATTAGCGTCATTGCCAACAAGATAATGGGATTCATTCCACCCGATCGCTCTCTTGATTTCATTATGGGTAGAGACACTTCGAATCACTGTCGGTTCTTTTGAAAATTGCATGGCATTTTCTCCCTTCTCATTTTTCATAATTTAATTTTTTTATCGACCGGATAAAGCTCCTTGACGGTTTTAGGCTCATTCAGCACCATTTCGACGTCGTCTTCCAGTATCGGGATCGGCACATGCTCCCTGTCCAGCTTGCTCCATAATGAGATGGTTGCAATCATGGCGTTAAGATTAGGGAACATCTCGACCACCCGAAGAAGATAGTGATTAAACGGCATCAATTGGTAGAGCGTGACCAGCCTGGCGATGAACTCTCCGGTATCTAACGCTGCATCGTCAGCTAAATTCTTTATGAGTTGAGAATCAATTTTTTTCTTCTTCGTTTCCATCCGTTTGCCTCCTCGGTATTTAATTAAGCAATTTCAGTGCCAAATCTAAAAAACCAGAGCCATCCTGACCCATCCGGCCCTTTTCAGTCGGTTTCCCATTGCCAGATATGCGATTTTCCCAGAATGTGATGTCAGCAGGACACCTCTCGGCCCCTTATCCAGGCGGATATCCGGGAGTTAACCAGGAAAAAATATCCGGCAGAAGGAATTTATTTCCCACAATACAGCATGTCGTCCCATGGCAAACGATGTCGCTCTATAACGACTTAACTTCCTCGAACTTAATCTCACCCAATTTGATATTCTTAATCTTATCCGCTCTGTTCTTGTCATTCTTCAGCTCCACGACCTTTAAACTGTCATCCTTCCGGCCTATCTCAGAATGGTCTGTCCCACTCATGATCATCATGCCGTCTAAAACAGCCCCTTCATCAACACTAAGTTTTGCTGTTCTGATATTCCCTTTCACATGGCCTTTGCTTTTAATGGAGACAATCTCTTTCGCTTCAATATTTCCTCTGATCTTTCCAGCGACGACCACTCCGCAGGCCTTCACATCCCCCTCTAAGAATGCCTTTTCGCCGAGGATGAGCCAGTCCACGTCAATATTGCCAGAAACATTGCCATCCACCCTGATGGTCCCCTTGATTACTAAATCGCCATTAAATTTAGCATCCTCTCCAACAAGCGACTCAATTTTATTGCTTCGAGAGAACATAATTTCATTCCTCCTTAGAAAAGGAATTAATGCAATTTATTTGCCATTTCCCCAGCCTGAAACCAGCGCTGACCGGCCGGGCTGGGGGTGAATCAGCCTTGCCCCCGGGAAACATGAGATGATCAGTCACAAGACGCAAGGCCCGAAAAGAAGTTGAAATCGTTCCTCTAAGGGCCGAAGAGTCGAAGGTCTCTCCTGATTCTCGATCCCCGGTCTTCAATCGAGCCATTCTATTTGATAGGTTCCGGGCTACAATTTTTTTCCCTTGACAGCGGGCTCCTCTCAAGAGCAGGCCCCGTGGGCGTCTTCAGGCGATGTTAGCGATCAGTTGTGTTATGAACGTCGAAAGATATCCTCCCGGGGATTTCACAACGACGGGCATCAGGTCCCTCGCGCTCCATTTGATCTCAGGCTGGTACAGAAGAGTTCCCGAATGCTCCACATGGATTGAAAGCATCTTCCTCGCCACTTCTTGAATGCGTTTGGCTGGCGCGATGGCATCCGAAATCGACTCAACCATGTTGATTAAGAGCAAAGGACGAAATTTTGAAACGACGTCACGGATGAAAGATTGATGCCGGGGACATTCCCTTCCTACCCTCTCGATTAACTGGTCGATAGTCTTCACTCTTTTTCCGTTTTTCGACAGGGTGATTTCTTCGATCAATTCCTTCAGTAAGGGATCTTTTTCAACTCCAAGGGTTGATTCCACCCCAAAGAGCCGGTTTAATTTTCGAAGCAAACTCACCTTTATAAAATTGTATGCCTCCAGATAGGAAGTGGGGTCGCATGTCGTCAATACAAACCCGTGATCGGCTAACAGAAAGAAATCAATAACGTTGTAGGAGGTATCCCCTCCGAGGTCAAGGATGACAAAATCGGCATCGATCATCCTAATCGAGCGCAGCAATTTCAGCTTCAAGACGAAGTCGATATTGGCCGCTCCTAAGCGGGAGCTATCCCCCCCGATCAGCTTTGGACCGTACTTTGTCGTCACCATGATTTCTTCGAGTTTGGCGGTCCGCTGGGATAAGAAGTCGCTAAGTGTGTATGGAAGAGTCGTTTCACCGAGGTAGAGGTGGAGGTTCGCTCCGCCAAGGTCCAGATCGATGAGAACCGTCCTGTATCCTACCTGGGAGAGGGAGACTGCGAGATTGGCAGAGAGGATGCTCTTGCCAATGCCCCCTTTTGCCCCTCCGACGGCGATGATAGTATGCCTGGGCTTGCCCCCGACCGAGGGCGCCTTTGCTTCAGGAAGCATATAATTTTTCAGGATTTCGTAAGACTCCCTTACCATGATGAAGCGGTCCTTGCGCCTCTCGACCATTTCCGGAGACTCTTGGCTATGGAGGTCCGGATGGTACCGTTTAGCCTTCTCTGCAAACGCCGCTTTTACCGTATCAAATCTTAAATTCATCAGGAATTGTTTGTCTTTGGTATGTTCGGGAGAAAAGAGATAGGCGCAGGCGATCCGGATCTTATTTGCCTCTGGAGATGGAAGATCGTTAATCGGCAGCATCAGAAATCCTTGTTGACTTAAAAGGGTAAAGTCATATTAGCAAGGTTTGTGCCGTTAGAGCGATTGAATCGGTATTTTGGGAAGATCCGTTTTCACGTAAGTGGATAATCGTTTAAAAATCATTAGTTAGGTAGATAGTAGTGAAGCAAGCCATCAGACAGACGAAGGCTATCCGGATAGCTCTTTCGTTAAAATAGGAAAAAACTTCCCCTCCCCAGGGTAATAATTACACCGCTGATAGGACCCTCCTTAAATCCTTGTTAAATCCTTGTTGACTCCTCTTCAGAGAATCTGGTAGGCTACTTGGAGTAGTGGGGATATCCATTTTATACCCTTTAGTATCCAGCTGGGAGAGTTCTTCCAATAGACAGGCAAGGGGAGATGACAATGGGAGAAGGGGACATCATCATTGAAAATCAAAAAGATTTGGAGCTTTTTAATGATATTGAAGAGAAAGTGTTAAAAGAGGTCCATTTAGGAGTCGATCTCAACTTCTTGAAAGTTCTTGACGGTGAGGAAGCTACGCCCGATCAGATCGAATTTCTTAAGAAAAAGCTAAACCAAGAAATTTTAGTTCGCTTATTCGGTATCGCCAATTCTGTTTACTATGGGAAATCGCGTAAGAGAGAGATTTCAACCTTTCTCGAGGTTGTCTTACGGCTGGGCATGGTCTATACCAAAACCTTCATCATCGCCTCCTCTCTGTTTTCTTTGGTTCCCGGTAAGAGTGCAGATCTCTTCGCCGCACGAAGTTTTGCTACCTCGATTCTGGCGAGAATTCTGGGACAAAATTAGGTTTGAGAAGCGAGGAGGTTCAGAAAGCAGAATTAGGCGGGTTATTCATCGATGTCGGGAAGATCGCGGTTTATATCTACCAAACCTTTCACATCAAGCAACCCCTGGAAGAGCGGTTTGTCGAGGCATACCATCCTTATCTGGGAGTTGAAATCGTCCGAAAGTTGGAATTGCCTGAATTTTTTGAGGAGATCATTTCTCCCCATCCCTTTTCGTTACATGACGAAAGTTTCTCTATCTCTGCCATCGTGGATTTGGCTTATGCCCTTGTCATGCGAAGCTTTATCAAAAACGGCAAACTCATCATTCGATCCCCTCTGCCGGACAAAGAAGGCCTGACGATTCATACCCTCGGCTCGATGATTTCTGATGAATTCAGTGCCATAGGGTTGGGACGCTACCTGGAGCTGATTCCGTCCTTCTCAGATAGAGAACTGCGTCTACAGGCGGGAGCCAAATCGGACGAAAAGTAATCCCAATCTGCATCGCCACCTTTAAAGACCACACCTCCAGTACCATTATGAATTGGAGGAAGACGGGACCTTTCTCGATGAGGGAAAGGATAAGGCCCGACTCAATGGGAAGAGGGGGGGCAAGAAAAAATTAAAGGTTCAAATCTCACGCATAAACATCAAGGGTACGCCGTTTAATATTTTTCCCTGAGGTTCGAGATTGAGCGGTTTCTGTGTAGATGGCAATTCCCTTGTTTCGTTGATACCGAGAGGCCCAGGAGGAGCTCGACTGAAAGGGATCGAAACGAGTAATAAAAATTAAAAAAGCTCTTAAATGATCACTCAAAACGCTGGGGCAAGGTTTATCTGACTCATCCCACAAGCCCTGACACCGCCCCTCGGCAATCTCGCATGAAGGATGGATGACACTGGGCTCTGGATCATTACTGGTGTCAAAGCCAGCGGATTGCGTGAGGGGGCGGGTGGAGGGGACAGATCTTTTTCTCACGCCTGGATAATCGTATAAAATCGGTATAAAAAGGTTTCTGTGGGAAATAGGGTCAGATAAGAGTTTCATGCCGTTGGCATCTTTTTTCTGTAATTTCTAAGATAAATTTTTAATACCATATCTCCGATCTTGTTGGCCTCTTCCCTAAATTTATGTGAGTTGTAGGAGAGGGAGATTAGCGATTCGGTGAGCTTGCCCAAGTTCTCTTCAGATCGTTTTGAGTATTCTATTAATTTTTTCTCTCTCTCCCGGCATTCCTCAATGAGGTCCTTAAGCCGTTCTTTTTCCTCTCCGCTCCATTCTGACAAAACCTGATCTACCGTCTTCATATACGTCTTCATAAGTATAATTATAACGCAAGAATCATGCCCCCTCCTCTTTTTCTTAAAAAAACATGTAAAATTACTTTCCATTCAATAAGTTAGAGATTCCAAAAACTCTTTAGCTTAAAATCAATAATCTAAAAAAGTGGAAACAGATTACCATTTTGTGGAATTTGTTTTCATTTTTTGGAGACAGAATATTCCTCTTATGGTTCGGCAAATAAAGAAGGAAATCAGGGACAGGTTCATCAGGTTCGAATAGGGATAATCACTATGCGATAATAAATACTTTGACCACGAAAACATAAAAGAGGAGGCCATAATCAATCAATTGATGAAGTTGATGAAGATTCATCGAAACACAAAAATACGAAGGATTAAATAGTTGGACATATTCGGGACCTGCTGAGGTGATCTACATGCCAAAACCCGACAAAAAATTTCAGGTAGGAACAATTGAGGCCTCCATCTTTGAAAATGAGATCCAACAGAACGGAAAAACAATCAAGATCAAAAAGGTGGCATTTCAAAAGAGGTACAAAAGTCCCCAGGGATGGAAAACGACTTACTCTCTGGACATCAATGACATCCCTAAAGCTGTATTGGCCCTTTCAAAAGCTTATGAGTTTCTTGTCATGGGCTTAGAGACTCCATCAATTCTCGAGAAAGATCACCCGGATGAGACGCTTTGAAACTAATCTCCGTTCGTGCGGCATTTAGGCTGGCTCAATGATTCAATATGGTTGGGTTTTATCTCAATGTGTGTTTCAGCGAAAGATTTTCTCTGGGCATAGGGCTTCCTTCTCCCTCCGTTGGATTTCCTTGTTAGTGCCTCTAACTATTGCTCGTTCCAACTCAATTGATGTACTGTCCCGGGCAGGTGCCTTTTTCAATTTTTCTAACCTTTGCTGGGACGATTTTAGTAATATCCTGAGATCCCAAATCATGTTGAAATTTGGTAAAAATGGCTCCATTGCTGACAAACGGTTTTCCAGGTTACTATCTGCGACGTTGCCGTCCATGGTTTCTCCTCATCCTCGGGGTAAATTTCCTTTGGCAATTCTTACACACCCTCATCCTGACCCTTCCCCGTGCAAGGAGGCGATATCCTTTCCAGGTGGTATCCGTATTGCGGCAATAAGGACACTTGAACGGTCTTCCCATAATCGTTAATATGGCCACCCAGTATTTAAATATTTTGTGGTGTCCCGGTAGGAATCGCGGGTTTATAGCGAAATCTTTATAAAGACGTGGGTAATAAGGGTACTGTGATCCAAATGAACGACCCTCCCGATATCGGATTAGTTCCATCCCCTTGGTCCATTCTTGAGGAGATTACCCTCGTTCACAACCTTGTCGCTGATTTCAAAGCCAGGGCCAAGGAGTATTACTTCGAGGTCATCCTGAGTCAGTATCAATGTCCGGAGTGTAAAGGGGCTTTGAGAATGGTCGAGGCTAGTATAAAGTTTCATTAATATATTTACATACAAACCTCTTTGTGGTATAAAGGTTCCTAAAAACAAAGGAGGAAACCAATATGCCACGAAAGAGCCAGAAAGCCAAGTTGATTTTAACCAAAGAGCAAAAAGAAGAGTTACAAAAGACTGTACAATCACGAAAGGCTCCCATAAGAGAAGCCCAACGGGCCAATATTCTGTTGAGGTATTCAGAAGGCATACCCATCACCGAGATTGAAAAGATGACTCATGTCAGTAGGCCGACGATTTACAAATGGGTGGAGAAAGCCTTGGCCATGGGAATGGAGGAAGGCCTGAAGGACAAGTATCATCGGCCTAAAGAGCCTGTGATTACAGAGGAAGCCAAGGCCTGGGTCATTCATCTTGCTTGCCAGAAACCGAAGGATTTGGGTTATGCCGCTGAAGTATGGAGCCGTAGGGCTTTGGCGGAACACGCAAGAAAACACGGGCCTGGGTTTGGACATGAGTGTTTGAAGAAAGCCTGTAAGGCTACGATTCAGAGGATTCTGAGCGAGCATCCGATACGCCCTCATAAGGTGGCCTATTATTTGGAGCGGCGTGATCCAGAGTTTGATCATAAAATGGAGGAGGTGCTGTGTGTATATAAAGAGGTTCACCTCCAAAACGAAACCATCAAATCTGGGCACAGCCCATCTGTGATTAGTGTCAGTGTGGATGAAAAACCGGGGGTCCAGGCCATTCAGAATATTGCGCCTGATATCATGCCAGATCCGGTGAAACAATCCCGAATCATGAGGGATCACGAATACAAGCGGTTGGGAACCCTGTCGATCCTGGCAGCTCTGGACTTGCATGACGGTCATGTGATTGGCCAGATTCATGATAGACATCGAAGCTCTGAGTTTATCTCCTTACTTAAGGAAATGGATGATTACTATCCAGCAGGCTCTACCATTCGCATCATTCTGGATAATCATTCGGCTCACATCTCCAAGGAGACGATGAAATATTTAGCTGCCCGTCCGGGGAGATTTGTGTATGTGCATACCCCCAAGCACGGTTCCTGGCTCAATTTGGTTGAAACACTTTTTGGTAAAATGTCCAGGACCTTTTTGAAACATATCCGAGTCACTTCCAAACAGGAGCTCAAAGAGAGAATTCTTCTGGGCATTAAAGAGATCAACGAACATCCTGTCGTGCATCGGTGGAAAAAATTCAATTTGGCACCTAACTTTTAATGTCAATGTTTTATTGTTACTTTATACTAGTGGTTAATCCCGCCATCGGCGGGACTCTGCCGGTTGAGTTTATTTAAAAAACGCCCCATCCCTCTTTGCTTGATCCTTCTTTCTAACCGGGTTGCTTCAATACGATCTGAGCATTCTTGGAACCAAACAAGTTTCCAGGGGCCTTCGAAATATTTAGTAGTTTTGGAGAGATGATAGGCTGGGTCGTTATGTTGTGTAACTCTTCTTCCCAGATTGCTTGTTTGACCGCAATAATATCGGTTCGTTGCTTCGCTCTGAAGGATGTAGACCCAAATCTGCATAATAAAAAGGCCGGATAGCTCCGGCCTGTTATTGCTGGCTCCCCGAGGAGGACTCGAACCTCCAACCTAGTGGTTAACAGCCACCCGCTCTGCCGGTTGAGCTATCGGGGAATCATTCTAAACCAATAAAAACCCTTGAGTCAAAAACTCTCTCAACCGAGTGGTTAATCCCGCCATCGGCGGGACTCTGCCGGTTGAGCTATCGGGGAATCATTCTAAACCAATAAAAACCCTTGAGTCAAAAACTCTCTCAACCGAGTGGTTAATCCCGCCATCGGCGGGACTCTGCCAGGCTTGCCCCGCCCCAGGCGGGGTTGAGCTATCGGGGAATCATTCTAAACCAATAAAAACCCTTGAGTCAAAAACTCTCTCAACCGAGTGGTTAATCCCGCCATCGGCGGGACTCTGCCGGGCTTGCCCCGCCCCAGGCGGGGTTGAGCTATCGGGGAATCATTCTAAACCAATAAAAACCCTTGAGTCAAAAACTCTCTCAACCGAGTGGTTAATCCCGCCATCGGCGGGACTCTGCCAGGCTTGCCCCGCCCCAGGCGGGGTTGAGCTATCGGGGAATCATTCTAAACCAATAAAAACCCTTGAGTCAAAAACTCTCTCAACCGAGTGGTTAATCCCGCCATCGGCGGGACTCTGCCGGGCTTGCCCCGCCCCAGGCGGGGTTGAGCTATCGGGGAATCATTCTAAACCAATAAAAACCCTTGAGTCAAAAACTCTCTCAACCGAGTGGTTAATCCCGCCATCGGCGGGACTCTGCCAGGCTTGCCCCGCCCCAGGCGGGGTTGAGCTATCGGGGAATTAGGATGATTCAATCTCCAATAACCAAATTCCAAATACCAAATAAATTCCGATTACCCAATGTCACAATGTGCCAAAACAAATTCGAAAGACTAAACAAATAAACCGATAATTTGTGTTTAGTTTAAAAGAAAATCTCAGAGATGGCAAGGGGTAATTTATCACCCGCGGACAGTCGCATCATCTTCGAGGGTTGGTTCCAGTTTCCTCATTGCCCGCTTCTTCTGCCAGAGCCTGACCATATTGACCGGACCTGAGAAGGTGTAAGAGAAAATGAAGAAGAAGAGGACGATCACCGGTTCCATGACGATGACGACCATGGAAAGGACGATGAAGATGAAGAGGCTGAAGGGTTTTCTCCGGGCCAGATCGAATTCCTTAAAACTGAAATAACGAATGCTTGAAACCATGAGAAATGCGAGGGCATAGATCATGAACAGGATGACGATGTCTTTAATCCACCCCGTCTCGATCAAACGAAGGTAGAGAAGAATCGTCAAGGCGATCATGGTGGCAGCCGCGGGAATAGGGAGACCTTTGAAGTATTTCGTGTCGCCGGAAGCAGCCATCACATTGAAACGAGCCAGCCTTAACGCGCCACAGACAACAAAGAGGAAGGCAGCCAACCACCCAAATCGTCCATAAGGCCGTAAGGCCCAGCTAAAAGCCAGAATAGCCGGCGCCACTCCAAAGGAGATGAGGTCAGCGAGGGAATCATACTGAACGCCAAATTTGGAGGTGGCTCCAGAGAGTCGGGCGACCTTTCCATCGAGGATATCAAAGGCCGCAGCCAGGAGGATGGCGATTGCTGCAAGGTAATATTTTTCCTGGAATACAGAGATGATGGCCCAGAAGCCGCAGAAGAGGTTTCCTGTGGTGAACAGGTTAGGGAGGATGTACACTCCTTTTCGCATCTTAATTCGAGTTCTTCTCTTCTTCATGGCAATACCCGATGATGGATTCTCCTCCCTTGATATGCTGTCCCACCCTCACAATCGGCCGGATATCAAGGGGAAGGTAAAGATCAACCCTCGACCCAAATCGAATCATACCAAATATTTCTCCACTCTTCAAGAGGTCGCCTGTTTTTGCATAACAGACAATCCTCCGGGCGACAAAACCCGCAATCTGAACAAGCAGGATCTTGAAATGGTCCTCTGTCTCCATGATAAAGGCATTCTGTTCATTGAGAAGGGATGCCTTGTCACGGCTTGCCACTAAAAACTTGCCCGGATGATAACTCGTTTGAAGTATCTTCCCTGAGGACGGGGCACGATTGATGTGGACATCGAAGGGAGACATGAAGATGGATATTTTTAAGACTTTCTCCTTTAAGAAACGATCTTCCTCGGATTCTCCCACATAGATGACCTTGCCATCGGCTGGAGAGAGGATGATATTCCTGAGAGAAGGAATTTTTCTCTTTGGATTTCTAAAGAAGTAGGCGATGAAGAGGGTGATAAGGATTCCCAGAATCGTAAGGATCGTCCATCCCATTCCCGCGACAAGGATCGTGAGGATGGCTGAAGGGAGGAGAAAGGGGAATCCTTCTCTAGCGATAGGCCATCGATTTTGTGGCATCAGCGTTTCTTCTCTTTGAGCCAGCCCATCATGGAGCGCAACTTCTTGCCCACAGCCTCAATAGGATGTTCAGCTTCTTTCTTTCTCAAGGCAGTGAAGACCGGCCGGCCCACCCGGTTTTCAATGATCCATTCCCGGGCAAAATTTCCATTCTGAACCTCTTGGAGAATTCGCTTCATCTCCTGCCTTGTTTCCTGCGTAATGATCCGTTTACCCCGGGTCAGGTCTCCATATTCAGCCGTGTCGGAGACTGAATAACGCATATAGGAGAGACCACCTTCATACATTAAGTCCACGATCAGCTTCAATTCATGAAGGCATTCAAAATAGGCGATCTCAGGATGGTAGCCTGCTTCCACCAGGGTGTCGAATCCGGCCTTGATCAGTTCGGTCACCCCTCCACAGAGGACGGATTGTTCTCCAAAAAGGTCGGTCTCGGTCTCTTCTCTGAACGAAGTTTCAATCACACCAGCACGGGTGGCCCCCAGACCTTTGGCATAGGCGAGGGCGGTCTTCTTAGCCTTCTTCGTGAAATCCTGGTAGATGGCAAGAAGGGATGGAACTCCAGCTCCTTTTTCGAATTCCCTTCGCACCAGGTGGCCCGGTCCTTTTGGAGCAATCATGACCACGTCGATCTCTTTCGGTGGGACGATCTGGCCGTAATGGATGTTGAATCCGTGAGAAAATAGAAGGGTCTTTCCTTTCCGGAGATTTGGCTTTACATCCTCTTCATAGAGTTTGGTCTGAATGTGATCCTGAGTTAAGATTTGAATGAGATCAGCTTCCTTGGCAGCTTCATTCGCAGACACTGGTCTAAAGCCGTGCTTAATGGCGAGTTCATAATTTTCGCCGCCCTTTCGTTGAGAGACGACGACATCGAGGCCGCTGTCGCGCAGGTTCTGCGCCTGGGCATGGCCCTGGCTTCCGTAACCGATGATGGCGATCTTCTTTCCTTTCAGGTCTTTAAGGTCCGCATCCTTGTCATAATAGATTCTCATTTAGACGCTCCTTTTTAAAAATCTCTTTAAGTCAGTTCGGTCATGGCTTTGCTTCCTCTTGAGATAGCGACACGACCGGTTCTGACTATTTCCTTTATTCCAAGGGGCTTCAAAAGAGCCAGAATAGCGTTAATCTTCTTCTCGTCCCCTGTCACTTCGATCGTATAGGTTTTGGAGCCCACATCAATGACCTTTCCTCTGAAAATATCCGTGACCCTGAGGATCTCCTCACGGGTTTTTTCGGTAGCAGAAACTTTTACCAGAACCATCTCTCTTTCGACAAAATCCTTGTCAATCAGGTCAACGACTTTGATGACGGGGATCAGTTTGTTCAGTTGTTTGAGCACCTGCTCAATGATCTGGTCATCCCCGCGGGTGACAATGGTCATGGTGGAGACCGTGGGGTCAAGTGTTTCGGCCACAGAGAGGCATTCGATGTTAAAACCTCTGCCGCTGAAGAGGCTGGCAACCCTGGCCAGGACCCCGAATTCGTTTTCAACTAAAAGAGTAATGACATGACGCATATTTTTTTAAAAACGTGATTCGTGGTCCGTGATTCGTGACCGTTTAAAAAACAAAACATCAATTCTTTTAATAACGAGTCACCAATCATCAGCACGATTCACCTTTTATACCAGTCTCATCTGGTTCAGGGGCTCTCCCGCCGGAACCATGGGATAGACATTTTCTTCAGGATCGATGGCAAAATCGACCACCACTAGTTCGGGAATCGAAAAAGCCTTTTTCAACACAGGAACGACCTCTTCGGGCTTGGACGCTCGCAAGCCTACAGCGCCATATGCCTCTGCGAGCTTCACGAAGTCAGGCGAGACCCCTTCGAGTGAAGAAGAGGCATATCGTTTTCCATAGAAGAATTCCTGCCACTGCCTGATCATCCCGAGGTAGCCATTGTTCAGTATAATCACTTTAATCGGCAACCGATACTGGACAGCGGTTGCCAGCTCCTGCGAATTCATCTGAAAACTTCCGTCTCCGGAGACACCGATGACCAGCCTGTTTGGAAAAGCCGCCTGGGCTCCGATGGCAGCCGGCAGGCCATAACCCATCGTTCCCAGTCCACCGGAGGTGAGAAGGGTTCTCGGCTTTCGATATTTGTAATACTGGGCGGCCCACATCTGATTCTGTCCCACTTCGGTGGTGATAATGGCCTCTCCTCCGGTCAACTCATCCATCTTCTCGATGACATACTGGGGCTTGATCAACTCCTCCTGCTGATAATTCATATCATAGATGGCCTTCCAGTTCTCGATCTGGCGGTGCCATTTGTGAAGCCCCTCTTTGAACGAATGGGCATCTTCCTTTTCGATCAAAGAGATTATTTTTGAAAGGATTCGTTTACAGTCGCCCACAATCGGAAGATCCACCCTCACATTTTTGCTGATGGAGGTGGGGTCGATGTCAATATGGATGACCTTGGCCTGAGGAGCGAAGGATTCGATCTTCCCGGTCACACGGTCATCGAATCGGGCTCCAACAGCAATGAGAAGGTCGGATTCCATGACCGCCATGTTGGCGTGGTAAGTCCCATGCATTCCGAGCATTCCAAGGGATAGAGCATGATTTCCCGGAAAGCCTCCCAGTCCCATAAGCGTCATGGTCACAGGAATGGTGAGTTTCTCTGCCAGATGGAAGAGTTCTTTTGAGGCGTTGGAGGAGATGATCCCACCTCCTGCGTAGAAGAGCGGCCTTTTCGATTTGAGGATCAGATGGATCGCCCTCTGAATCTGGCCGGGATGGCCCTCGATCGTAGGGTGGTACCCACGGATGGAGACCTTTTCAGGATATTTGAATTCTGCTGAGTCAAGGAGAATGTCTTTGGGAAGATCAACGAGAACCGGTCCAGGCCTCCCGGTCCGGGCAATATAAAATGCTTCCTTGATGATCCGGTTTAAGTCTTTGAGATCCTTAACGAGGTAGTTATGTTTGGTGCATGGCCGGGTGATCCCCACGATATCGGCCTCCTGAAAAGCATCGTTTCCAATCAGCGTCGTTGGGATCTGACCGGTGAGGATGACAATAGGGATCGAGTCCATGTAGGCCGTGGCAATTCCGGTCACCGTGTTAGTGGCCCCCGGCCCGGAGGTGACCATTACGACGCCCACCTTTCCAGAGGCGCGGGCATAGCCATCGGCAGCATGGACCGCGGCCTGTTCATGACGGACAAGAATCTGATTGAATGGGGCGTTTACCAGTTCATCGAAGAGAGGAAGGACGGCTCCTCCGGGGTAGTTGAAGAGGGTCTCCACCCCTTCCTTCTTCAAACACTCAACAATCATCTGGGAACCAGTCTTTTTCATAATTTAAATCCGAAATCCGAATATCGAAATCCGAAACAAATTCAAAATCCGAATGTCAAAATTTAAAACTATTGTTTAAAACATGTGTATTTTGAACATTAGTGCCTGTTTCGAATTTCGTGCTTCGGATTTAGAATTTCTCCGATAGGAGTTTATCGGTGTTTTCTTAAGATTTTTTCCATTTCGTCCTTGTAAGCCAATTTTTTCTTCTTGATAATCTTTATCTCCATCTCATCCTGAGGAGTGAGATAGGGCTTCTTCTCCAGCTCATCGAGTTGGCTGGAGAGTTCTGCATGAGCCTTTTTGATTTTTTTAAATTCTTCATCTTCCACCATCAGCCTTGCAATCAATTCTTCCTCTCTGGTCACGATAAGCCCCCCTTGCAAAGAATTGAAACGTTAACTGGTTTATTTAAAACGGTAATATATAAAGCGGCGGTTTGTCAAATTGGGTACTTTTCCTGCCATTTGATCTCTGCTTCGGATGGCCGGACGTAGATGGGGGTGAAAAACTTCAAATCCAGAGATACTCCCTTACGAAGGAGATCACCTCCCAATCTGGCGACAGTCGAACCATGGGGAAGATGGAGGGAAGGGCTGGGGAGGAGGGCGAATGAGGAAAGAGAATCTCTAAAAAAACTGTCATAAGTTTTTGTTGCATCACCGATGAGGATAATCTTTTCCTTTACATTTTTAACAAGGGCTTCAGGCTTCATCGCCAGGTAGTCAGATTGTCTTTGAAGAAGGTTTGTTTCATCATAGCGATAGAATGCAGTATAGACCTCTCCCTTGCGTGCGTCAAGAACAGGGCAGATGAGATAGGGAGTAGGGGAGATCTGCGACGCAAGGACATCAAGCGAGGATACCCCTGCTACGGGTTTTTGGGTGGCATAAGCCAATCCTTTGATGGTGCTCACGCCGATTCTCAATCCCGTAAACGAACCCGGCCCCAGTGAAATGGCCCACCCATCGAGTTTATCCATCGAGCAATGGGCTTCTTTGAGGAGATATTCGATGGTTTCAAGGAGGCTTTCGGAATGGGTCACCGGTATGTTGAGAAGGTACTCTGAGATGACCTTTTCTTCATCCATCAGGCCGACACTACCACAGCGGGTTGAGGTATCGATTCCGAGAACCTTCATTTTAAAATCCCAATAACCAAATTCCAAGCTCCAAATAAATTCCAATTACCAATTTTCAAATAACTAAAACACAGATTTTAAAGGTTTCGGTCATTGGATATTGGTTATTGTTTGGTTATTGGTGCTTGGGATTTGATGATTAAAAGCCAAGTCCTCCTTCTGGAGTGATGATGCGGATCAAGTCGTTGTAAAAAGCGAAGAGCATCAGGAGAATGATGAGCACGAGACCAATCTGTTGGGCGATCTCCATCTTCTTGATGCTGATGGGCCTCTTCAGAATTGCCTCCAAGGCCAGAAATATAAAGTGGCCTCCATCGAGGATAGGGATGGGGAAAAGGTTGATCACTCCGAGATTGATGCTGAGGATCGCCATAAAAAGCACCAAGCTCAACATCCCTCTCCTTGCTTGTTCACCGGCCATCTGGGCGATCAGGATAGGCCCTCCGATCGTTTTGGCTGGAATGACTCTCTGGATCAGTTTGATGATTCCTACCACAGTCAATTCAATTCCCTGATAGGTCTGAATAAAACCCTTTCCAATGGCTACCAGAGGGTTGACCTTCTCAACGAGAAATTCCCCTGAATGGGCGATCCCGATGACATAGGTTGATACTTCTTCTCCGAAAAGGTTTTTGACTGAAGAAGATTTTGGCGTGACCTTAACATCGAGAGTTTCGTCATCTCGTTTCACCTTGAGCGTCAATTCCTTTCCCTGGCTATTCCGTATGATGCGCGAGAGGTCCTCCCATTTCTTAACCTCTTTCCCGTCGATGGAAAGTATAAGATCTCCCTTTTTAAGGCCTGCCGCCTCAGCAGGAAGACCGGGGTTGACCTCTCCAACCTTAGGGAGAGAGTAGGGGATACCAAAGAGGTTGATCGTTGAGAAGAGCACGATGGCAAGAAAGAAGTTGAAAAAGGGACCAGCTCCAATGATCAATGCCCGTTTCCATACG
>Ga0194127_10001013_pt1 | contig 42970 bp, 44 predicted proteins | sample TA2KigC100mmetaG_FD_148624 | JGI IMG/M metagenome (GOLD analysis project Ga0194127, IMG submission 148624) | Freshwater microbial communities from Lake Tanganyika, Tanzania - TA2015036 Kigoma Deep Cast 100m | ecosystem: Environmental > Aquatic > Freshwater > Lake | place: Tanzania: Lake...
AATCCTGACTCGATACCGGCATATTTTATTGAAATTTCGAGAGACTGGAATAGCAGGCTAACAAATATAGGGATTACTGCCTGGTTCTCATTTAGGAAATTCGCATCACTACCAGCTATACGTTCAGCACTAAGAGCATAAGCGATTGCTGCTTCTTGTCCGGTATATACGTGCTTTGCCTTTTTATTCATAAGTCCTCCTTAGGCTAACGCCTCGGATAACCTGGACAAAAAGCGTTAGCTTTTTGGATCAGGGTTAATCCGCTTGTGTACGCCCGGCACGGGCGTGAACTTATGGGGTGTAAGTCCCCTGTATGAGAACCTATGGTGTTCCTGATAGTGGATACTACCAAAAGTACGAGCCGAAGGCAAGGGCGGGAGGGCAACCGACCGTCTGAAGGAAGCCGGAGCGCAAACGTGCGAGCCGACGGACAGAAACCGCATACAAGGCTTAGCTCCTGGGCGAGTTGGCACAACACAACAAAGCCCGCAGGTTCAGGGAGCAGGGTAAATGCGGCGGTTGTGCACGGAAAGTTCACGTCCTTATCCGGGGAGATCTGTTTACCATGCGGCAGGAGGCTCATGAGTAAAATCCGGACAGGGTTCAACCGGATGACCAAGAACCCGGCATGTCCGTTTGCTGTTAACGGATATGAGTCCTTCAGGGAACCACGAAACAAACAGCGCCTCATGAGAAAACCTGCAGCGCCCTGTATGGCAACATACGGGGTGAGTCAACAGAAGTCAGCAGAGGGCATAGTAGGTCGTCTGACTGAAGGCCCGAACGCAGAAATGAGAGGAGGTCTTCGATGAGTTTGGGAATGGCGAAGAGTCCGACTGGAGGAGCCGGTTCCCGGCACGTCAACGAAAGACGTTCCCTCGATCTTATCTCAGTGGAGGGGGTGATTAAAAGACAGAACATGCTCCGCGCATGGAAACAAGTCAAGGCGAACCAAGGGGCTTCGGGTATCGATGGCATATCGATTGAGGAGTTTCCTAAGTACGCCCATGGGAACTGGGGAGGAATTAAACAATCTTTGCTGGAAGGGGGGTATCAGCCCTCTCCGGTCAAAAGAGTCAAGATTCCGAAAGACAGTGGTGGAATTCGTAACCTTGGAATCCCCACGGTGATGGATCGTGTGATCCAACAGGCGATCTCCCAGGTTCTTACTCCTGTGTTCGATCCGCATTTCTCAGAAAGCAGTTTTGGGTTTAGACCTGGCCGTTCGGCACATCAGGCCGTGCGCAAGGTGTTGAAGGATATTCGTGAGGGATACCGCTATGTCGTAGACATCGATCTCGAAAAGTTCTTCGACTCGGTGGACCACGATGTCCTGATGAGTCGGGTAGCCCGGCGGGTCAAGGACAAAGGTCTCCTTCGCCTTATTGGAAGATACCTTCGTTGCGGGGTTGTGGTCAACGGAAGGCTGAACCAAACTACAAAAGGAGTGCCGCAAGGCGGTCCTCTTTCGCCAATGTTGAGCAATATCCTTCTGGATGACCTCGACAAGGAACTCGAAAAGCGGGGTCATCGGTTCGCACGCTATGCGGATGATCTAATCATCCTAACAAAGTCGGAACGTGCGGCATACCGCGTGATGGCCAGTATCAGCCTTTTCCTTGAGAAGAAACTCAAGGTGAAGCTGAACAGGGAGAAAAGCAAAATCCTCCGTGCTCAAGACAGTTGCTTTCTTGGTTTTACTTTCCCAAGGAGAAAACTGACGACCACTGAGAAAGCGATCCATGGATTCAAAACCAAGCTGCGCCGCCTTACTGGACGTAGCTGGGGAGTATCCATGCCATACCGGTATGCATCCCTGTCCCGTTACATCCAGGGATGGATGAATTATTTCGGAGTCGGGATGAAGTACAACGACGTGGTTGAACTGGATCATTGGCTACGCAGGCGTATCCGCATGTGCTACTGGAAACAGTGGCGTAAGGCAAGAAGGCGTATCGGTGAGCTGATCAAACTTGGTTCCGCCCGCTATCAAGCGATACTGACGGGATTGAGCAGAAAGAGCTACTGGCATCTTGCGAAAACATTGTCAACGAACATGGGGCTATCTAAGGCATTCCTCGAACAGCAGGGGCTTGTCTCTATTCGCACACTGTGGATTCAGATTCACTATCCGGCTAAGGCCCGATGATTTCTGCGAACCGCCCATTGCGGACCCGCATGATGGGTGGTGTGGGGAGGGACGGTTAAACTCCGTCCCTTACCCGATTATATGGTATCGAGTTCAGAATAAGACATACTATGTTCTGCCAATGGTATAAAAAAATAGACCGATTCCATATTACCCAACTGATAATCCCTCCAATACAATAAGCTAGCACATCAAAAGGGTCCGATGTGCCCTTTTCGAAAAAATAAGGACCGATAAATTCAAAAGCTATTGACCATATTGCTAATGGCATAACTATCTCCATAAGCATTGGAGGAGAATATTTTTCTCTGAACTTCAATAATCTTGAGAAAAAGAGAATTATAGGTAACATGACTGGTATCAGAAGCACATCGTTAAGATAGGCATTAATGAATTTGTGACCCCACCAATAGGGTGGAAATAATGATAGCTTATTCACCGTATATAATGTCGAGGAAAAGATGAATAGAGGGTCTAAAATGTATTTAAAATTTGCATTCATATGATTTATAATCCCAAGCTTATAATAATAACAGCAACTACTATTGCAGCAACAATTAAGAAAAAAAGTGCGCAACCGCTCATCCCTTGGGCTGTTTTCTTTAATGGGTGTCCGCATTTCGGACACGAGGCTGCTTCGTTTGATACTACAGTTCCGCATGCAGGGCAATTAATCAGCGCCATTTCTCCTCCTTCACACACACTTCGTAAACAAGTTAGAGAGTTAGCATATTTTCAAAATCATATAACGCTGCCGCTCGCCGGGAGCCGGATTCATTGGCGACCCGGTGGAGCCGTTTGTTAAACGGTGTCTCTTTAATTTTAGCCTTCTATAGAAGTTTTGACTTATTTGTTAAATATTCTTGTACAAATTCTTTGAAGGTTGGATTAGAAATCATCAAAGTATTATTAAAACATCTGTACTCATAATTGATATTACTAAAAATACCGACGCCGAGGAGTACGATGAAAATACCTATATAAATAACGAGTTGATAGATACAATAATCACTTAAAATAACGGCAACCAATGTGCTTATGGAAAGAGTATACATTGTTAAAAAAGACGAGAGCCAGATAGTGTAATGTCCTGGAAATTTATCTGGATATTTTTGCTGAAATAGGACCCAGAGGTCATTTCTGGTTCTCCATTCTTTTATTCTGAATTGTTTCTTTATATAATTTCTTCCAGTATCTCCTGAAATAACCCGGTCTAAACCCATTTGCAGAAATGGGTATAAAAACGTGCGGAAAATAGAATATGCGACCGCACCGATAGAAAACGAAATAATGAATACAATTAATTCCTTGTCGAATTTAATTATTTCTGGCAGAACATGGTTTTGATCTAATAAAAAGAAAATCCAGATCCCGGTAATTAAATATCTAATGATATCGTCAATTCTGAAGTCTTTCATCTTATTTGTTCTTCAAAATTATTTTCATCCGTATAACACCGGGCATCACCGGCACCCAACCACGCCGCCAAGGGACTTGAGGGAATGCCACGAATATGCCCAGCGTGGTTGGGTGTCCGCGTGCATGCCCTCGTTAGGTTATTTAGGTTCGAGTGAGCCCTTCCGGTCTCTGTCAATGCTTCCAAGATACTTATCGATTCCAGACAAGATCCCATCTGGTGAAACAACGTTCTCGATCACGTCTATCGGAGGTTGCTGTGCCTGCAACCTTTTCTTATCTTCGTCTTTTACTTCGGAATTCGTTATGAGAACAAAGTGAGACAGATTATCAGCCTTTTTAAAAGCATTCGCATTCTTGATGATCTGCTCCACTTTGTTGCTCGACAAATAGCGCCTATCGGAATAGGTGGCCTCTATGCCTATTACTCTCGCATTATTTATCTCGATAACAAAATCTACATAAAATCGATCATTTCCTACTGCGCCAGATAGTTCTTTCAGGAAACGAGTGTCCAGATCTTTCAATGCGTAATAGACAATTTCATCATAGAATCTGGCTTTATGCGCAACGCCGGTCACTTGATTCAAAGCTACGTCGGTGACCACATCGATTTCATCAGAGGTTAATACAATTCCTTTCTTTTCAACGTCTTCTCTCACTCTTTCTTTCAGCAATTCCTTATCGATTTCTCCAAACTCGATGCCAAAAATCTTCCTCACATTCATCTCGAATATTATCCGTTTTATACGGTCGAACGAAAAGAACGCAAAGAGAATGAGGAAGCCAATGAGCATGCCAAGGTTATATTTCGCTATGATCGAAGCTATAGTGAGGGCAATCGCAATACCTGCTGAGGCAAGGTCCTTCCAATGCTTCTTTAAAAGAGTAAAGTTTTTATTTGGCATCTAAACTTAACCTCCCTTGAGACCTAACATTATCTTTTATGTTTATTCTATTCTTTGTGGGAAAATGATCGACTGGACCTCTCATTGGCTCTTGAAAAGGACCCTTCGATCCTGTTTTTCCCAGAAAACATTGTCCTGGACGATATTATATAGAATTTGTTTAATTTAAGGATTAATTATCCAAGGAGAATTTTGTACGTTAATATCTTGTTGATTTCCGATTATACTCTACGCCTTTTAAAGAAACTGGTCAAGCGAAAGTTACAGGAAGAAACGAAGAATATCCTATCTCCACAATCCCCTCTTATTCTCCCTTGCCTCCCTGTAGGCCTTTAAAAACCTTTCCTGGTATTTCACATTTGGTGGTACGGTCATAACATTGCCGTAACCAGCCTTGACAATCTCCTCATTAATCATCCTTCCGTCAGAGAGATACATATACCCCAACAATCTTCCATACTTATCTCTGGTCTGGATATCGAACTCTATCGTCACTGCGTCACCTGGTTTCACCAGGGTTTTTACGAATTTCAAGGCTTCCCTCCCTTGTGTAATTATCGTTTCTAAATCCTCTCCGCTCCGTTTAGCATCGCTCTTTCCTTTTTTGCCGGCCTTACTTTCCGGGGTATCTATTCCGATAAGCCTTACCGATTCTCCCTTCTCTTTTTATAATTCACCAATAAAGTGTCTCCATCCACCACCTTTAAAATGGTAACGGCCTCCCTTGCGTGTAATGACACCGCAACGGATAAAATTAGAAAAAACGGTAATAATTTATTCAAATGGTTTTTCATGATTGATCTTCTTTTTGGGGGAAACTAAATATACACACAATTTCGAAAAAGAAACAGGGGAAAAGGGAATTTTTTCCCTTCTCCCCCTGCCATTTTCTTAAAACAGGAGTTCCCCCTAACTTTTGGCTGGGGCATGAAATCCCTAAACATTTCCCAAACAAAACCCCCGGGGGCCAGACTCTCAGGCCATTCCCGGGGGAATCATTACCTCACTGCCCCTCTGGTAAATTATTATCGGTTCCAGGATTGTTAACAGAACTTTTCCCCTTCCCCGCTTTCCCTAATTTTATTAGAAGGGCCAACGGAATAATCACGGCCTTGATCCCGGTCTCGAATACCATCACGGGGGAGGGGCCACCCGAGGCGAGCTTGGGAATATCCAACGCTTTTCCTGCTGAGTAAACGGCCCAATAGGTAGCTTCAAGGCCACCTTCGACCTTCTTCAGGTCGTTCCCGGCTTGGTTCCTTGTCGTGGCGCAGCCCAAACTACACACAACAAAAAACAGCGCCAACCATGTGATTTTCCTTCTCATTTTTTGACCTCCTATGTTTTTTTTGTAACTTTCGTGCCTACGATAGCAGTCCTCTAAATTCGCCACAAACCTCCTCCGGGTCAAAGTCATTAGCCTGTATCGCCTCAACAAGCCTTGAGGCATCGCTGAAAGAAATTTTACGAAGGGCGTCGGGATAGAGAGTTATGGCTTTTCCTAACGCAATTTTTTTGATTGCCTCAATCTGCTGCTCGGTAATCCTCGGCTCCTCAAAATTCCCCTTCAGTTCGGGAGATTTTACCTTCGACTCGTTACTCCTGGCGGGGTTTACAACCAGGCTCTTCTGAATAGGAAGAGTGGAGCGCTTCTCTGGAGCGACAACTGGAGTTCTCTCCATGGTAGCGGATTGAATCCCCTTCTCCCGAGGAGCAGGAGGCACAGATTCGACCTCCTCTTTTTCAAGTTCCCTATCGTCGTTAACGATACCGCCAAACTCCACCGTATCTTCCGGAAGCGGAAGAGCGAGGTTCCTTGTCGAGAGCAGAACCCTTGATGAGTTTTCCCGCAGGGCATTCAGCATATCAGCATCAGCATCAAGGAAGAGTTGAAGCGTGTAGTGGATCTGCTTCTGACCTCCGAAGTGAGTCTCTTTCGGAGCCCGGCACAGCCTTAGGGGAACCATTGCGAACCGGCCGACAATGGCCTGAACGTAGTCGAGTCCACTGTTGATGTCCACTATGCTGTTGTAGGATCCAATGTCGATTTGGTACACACCCCCCATATTGATTTTGGGAAGAATCACCATAAAATTGGCCATTTTCTGACACTCTCCCGTGTCCAGATGTTCGCATGGGCAAGCGATTTCATGCATTTCCCTTGTCTCTTCGTTGAGTCTCAGGGCTGTTTCACCATCGCCGATACATTTGAGGCCCCGTTGACCCCCGTACCATTTATACGCTTGCGGAAACACAACTTCCGGGTCATTGATGGGAACCATCACATCAAGAGATGTTGGTTTCGCACCATAGACTTTTGTCACTTCAGGGGGGACAACGAAGAATTCGGTCTCCTTCGGATATTCCTTCTTTGTCTTCATGGAGACCATCTTGACACCAAGACGGATTTTTCCTAAGCGTGGAAGCCTCCGCCTCTCCGAAAGTTCCTTAATTTTTGTAAACCGCGCCTTAAACATTTCCGACCTCCTTTTGTAATTTTTTGTTAAGTTTTTCATGCTTGACATTTAGAACTTCAACCAGAGTCTCCTTTTGCACATCATTTAAAATCTCAGGAGGAATTAGACTCTTATCCAAGCTCTGACGTTTCTGAAGCGAAAGTGAAACAAGGTAGCCGTTTGACTTGCCCTGCTTGCACTCCTTCGTCTTCATTACCTCCTTGATCGCGTCCTTCACCTCGTCAAGAGTTTTCTCGGTCCGTTTTTTAAAGTCTGTAAGGCGCACATAGTCCGTTACAATTTCCTCAATTTCGGACAGATCGGCTCTTTCAGTAAAAGACGAAAATTCTTCCTCATACAGGGAGTCGCACGTCTGACTGAACCCGCAGTAGCTGCAATGCCAATCCCCCGGATCATATTGCCTTGGAGGAAGTGACTTTTCAGTTCTGTGGCGCTCCACTTCCGCAAACCTCTCCATCGCATGTCTGTAAAGTCCTGAAAACTCCAAGCCATCCCTCCTTGTTCCGTCGCTTTTGACGACATCGAGAACCCTGATCACGTCTGAAGCAATGTCGTAATCTACAAGAAACTCTAAATACTGGGAGGTGTTTTTGTTCTTGATCAAAAGCACTCCCTCTTTGATATCCGGCTGGACCCTTGTAAGCCCAACAAAATAGAAGGCCATCTGGGTCAGATAATCCAGGGGAAATTGCTCATGAGCATACCTCTCAAACGTGAAGTGGTTTATAGCCTTGTGTTCGAAAAGGCGATCCACACCAGCGAGGTCCGTCAAAATGCCGTCAATTTTGCCCTTGATCATGAAAGGGACTCCATTGTGGATGGTCTCACCGCACTCCACTACCATTTGCTCGCTGTGAACCTGGAAAGAAGACTTTCTCAGGAAGTCCAGCGTTAATTCTTCGTGCCAAGAGGAATCATCCATGACCGCATAGAAGCGATCACCCAACAACCTTCCCCTGTAATTCTGGGCCTGGTAACACATCGCCCGTAAACACCTCTCCAAACCGGCATTGGATGGTCTGGGGTAGTAAGGGGTTTCGTCCTTCTCAAAGCCCGCCACTTTCAAGATAATCTCTGCAATCATCCTCTCACCTCCTTTAAACTTGGCCTTCCAAAGCACCTCTGAAAGAAAAGGCTCAATGTAAGGCATAAAATGAGTGAAACCCTCCGCCCCACCACCTTTCGGAGGCGGTAATGAAGACACACCACTTTGTTGTAAAACCACGTTCTCATCCTTTTCCTCCTTTCGTTTTCAACCTTTTCCTGACTGCCCGGTCCTTCTTTGAGAGGAACCGGCACGAATACTCCTCTCCAATCCTTTTCAGGTGAGAGCATCCGTGAGCCTCACAGATCGAGACGTTCAGCCTGCACTCCCTCTTGTCGCAGTAAATAAAATGATTCACCGCACCAACCCTCCTTTCTGAAACTATCTCTAACTACTTTCCCGAGAAGCCGATTAAAGCAGATTAACTTCCCGTAATCCTTTGACCTTTCTTGGATTCATCTCTCCTTTCTCCCTGGTTTAGGTAATAAAAAAGCCGATACCTTTTCCGCCTTGAAGCGAAGATACCGGCTACGGTCGAGCCTTCATTGGCTCAGATTTTCGAATTCTCTACCAAAAATACTTTATGATTTAGTATTACTTTAAAAAGGGAGCCGGAAAGGATCGACTAAATATGAGCTTCAAGGAACTTTGCGAAATCAATCAAATGGCGAAGTCGGAAAAAGATCGAAGGAAGTCGAAAAACCCGAAAGGTCACACACTCATCGGACACGGCGTTGAACTCTCAAAGCTCCAGAAAGAAACAACGATAGCGATTCCGGACGGAGACCGGAGCGGTCACTTCGGCTGTTTCGGCACAACCAGGACGGGAAAGACCAAACTGACTGAAAATATCGTGGAGCAGGACATCTTAAAGGGGTTCAATGTCGTGGTCATCGACCCAAAAGGAGACATCGAACTCTTCAGCCGCGTGATCCAGGCATCGGCTGAGGCTGGACGGCTGGAAGACGTGATGTTTCTCTCTCCTATCTTTACCGACTACTCCATCATGCTCGACCCCCTCGCTTACTACTACATGGAGGACGAACTTGTTGACCACGTGATCTCAGGAATTAAAGCCAAAGAGGATTACTTTATCGCCATCGCTTATGAGGTGACCCAGGCGGTTATTTCGGGTCTTGCCCTTCAGTCAAAGATCAGAGGGGAGAAGCTGAATATTAACTTCTACGATGTAAAGTCAAGGAGCGACTGGTATAACCTCAAAAAATTCAAAGAAGCCCTCGAAAATCTCCCAGGGAGCGAGGAGGTTACGAGTAATATCGAACAGATACTTAGCTCTCCGCCGGACTTCTTCTCTAAGGTTTCTTCTTCTCTCCGAACAACGCTTTCGGCCCTGACCTCAGGGAGCACGGGGAGGATCATAGGAAAAAGTCTTGTCAATGAATTCGTCAAGAGGTTTGAAGAAGGAAAAGGCGTTATCCTGATATGCAACACAGGCTCAATGCTCGCAAGAAGAACAGCCCATATCATCGGAAGGGTTCTCGTCTCCATGATCCAGTCGATGATCGGGAGATTCTATGCCTCAGGAAGAAAGCTTGATCCCCCGCTCTGCATTCATATAGACGAGGGACATAACATACTTTACAAGGGGATTGAGGAGTTGTTTTCAAAAGGAGGAGCCGCCAATGTATATGTCCACTTCTACACCCAATCTCTTGCCCAAATAGAGGAAGAAGTCGGACTTGAGTCGGCAAAGAGCATTATCGACAACATTAACACCTGGGTTTACATGCTCGTCAACCATCCGGAGACGGCCAAGTTTATCGAAGAATCATCGCCGATGGTCAAGAAATTTCAGCCCATCCTCTCCTTCGGCGGAGGAATCACGGTAAGGGAGATCGAAGAGAACCAGATTATTTTACAGAATGTCCTTAGGCTTCCAAAGAGACACTTCTATATGAGAAGTTATGGGAAGATTTACAGGGGGGTGACCGAGGACGTAAGCCCTCCCTATGTCAAGGTAGAGTTTCCACACCTTTCCTGATCCGCCCCCTCGTGGTCACTTCCACTCTTTCTCCCGGTCAATTGCTTCCATTGTCTTTCTTGAACTGATAAAGATGCTGATGAGGGGAATGCCGATCATGAGAAGGGTTGTAAAGATGACAAAGTATGCAGAGGAAAGAAAAACCGGCCTGAACCCAAGCAGAAATGTATAGATTCCTTCAAGGGAGGCATGTTTTATAAAGGGCCGAAGCTTAAGGAGGTTTCGCGAAAGGAAATCAGGCGACAAGATGAGGAAGTATGTCGTGTGGAAAAGAATGAACATGATAACCATCTTCAATACTGCGCCTATAATAAACCCTCCCACCAGGTTTTTAATGGCCGACTTTGAAATGCTGCCTATATAGTATTTGCCGGTGAAGGCAACGAAAACCGAATACGCTACGGAAAAACTTATCGCAAGGATGAGGGCAAAAGCCTTATCGAAAAAGGAAGGCGCATAGGCTCCAAAGATGGGAATATATCTCTGGAAAACTCCGAAGGCAAAGGGCAAAAGAAGGGCGCTGACCACCCCGCTCAAAAAAGCCGCCTTAAAACCAACCTCAAAGAAGGAGAGCTTTCCGCCGATGGTGAAAAAATCCTCAGGGATCGGACTCCCGGTGCGCTCAACAACATAGTACTGCTGAATCTCCGAGAGGGCGTCGATCAGACCCCTGGGCTTTGCAGCATTGGGCTGGCTCCCGAGAAATACATCATCCCTCTTTTCCGCCTTTGACATTAACCCCACCACCAGAACATAATCGCCATAAGACCGCCAAAATACGCGATAAAGACCGAAAGAACAAAAAAGCCTATTCCGAGACCGAGACGCCTCCTGTAAACGCCGAACCACAGGGAGAAAATCAAGAAGAAAGAGGCCAGAAGCCTTGCCCAAAAACCCGAAAGAAGGGTCGCAAAAAGGTATCGCCAAAAAGAGAGATATTCACCCTGGGAGAAACGCTTAAGGGGATCAAACATTTCAAAAAAGTCCATAAACTCCTCGATCTGATATTACTTTTTGACCGGAACTACGCTGCGGATAATCTCAAGGTATCCCTCCTTCCGCCTCTCTATCTCGTGGGGGATTCCAAATGCCTCTATCTTCAGGGGAACAAGAAACATCTTCTTCTTGAACCTTTCGGATTGAATCTCATAGGGCCTTCCCCAATACGACTCTCCTATGTCGTCCGAAAGGGCTTTGGCCTGTCTCAGGCTCTCAACCACCCTCTTGATCGCCTCCTCCTTACTGGAAGACCTCAGGAGTTTCATGTCGATAATCTTCTTTTCGGAGGCAAACTTCCTTGCGCTTTCGTAAAGGAAATCGGGCTGGCAGTAAACCTGAGAACCAAAAGAGAACGCCTTCCACCTGTTTCCCGTCTGGATGACATTTATATCAATTTTTAGAATCTCAAGGAATTGTTTCACATCAAACCATTGGCTCCACTCCATTGTTTTGAGATCCTGGCTATAAAGCCCTATCTCGGTCTCCCTCGCCATGGAATCCGCCTGCTTGAGCAGGAGGGCGAAGGAATTTTTTGACGACTTATGGTGATCCCTTATGGAATCAACGGCGGTTCTCAGCCAGGAGGGTTCCTTTTGGGAGAAGATTTCCGCCAGCTTCTGAGCGCCGACCAGGGGGTGATCCGCCCTTGCGTAAAGACCGCTCTCCCGTAGAGCGGCAATCTTGCCGAGATCGTGCCCGAAGGAGACGACAAGGGACATCGGGATGAGATTCTCATAGTCCTTGTAGGTTTTCTTGATGAGCTTTAGCATGATCCTTGCCACGTTTGAGCTATGTTCCCGGAGAGTGACTTTCTCAAGAATCTGCCTCACACTGTAAATCTCGTCAGACTCGCTGTCTTTACCGGTCATTGTAGTGACAACCGAAGGACAGCTTCCATGATGATCGAGAAGCTCGAGGATAGCGAGGAACCCATCCACCGCTCCCTGGGTTTCAAAGATGGACTTGTAAGGCTCGAAGAATTCGGAGAGCATCTCCTGGGAAAAGAACTTTCTCTCCTTTCCGGGAACTGCTTCCCCTGGTTGAGTTTTTTCGACTGGTTGTGTCTCTTCGACTTTTTTAGTCGAGCTTGATCGAGCCTTCCTTGGCTTTTCTTCAACAGTCGAGGTCTCTTGGGCAAGCTCAATATTATCGGGGGTTTGAATAAAACCATGATTGTACTTGAGCCAGACGGCGCTCAGTTCAGAGATGGTTATCTTTATCTCACCATGTTGTTCTGAAAAAAAGGGGGTTGTGAACCATTTCAGGAAACGGAGCATGAAGCGTCCTCCTCCCTAAGAATCGCATTTAGCTTCCGGAGAACAACCTCTTTCTGCCCCTCCGAAATGTCCTGAATTGATTTTTTTCCGGGAATCTCATTCTTCTCTCTATCCCTGAAGGTGGTAAGTCTCAGGAGGAGTTCTTTTTCTGGTTCAGCCAGCTTTTGGGATGCCTTTGAAAGCAGATAAGAAATCTTTTCATCAAGAATCTCGAAAATGGAAAGCTCCACCGCCTCTTTCTCCATGAGCTCGAAGAGCCTTAAAACTATATAACGATTCCTCTTTGCCCGGAGTAGAACATTCGTCATCCCTCTCTTAATGCTGATCGATCTGACCTTCGCCTCGAAAGAGAGGTCATCGAGACCGACTCTCCTCTTTTCATCCTTCGCCTCATTGACCAGACCTCCGGGGTCCTCGCAGAGAAGCTTTATGGATAACGCACCGTGAAGAACTGAATAGCTCATTATTTTAACTTTAACTTTCATGGCGTCTCCTATAGGCTGTCCATTAAATGTTTCAGCTTCTTCTTGTTTCCCTCCCAGTCTATGGACTCTATTTCCATCTCAACCCTCATTCTCTCCTCTTCCGTTTCCCGTTTCTTTTTCCGCCTCGCCTCCTCTCTCTCCCGAAAGGATGGGAATGGGCCATCTATTGCGAGAGATTTAATATAAGCCAGGGGGGATTTTACGAGATGCGGCTTGATCTCTCCACTTCCTACCTTCCAGAGAAGGTAATCGACCTTTTCGGGTTCTTTTAGGAGAAGGTTCTGGGGGAAGGAGTTCTGTGGAAAAATCTTTTTTAACCCGGATAAAAGTCTCTCTTTCGATTCAGCCGAATATGTCTGAGCTTCTTCGTTGTGCTTCGATCGTTGAGAGAGAGATTGTCTAGTTAAAGATTGTATATTAGAGATTGTGTCTTTCCTTTTTGCATGGGTACCTCTTTCATTTTTGCATGGGGGGTCTTTCATTTTTGCATGGGTCGAGTCGGCAAACTTCAACTTATAAAATCCTATTTTCCCTCTTTTGGGGCCGGAAATCCGTTCAATGAAACCCATCTCCTCGAGCTTTTTAAGTGAATAAGCAATCGCCCTTGTCCCTAACCCTGTGCCTTTATCCAACCACGTGCCGTCCTGTCTCCGAATCCCTTGCTGGAATTGTTTGTAGGAGATTCTGTCTCCCGTCTTCTGCCAGCCAAAAGTATGACGCACGATATACCATAAAACCTTAAACTCAGCCCCTGTGAGTTCATGAACCCAACCATTCATCAAGGTGGGAAAATTCCATGTCTGTTTTTCAGGCGGAAAGCCATCAAATTTTCCATCGGTCTTACTGTTCATTCCACCTCCTTTTGAATTGAGTTTAGTCGAGCTCTTTCGACTCATACCCAGGGGGCTCCGGCCCCTGATAGCCTCATCTCATCAATTAAAACCTCAACCGGAAAAACCCTGCCCAATATACTCAAATCAACAACCGCCACGCTATCCATGCCGGACCTCGCTTTTGGACACGGGGCAGGCAGCCTCCTCACAATTCCTTTGAAGTCCTTGTAGACCCCGGAGGTGATCTCAACCAGGCTACCGGCTTTTATCTCTTCACCCGATTTCTCCTTGGGGTGGAGGAGCCTCTCCGTCTCTTCTCCGGTTACCTCAATCACCCCCCGAATGTAGGTTTTAAGTTCAAATTGGAGCTGCGGAGATGGTCTGTTATTGCAAACCAGAAACCCCTTCTCAGGGATCGAATGGACTTCAAGACCGTGCTTTTTGAGAATCGAGCCTATAAGATTCTCCTTCCCCCTTGCTATTTTTATAAGATAAGCCATATGCCCCCCTCTGATCTTTAATGGTTTTTGAATTCAGCCACGCCTCAAAGTCCTCAACCCTAAACCTTATCCCCCTTCTTGAAAATCTGACGCAGGATATCCTCCTCCTGGCCACAAGGCTGTAAACAGCCTGCCTGGAAATCTTTAGAACCTCAGCCACTTGTTTTACCGTTAAAAGCTCTTCCAAGGACACACCTCCTTTGTCGAATGTCGAATAAAACTCGACTAAATCAGTTTTTTTATTAATTCTTATTCTAAATCAGTATTACTTTTTTCGGACTATTCAACATCTCCAAAAGTAATACTCTAATGAAAAACAGTCAGAGAAGGTTCGATCACGGGAGGCTCAGATATGAAAGAGATTGTAGGCCGGATTACAGACCATCCAAATGCAAAGACCCTCGTCCTCGAAATTCTTAACGAGACGACTTCGTTTCTCTACACCACCCTCTCCGCCCTGAATGGATGGGACAGCCCGCTTGAGGTCAAGAAGGACCTCAAGCGGATACTCGAAGAGTACCTCTCGACACAGAACAGATTGGGCTATGAACATTCAATAACGACAAAGCCCTATAAGGAATTCATTGCGGATGAAGAAACCGTCCGCTCCGCAATGTTCTACCTCCTAAACACCCTTTTCTTAAAATGCGGAGGAAACAACTTTCCGGTTGCTACCATCGCCATCTACATCGCCCTGGAGAGAAAAGAGGGGGAGTTTAAGGGGTTCATCGAGGCCCTTCGGTCAGAAGAGGAGGAGACCTTTAATCTGAAGGAGGCTCTCTACGCCTTCTGGATTTTGAACTAAAGAAAGGTAAATGGAAATGACGGCACAAAAGAGACTCCTATTTCTTGTAATAATTTTATCCATCTTTTTTCCTGCTCTGTCGGGGGGAGAGACCACCTCGCTTTATAGAGTCAAGCTTCCATGGGAGGGGGAGGGGAAAGTTCAAAACCTGAGCGAAGGGATAAAAAAAATTGACCTCTACCTCTTCCACTCGGAGGAGTGCAAAACTTGCAGAAGCATCCTGCCAGGGCTTACGGAAAAGCTTGAGGCAATGTATCCTTCCCTTGCGATCAAACTCCTTGACCTTAAAGACCCCGGTAACTACGAAACGCTCCGGGACCTTGAGAGGAAACTCGGCAAAAGAGGCGAGGAGCTTCCCTTTGCCGTCATTGGAAGCCATCTTCTCTCAGGCGCAAGGGAGGTGACGGAGAGATTAGACTCGATCGTATTGGAATACCTCTTAAAAGAACCTCCACAACCCATTCTCACCAGGCTAAAATCCCATGAAGATCCTTCCCTGCAAGAAGTCTCGGCGGAACTTATCTATTTCTACCAGAACGGTTGTGCAAAATGTGGTCGAACAGACATTCTCCTTGATCACCTCTCAAGAAGATACCCGAAGCTTTCTATGAAGAAGATCGACATTTCAACACCCGAAGGAAAACAACTAAACGAGGCAGTTTCGGAAAGGCTAAACCTACCGGATAAATACCGCCTCACCGCCCCCGCCATCCTCATCGGAAAAGAGTTTCTCTTGCAGAAAGAGATCACGGAGGAAAGGCTTGATGCAATTCTCCTGAACATCAAACAAAACCCATCCTCATTCGTCATCCCGCCGGAGGAGATGGAAAGGGCCGAACGATCCATTCTTGAGAGGTTCAAATCTATGGGGCCCATTCCCATTGCCTTCGCAGGGCTCATAGATGGTCTAAATCCCTGCGCCTTTGCCACCCTGATATTCTTTATCTCCTACCTCACCCTAATGGGTAAGAAAAAAAGAGAAGTTCTCAAGGTTGGCCTCGGATTTACCGCCTCCGTCTTCATTACCTACCTGCTCATCGGTTTGGGCCTGATTTCCCTCTTTCAACACTTCCCCTTCCCCCCATTCCTCTTGAGAAGTGTCTACCTTCTGACCGCAGTTTTTGCTCTTATCATGGGAGGCTTGAGCTTCTATGACTTTCTCATGTGGAAGAGAGGAAAAGCAGAAAAGATGAAGCTCCAACTACCCAAACCCCTCAAAAAACTGATCCATAAGACGGTAAGAAAAGTGGACCTTTCAAAATACCACCTGCCGGGAGCGATCTTTTTAGGCTTTGTTGTCTCTCTCTTTGAGTTCACCTGCACGGGCCAGGTCTACCTTCCCACCATTATCTTCGCCATGAGCATATCGGAGCTTAAGGGAGACGCCCTTGTCTACCTTCTCCTGTATAATCTGGCCTTCATCATCCCCCTGATTTCTGTGTTCGGTCTCTTTTACCTGGGCATAAGCCAGGAAAGCTTCGCCCGCTTCCTGCAAAATAGAGGCGCTCTTATTAAACTCATCACCTCAGCGTTTTTCTTCCTTCTTGGAGGAACGATGCTCGCTATTTTAAAATTTTAAGGAGGAAATATGACAGTTACAACAACACCGACTATGGAAGGAAGAAAGATTACACGATACCTCGGCCTTGTCAGCGGTTCGGCAATCATTGGAACAAGCTTCGTAAGAGACTTCTTTGCACGGGTAACAGACACCATCGGAGGCAGGTCTGGAGCCTATGAAGCGGAGCTTGAAAAGTCGAGAAACACTGCCGTCTCCGAGATGAGGCAAAAGGCGCAAAGACTGGGCGCAAATGCTGTGGTCGGCGTCAGGCTCGACCATGAGGCGCTCGGCGAAAAGGGAAGCCTGCTCATGGTGTGCGCAACAGGAACGGCAGTTATGGTAGACTGAGAAGATTCATGAGACTGAAAAGAGTAAAAACAAAAAGTGCTCTATAAACCCCTTCCAATGGGGGTGATGTGGCACATCCAGAAAAATGACAAATGAAGATGTGATCCCGCTCCCCAATCTCTATCCCCAATTATTAATTACTTTTCAATTTTTATCCGCATGGCTTCAAGGGCGGCACGGAAAGCAGGCAGGTCACGTTCGATGATTTCCCAGATCCTCTCGAGTCTGATGCCCAAGTAGTCGTGCACGAGGACGTTACGAAAACCGGAAATACTTTCCCAAGGAACCTCTGGATGTGCCTCTTTCAACTCATTTGATAACCGCTGAGTAGATTCCGCAAGGGTCTGGAGTTCTCGGAGCGTCGCACTTTGTGTCTTTCGATCAAAGAAAAACGCCTCCCTCCCCTCTGCCGTGTAGCGGATAATCCACTCCATGCATTCAAGAATGTGATCAATGTAAATACGATCATCCTTCACAACGGAACCGCCTCTTGCAGGATACGCTCTCGGAGCGGTTCGCGAATCGCCTCCCGCTCAACGACATCAACACGCCGTCCCAAAAGCTTCTCAAGATCTGCTACCAGACTACCTGGAAACCATGGAGTGGTTGGACCATTAACTTCGATGAGAAAATCGATGTCGCTATCCTCTCTTGATTCGCCGCGAGCTGCTGACCCAAAAATGCGAATATGGGTTACTCCATGCTTGGAGGCAATTTGCAGAATATCGTCACGTTTTTCTCTTAAAAGTTCATGAACATCCATGCCGTTCCCTTACAATCTTTCTGGTTTCCAACCGCGGGTCGTTGAATCTTCAATGCTACAACACCAAAACGCTATAAGATCAAACCATAGAGTCTCCATTCAGGATGGGCGCTATAGAGACACCCATTTCCTACTTTGAAGCCCGCCTCTGACAAAATTATCTATTAATTTTAAGTTGTTTGTCAATCAAAAACCGTTTTTGTTCTTTATAGGAACGTGCTACCTTATAGCGGGGGTTTTCTTAATATGCTGGGCTGTTGCAAGGGGCTCTAACTTATGAACCGAAATCAATCGTAAGGGCGAGGTAGTTCACAGCGAGGTTGTGTTGTTCACAGTTGACAGCCCAACCAAATTTTGATAGTTTGATGACAAATTTGGAGGAACCCATTGATGAAAAAATTATAAAGAACATGATTCTTTTTCTGGTGATCTCATTGATTACAGGAGGCATTTTCTCAGGGGGATGGTCTCAGGACAGAAGCACAAAGGATAATCCGCCGATAAATGAAGGAAAGGCTTTTTTAGACATATTAGTCGCAAGACCTATTGGGTTTGTCGTCGGAATGCTCGGTGTGGGCATTTTCATTTCCTCCCTACCTTTTACCATTCCTACGAGGAGTGTAGATGATGCGGCAAATTTCCTAATTGTCAAACCTTTCACATTCTCTTTTTACCGGAAATTCCCTGATGAGAGTATGATGTAACACCAAATCGGTCGCTTATTACATTCGGGAGGGATATATATGACGGGTCTTCAGGTAAAGATGTGGATCCTTGTTGTCCTCATGTTTGGTATCCTCTACGGGGTCATTACCGGAATCGGCGCGTGGAGCGGCACAGGCAGCGCCACCAGTTACATCATCCTTGCTCTTCTGTTTACATGCCTGCAATACCTTATCGGCCCTGCCCTCGTCTCAATGATGATGAAAGTGAAGTGGGTCTCGGAAAAAGAGGAGCCCGAACTTCACCGGCAGGTAACCGAACTGGCCCAAAAAGCTGGCATCCCTAAACCCAGAATCGGCATCTCAGAGCTTCAGATTCCCAATGCCTTCGCCTTTGGAAGAACCATCAGGGATGGAAGGGTTTGTGTCACCCAGGGGATACGAAAAATCCTCAATAAAGAAGAGTTGAAAGCCGTGTTAGGGCATGAGATCGCCCATCTCAAACATCGGGACATGATGATCATTACCCTTCTCTCCGTGATACCCCTCATCCTTTACTGGATCGCATGGAGTCTCATATGGGGTGGAACAGGAGGGAGAAGACAGAGTGGGGGTTATGCCGCCCTCATCGGTTTGGGGGCGATGGTGATTTATTTTATTGCCAACCTGCTGGTTCTGGCCGGGTCACGCATCAGGGAATACTATGCTGATGAAAGAAGTGTGAAACTGGGCTCCCATCCCAAACACCTGGCCTCTGCCCTTTATAAACTGGTCTACGGTTCAGCGCAAAGTCGGAAAAGCGCCAGGGGAGAGGAAGAACTCCACAGGGTTGAAGGTTTGAGGGCATTCTTTCTGAATGATGTGGGAAGGGCACATGACGAAATAGCAGATCTCCGAGCCATTGACTCGGACTTCTCAGGAACCATCGATCAAAATGAACTTCTGGCCATAAGGTCTCAAAAGGTCAAACTTAAGGGGGCTGAGAAGGTTGCCGAACTCTTTACCACGCACCCCAATATGTTAAAGAGAATTAAAAGACTGGCCGCCATGGTGTGAGATAGTAAATAAAATACATTCCCCCAAACAAATCCCAAAATTAACACCCTTCCTTCTTTGTCTTTTGATTTTTAACCTGATCCTTTCCTTTGCCCACGCCGAAACCCACAGAGTTAAACGGGTCATCGATGGAGATACCCTGATGCTTTCCAACGGTCAAAAGGTCCGATTGATCGGAGTTGATACTCCTGAAACCAAACACCCTCAAAAGCCTGTCCAATACTTCGGGAAGGAAGCCTATCTTTTTACCAAAAGAATGGTGGAAGGGAAAGAAGTCCGGCTTGAGTATGTCCGGCTTGAGTATGATTGGCGGGAGAAAGATAAATATGGCCGCCCTTTGGCTTACGTTTACCTCATGGACGGAACTTTCCTGAATGCTGAGATCATAAAGCAGGGATACGGCTTTGCCTATACAAAGTTCCCCTTTAAGTATCTTGAGGAGTTCAGGCAATACGAGAGAGAGGCAAGGGTAAATGGGAGGGGGTTGTGGAGATAGGCCATTGTGCGAATTTCTTCCTGAAGTTTTCGCTTGCCAAAAATCAAGGAAATGTGTACTTTACGCCTGTAAGTCGACAATGGCAATATCCCAAGCTCAAATTGATTCTGTTTAATAATGTCTGAAACGATCTACTATCCCACAAAAAAAGGGGCCTAACGAGTGCATCCAGCAAACCAGCAACCGCACGACGCATATGTTGTGCCGCTTTTTGATAAAAGATAATTTATGGCAAACAAGGAACATCTCAATCTTCTCAGGCAAGGGGCAATTGTTTGGAATCAATGGAGAGTAAAGAATTCTAATATTTGTCCGGACCTCAGCGAAGAGGACCTTCAGGGTACGGACCTCAGCGGAGTAAACCTCAGTGAGGCGAACCTCCGAGACACTTACTTCAGATCGGCGAACCTCAGCGGGGCGTACCTTCCACGTGCGGACCTCTGCGGGGCGTACCTTCCACTTGCGGACCTCAGTAGGGCGGACCTCAGAGAAGCAAACCTCAGAGAAGCGAACCTTAGCGGGGCGAAACTCAATGGAGCAGACCTCAGTGAGGCGAACCTCAGTTTGGCGAATCTCAGTAAGGCAAATCTTGTCGGGGCACGCGTCGTAAGAGCGAAACTTAATGGGGCAAACCTTAGTGAAGCGATACTCTGCGGGGCTAAACTCAGCGGTGCAGACCTCAGTAGGGCGGACCTCAGCAAGGTGAACTTTAGCATGGAGTTCTATAATGGGTATTCCTACTGGTATGCTCAAAGCAGTGCGGACCTAAGCAAGGCGAACCTCAGTTGTGCATGCCTTAGCAGGTCGAATCTAAGCGAGGCAAACCTCACATGTACGAACCTCTGCGACGCAGACCTCAGTGAGGCAGATCTCACCAAGGCAGACCTCAGGTCCGCGAATCTCAGCAAGGCGAGGCTTAGAAATGCCAAACTGATAGAGACGAACTTTGAAAAGGCGACCCTCACTGGCTGTGAGATATACGGGATCTCCGCTTGGGGGTTAAAATTAGAACAAACTGATCAGTCAAATTTGATCATTACCCCTGAGGGAGAACCTGTTATTACGGTGGACAATCTTGAAGTTGCTCAGTTCATTTATTTACTCCTTGAGAGCAAAAAGATTCGCGACGTAATTGACACTATTACCTCCAAAGTTGTGCTGATCTTGGGTCGTTTCGGTGAGCGAAAAGGTTTTTTGGATGCGATCCGTGATGAGCTCCGTAAACACAATTATTTGCCTGTCTTGTTTGATTTCGAAAAACCTACTAGTCGAGATTTTACTGAGACTATTTCAACTCTGGCTCACCTCGCCCGGTTCATCATTGCAGACATCACAGAGGCCAGAAGCGTCCCCCAAGAATTGCAAGCCATTATCCCAACGCTTGCAGTGCCGGTTCAGCCGTTACTGGAAGGTTTAGCAAGTGAATATGGCTTATTCCAAGACTTCAAAAAATACCATTGGGTTCTCAATCTTCATCGGTACGAGGATCTGGACGATTTGCTCAGGACTATCGGAGAAAAAGTCATTGCTCCTGCCGAAGCGAAGGCAAGGGAACTACAGGGGGGCGGGCGTATAAAGATTCTCAAGGAAATGTCGCTTTAATTAGAATAAAAGGCGCAACTTCATCTGACATGATGTGAAAGACTTCGTTTCACATCGTCCAAATCCGCCTCTGGCGGACTCTTTTTCCACGGGAATGTTATATGCTCGCTTCCAAACCGTAATCGTCAACTCCCAAGTTATCTTCCTATTGAAGGTAGGTGTAACCAGTGATCGAGCAGGATGAGACAGGATCGCTTTTCTTAAGGTTTCAATATCTGCTATAAACCTTCAGTTTTTCAACCACCCAAAATGTTTGGATTTGATTTTCATATATCTACCTGGCATGATGCTACCGGAAATTTTCTACTCCTTAAGCATGCCTCGGTTGAAGAGGTAGGTGTACAAAGCAATCCACAGATTGGCCCCGCAATCCACAAAAAGATGATGAAAAGTTGTTGAAACAGATCATCTTGCCCTTGGAATCAGACACCCTCACCATTTTGCCTAATTAACAGACATACCCAACCCATCAAAATAATTAGCGCATCATAGAAACTAAAACATCCTCACCTTGAAGAATTTTTGACTCTCTTGATTGGTTCTGGTAAAGTTTTAAAAATGCCTACCATTTACGGCTTTCTCGAAAGAATTACCTACCACAACGAAGAGAATGACTTTGTGGTCGCAAAGCTCCAGGAGAAGGGAAAGAAAGAGCTGACGACCATCGTGGGAAACCTATCCGGCATCAACCCAGGAGAGTCATTAAAGTTAACGGGGAGATGGGTCCATAATAAGAAGTTTGGTGAGCAGTTTCAGGTTGAGAATTATGAGATTACTGTCCCTGCTACGGTCCATGGCATAAAGAAATACCTGGGGTCTGGTCTGATTAAAGGTATTGGTCCCATCATGGCGGAGAGGATTGTCAAGAAATTCGCTCTCGACACATTGGACGTCATAGAGAAAACACCGGAAAGGCTCTCCGAAGTCGATGGGATCGGTCCAAAAAGGATCAAGATGATTACAAAGGCCTGGGGAGAGCAGAAAGAGATCCGAGAGATCATGGTTTTTTTACAGGGTCATGGGGTGAGCGCCGCTTATTCTGCCAAGATCTATAAACAGTATGGAAACGAATCGATTCCAATCGTGAGAGAGAACCCTTATCGTCTTGCCAGGGACATTCACGGCATTGGGTTTATTACAGCTGACAAGATTGCCCGAAACCTGGGAATCGATCCCAATTCCCTGATTCGGGCAAAGGCGGGCCTCATCTATGTTTTGAATCAATTGACTGAGGAAGGTCATGTCTACTACCCTGAAGCTAATTTGGTTCGTAAGGCAAAAGAAATACTCAATGTAGATGAAGAAATCATTATCCAGGCCGTCACGGGGCTAACTAAAGAAAAGGAGCTGGTTTTAGAAGATCTTGATCCTGAGGGGAATCTTAGAGCGGTTTATTTGGCCCCTTTTTATGTTGCCGAGACAGGAATTGCCAAGAGGTTAATGGATCTGAAGGAATCCCCTTCAAACATCCGACCCATCCATTCGGAAAAGGCCATTGATTGGGTTCAGAAGAAGCTTAACATCGAGCTTGCCCAAAAGCAGAAGGAGGCAGTTCTTTTGGCAGCCACTTCAAAGGTATTGATCATTACTGGCGGTCCAGGGACCGGAAAGACTACAATCATCACAGCCATATTGAGGATCTTTCAGCAATTGAAATTAAGAATCCTTCTTTCCGCTCCCACTGGTAGGGCAGCCAAACGGATGAACGAGGCAACGGGCTGGGAAGCAAAAACCATTCACCGCTTGCTTGAATTCTCTCCTCACAAAGGCGGGTTTAAGAAAGACCAGGATGATCCCCTTGAGGCGGATGTTGTTATCATAGATGAGACCTCCATGGTTGACACCCTTTTGATGTATCATCTGCTTAAGGCTATCCCACCACAGGCCCACCTGATTCTGGTGGGCGATGTTGACCAGCTTCCCTCAGTTGGCCCTGGAAATGTTCTGAGGGACATCATCAATTCAGATGGCTTTACCGTGGTGAGGCTCACCGAGATCTTTCGCCAGGCCCAGGAGAGCATGATCGTGGTCAATGCTCACCGGGTAAATCAGGGGGAGTTTCCCATCTTAAAAGGAATAGAAGGGGAAAAAATCGCGGATTTCTACTTTATCCAAGAAGAGGATCCAGAAAAGGCACTGAGCCAAATCCTCACCCTTTGTAGTGAGAGGGTCTCTAAACATTTCGGTTTTCACCCTGTTAAGGAGATTCAGGTTCTTACCCCAATGCATAAAGGAGTTATTGGAGTGACTAATTTGAATCTTGAGCTGCAGAAGAAGTTAAACCCTGACTCATTTGGCATAACTCACGGAAGCAGAACCTTCAAATTGGGAGATAAGGTCATGCAGACCCTCAACAACTACGATAAAGAGGTCTTCAACGGGGATATTGGTTGGGTCTCTAAGATTGACCAGGAAGACCGTGAGCTTGTTATCGATTTTGATGGGAGACTCATTCCTTATGACTATTCAGATCTGGATGAAGTGGTTTTGGCCTATGCCATCTCTGTCCATAAATCTCAAGGAAGCGAGTATCCGGTCGTGATTCTTCCTGTGACGACGCAGCATTATCTTCTCTTGCAACGGAATTTGCTATATACTGGGATCACCAGGGCCAAAAAACTGGTCGTGTTGATTGGAACGAAAAAGGCCCTGGCCATTGCCATTAGGAATAACAAACCCCAGTTGAGGTTTACCCACCTTTCTGATAGACTGGCATCATGATGCCTGAATTCAAGAACGAATTCTCATGGTCAAAGACCAAGGATGAGGTTTTTAAAACCTGCCCGAGACAATACTGGTTTGCTTATTACGGTTACTGGAACGGCTGGCTTGAGAATGCCCCAGAAAGAACCCGTCAGATTTACATTCTAAAGAACCTGAAGAATCGGCATATGTGGGCAGGGGAGAAGGTTCACGAATGCATCCAGAGGAGCCTGAATAACATTCGGAGAGGGATCAAGGTCTTGTCCGTAGATGAGATTGTTACGATTACCCTTGATCAGATGCGTGCCGAGTTCCGTTCTTCAAAGGCCAAGAATTATTGGAAAAGCCCCAAATCATGTGCTTTATTTGAGCACGAGTATGAATTAGAAATGACCGATGACCAGTGGAAGGAAGTAGCTAATAATGTGGAGACCTGCCTAAGGAACTTTTATGACTCCGATATCTATGATAGCCTAAAATCCAACCCCAAAGATCGGTGGCTTGAGGTGGAGGAATTCTCGTCCTTTCACCTGGACAATTTGAAAATCAATCTTGCCATTGACTGTGCCATAAGGCAGGGCGACGATATTTACATCTATGACTGGAAGACGGGAAAGAGCCTCTCTGAAGACCTCTCCATTCAGTTATGTTGTTATGCCCTTTACGCTATGGAGAGATGGCACGTCCAACCTGAATCGCTGAGGATCATTGAGTACAATTTATCCTTTGATAAGGCTAATTGGTTTTCGGTGTCACACGGTGAGGTTGAAAATATCAAGGGATACATAACGGGAAGCATTAAGGACATGCATTCTCTTTTGATAGATGTCGGGAATAATATCCCGATAGAGGAAGAGGGGTTTAGCAAGGTTGAGGATGAGTGGATAAGTCTCAGGTGTAATTTTCGAAAGGTTTGTAAGAAGTAGAAAGAGACCATAAACATATATGTCCATCAGTATGGATGAACACACCATAATAGACCTCCTTGAAGAATTGGCCGAAAGATTTGGAATACAGATTCGCTACGAACCCATAAAACAAGATGAGGACTTAGTAAAGATAGTGGGAGGGCTGTGCCTCTTAAGAGGACAATATGTCATCATCATCGATTCTAAGGCAGCGGTAAGAGATAAGGTCAGGGCCTTCACTGAGGCATTGAGGCATTTTGACCTCGATAAAATTTACATAAAACCGGCCATTAGAGAATTGTTGGATAAAGTTCCTGCCCCTTTTCGTCATGAACAGGCCTTCATTGGAGAGGAAAGTTTATGAAATGGATCGCCGCTTTATTCGTTGCATTAATCATGTTGGCTTGTCCGTTTGTCTTTCTGACAACCAGCTATGCCCAAGATAAGCCTACCGCCTGGGAGGTTTACTTTTCTCCCAAAGGTGGCTGCACAGAGGCCATTATCAGAGAGATGGACAGAGCCAAAAACAGCATTTTGGTTCAAGCCTATTCATTTACTTCAGCCCCCATTGCCAAGGCCCTCTTGAATGCCCACAAGAGAGGGGGCAAGGTAGAGGTCATCTTGGATAAGAGCCAGAGAACCGACAAGTATTCATCAGCCACTTTTTCTATAATTCAGGGATATCTACAAAGATTGATGCCAAACATGCCATAGCCCATAACAAAGTGATGATCATTGATGGCGAAACCGTAATAACTTCGTTGTCAAATGTGGCTTGAAAGTGCGAAAGTCTAGTAAATGATAAGGAGTGAAAATTTCTCTGACCTGACATTATTTCTTGATCTTTTTTAAACCGTTGCCAACACCCTCCGCCTTTGCACCGAGTCGGGCAACTTGAATAACAAGATTTTTGGATCTTTCATCTCCGATTTTTCTAAAATATTTCATCAGTTTTGTTTCCTGAGCAGGTAACTGGGGCTCGGCTTTTTCAGCAGGTCCCAACAAATCTGATACACACATTGATAATGTTTGTGCAATATGCTGAACATTTTCCACGTTGAGCCTGTTAGTTCCGTTTTCGTAACGTTGTACCTGTTGGTACGTCACACCCAGCGTTTTAGCAAGATCTTCCTGGGAGATACCGAGTTCGGTTCTCCTTCTTTTAATCCTCGCACCAATCTCTTTAGTCGTTAAGATTTTTTTTCCTGCATAAGTAATCGTTGGTAATCATTTTTGGCATCCTCCTCTTTTCGATACCCGTTTGAATGGTAAATTCTGCAATCACTTCGATTAAGCTCTTTTCTCAAGATATTTCTTCACCGAATTATTCCAGGCAGTCGGTTGACATCGGATTATATCAAGTTTCTTTAGTACCACGGACCTCAACTTCCTTGTTCCCGATCGATTGCTTCGACTGGTTAATCAAGTTGTTACCCACGTGGAGCGTGCTCTCTCGGTTAAAATGTGCGCTGTTTTTCTCTCCACAGACGTGACCTTGCGGTGGAGCACAAATCCCGTTTTTGGAGCAAGCCGCATTGCGACGATGTTCTTTAAGGCTTTCAAAACCTCCGAGAAATGACAGGTACTCCTCTTTCTTAGATTACCACTTTTGGCATAGTGCAATCTACAACGTTGAAGATAGTATTTTACCTCTTGACAAATACAACTCAAAAAGTGTATAAATATAAATATTTTGGTCAACCATCAAATATTTATGAACAAATTCAATGAATTACACTTTTTTGGAATGGCTATGTCAGATAGCCAAGAAAGGAGGGCGTGAAGATGTGTACTAAAAGAAAAGGGATGATCTACAAAAGCTTTGTTTATTTACTCTCTATTTCATTATTGCTTTTTCTGAGCGGTTTCCCGGGGATGGGTGCTGGAGCAAGGGAGATCAAGCTGCCTATTGGGGAGATGATGTCGAGAGGTGCAGTGAAGTTTGAAACGAAGCAGAATATTTGGGAGAAAGTTGAGCCCTCCCATTTTCCAGTGCTTCAAGGCGTCAGGATCAGGACTGAAAAAGGAGAAGCCACGATTGCATTGACTAACACAGGTCAGGTAAAGGTGGGATCGAATAGCCTCTTCTTTTTTGATCAAGCGGATCGATTTGTTCTCTTGCAGGGTAGTATCGAATTCCGCGTTCCATCTGTTTCGGAAATCAATTTCAAAGTGGGAAATCTTTCCATCTCAAATTCGAGAACGCTCCAAGCCACGAACAATCCTCCAAATGCCGCACGAATAAGTGAACAGACGATCGGTAGTATCTCAATCCATTCAAACGGTTCTGTTACAGTAAAAACCGTTCAGGGCAAACTTTCCATTTTGAATCAAGAACGCGTTGTCCTCGCCGCACTCTCAGCTAAGGATTCGGTCACAATACCCTCCGTAACTGTTGAAGGCAAACCGCGTCTGATGGTTGCTCAGGTGGGTGAAACGGCGGCTACCGAAGAAGCTGCAGAATACCTGGGTCTTTCCACATGGACATGGCTGGGAATTATCGCCGGGGCAGCTACCATAGGGGGAATCGCTTGGGCTATCGCCGAATCAGAAGAAAAAGAAAGGAGACCCATCTGTCCCTAATATATATGATGTTAACTGAGACGTTGCACTAATAAACGGTTTTTGACGGATAGAAAAGCAGAGCAGTTCGAACATTAACTATAGCTGTATTTTTGAAAAAAGGAAATAAACAAATGGTTTTAAGGAAGTTCATTTAAAGGATTGTTTGGTTTTGGAGTCTCCCTCGGGACCCTGTAGATGAGAGGAAAAAGATGAACAGCATAAAACCCCTCCCCCCAGACGGATATTACCTACTTCCCCAGCCGGGAAATTCCCACCCCCCTTTTCAAGAAGAGAAAGAGGTCAATCTCAGAGATTACTGGAAAGTGGTTTGGAAGAGAAGATGGACGATTATGGCCTTTTTTCTCATCGTAGTCATCACAACAACGATCGCCACATTCACAATGAAACCCATTTACAGGGGCACAACAAGCATCCAGATCAACAAGGAGAATCCTCAGATTGTCGATTTCAAGGAGATCTTTGCCGTAAACACCATGGATACGGATTACTACCAGACCCAGTATAAGGTCCTTGAAAGCCGTTCCCTTGCAAAACGAGTCCTCTATTCCCTCAAGCTCGCAGAGCATCCCCAATTCTTACCCGAACCGGAGACGCCTTTCCAGAAGTGGAAGTCGAACATCTTGAACCCTATTTATGGTCTATTTACTTCATCGGATGAAGCTTCTGACTCCGGCAAACATTCGATCGAAAGCAAGAGAGAGACGGCCCTCATCAATCAGTTTCTTGCTAAGCTAAAGATCGAACCCATACGAAACTCCCGTCTCGTCAAGATCCACTTCGATTCGGACTACCCTGAACTCTCCACCAAAGTCTCCAACACCTTGGCCGCCAGCTATATTCAACAGAGTTTGGAGACCCGTTTTGTAGCGACCCAGCAGGCAAAAGAATGGTTGACCGGTCAGCTGGACGATTTGAAGGCCAAGGTGGAGAGATCTGATGAAGCACTTCAGACATTTGGTTCCAAGCACGATATCATCTCGCTTGAGGAAAAAGAGAATGTCATTATGCAGCGGCTCACTGGACTGAATGAAACCTTGACTAAAGCCGAATCGGAAAGAATGGCCAAGGAGGCCCTTTATAGACAGACAAAAGAACTTAACTTCGATTCCCTTCCTTCCCTCCTCGAGAACAAGTTGATCATGGACTTGAAGCAGGCCCACATCCAGCTCGAGGGGCAGTATATGAAGCTTTCAGAGACTTTTAAACCCGAATATCCAGAGATGGTGCGTCTCAAACAGCAGATAAAAACCGTTGAAAAACGACTCGATGCTGAAATCAACAAAATCATTACAGGCATCAAAAATGACTACGAATCGAGTCTCCGGAAAGAATCCCTTCTCCGGCGGGCCTTCGAACAACAGAAATCCAGAGTCATGGAGATGAAGGAGAAGGCCATTCAGTATAACATTCTCAAGCGCGAGGCCGATACCAATAAGGAGCTCTATAAAGGTCTCCTACAGAGAATGAAAGAAGCAGGTGTTTCCGCAGGCATCATGGCCAGCAACATCCAGATTGTTGATCAAGCGGAGTTACCCACAAAACCTTACAAACCAAATAAAAGATTAAACCTTCTTCTGGCTGCTGTGGTTGGCCTCTTCCTTGGGGTGGGGCTGGCTTTCTTCTTTGAATATCTCGATAACACAGTGAAAAACTCGGAGGATGTAGAGCAGCTCGTCCGACTACCTTCGTTCGGACTGGTTCCTGAAATCTCACACGAGAGGAGGAAGCGACTGGAAAAAGGAACGTCCTATCCGGTCGAATTAGTCACCCACGGCCATCCCAAATCGCTTCTATCAGAAGCTTACCGGAGCATCCGGACCTCTATCCTTCTCTCATTCTCTGAGAAACCCCCGAAGCGAATCCTCATAACCAGTCCCAATCCGGGGGAAGGGAAGACGACTGCGGTTATAAACACCGCCATCGCCTTATCTCAGACCGGCGCTAAGGTGGTCATCATCGATACCGATATGAGGAACCCCAGGATTCACAAGATCTTTGCTGAAGAAAATGGGGCCGGGTTCTCAACCTTCCTCTCCGGGCATGCAGATCTTGAATCCATTGTGAAAAAAACAGAGATCCCAAATCTCTTTTACATCCCTTCCGGGCCCATACCTCCCAACCCCTCGGAACTGATTGGCTCAACGATCTTTAAAAATGCCCTGGATTCCTTGGGAGATAGGTTTGATCACATCGTTTGCGATTCACCGCCTGTGCTCGGATTTGCAGACTCCCTCATTCTCTCTAACTCCGTAGACGGCGTCATCCTCTTGGTGGTTGGTGGCAAGACACCGAGGGAAACACTGCAACGCACAAAAGAGATCCTCCAACAGGTGAATGCCAAAATTCTCGGGGTTGTGATCAACCGGGTCGATATTCACCGAAGTGATTACGGATATTACTACTACAAATATCATCACTATTACGGGAAAGAGGGAAAGGAAAAAGAACTTCCCCAAACATCAGAGGAGTCGGATTCCACCTAAAATCCCTCCTCCCTAAATTTACTAAAAAGGGAGGATTACGATGAACCGTTTTTCTGGGTCACGGAAAAGATCATTAGGGTGGTGAATGCGGGATTACCGCTAATCATTAAAACAAAGATTTTTTTATAAGCAAGAACCCTACAGTTGCATAAAAATTACATGAAAAGGGAGGTGGGTGTGCTGGAAATCCTTTACAGCGGCACCTTTAAATGGTTGGCTTCTAAGGTTTCAAGCATACCTCAAAGGTCACCTCAGGTGACATCGAATGTTCCCCATAAAACATAGAAACGATCCGCAATTGTAAAGGATTGGAAGCATGCCCACCTCCCTTTTCTTTGCAACGTTAAGGAGAATTATCGGTATCCATGAAACGTTTTCTTTTTTCTATTCTCACCCTCTGTATCCTATTAGTGGCGGGATATCACGTCATTTCCCTATGGAGGAATATCACCCTGTACCAGACAACCCCTTCGAAAGAGAACCTTCTCAAAGCTACACGCCTCAGTCGCCACAATCCAGATCCCTTTTACAGATTAGGGGTTTTCTATCAGTGGGATATCCGAAATACCGATCTGAAGGAATCGCAGCGTTATCTCTGGAAGTCGATTGAACGAAATCCCCTTGAGCAGGCATACTGGCTGGACCTGGCAAAGGTTTACCAAAGAATGGAAGAAAAAGATGCCTTTAGATATGCTGTAAATAATGCCGTTTTAGTCTTTCCAACCGGCTATCGGGGAAGATGGGTAAGCGGAAATCTTCTCCTCCGCCACGGAGACCTCGAAAATGCACTTCAGCACTTCTCATACATCCTCACCCATTATCCCGACGAGAGCTCCCTTATCTACGAGGTCTTGGGAAAGGTAATTAACGATCCGGAGTTTATCCTGGAACGACTCGTTCCGAAAGATCCCTCATCGTTCAAGCTATACCTCTCCTATCTCTACAAAACAGATGATAAGGAATCGGTTAAGAGGGCTTGGGAAAGAAAAGCCTCTTACGGGATCAAGACTGATCGGACTGGGACGCTTCGGCATATTGAATTCCTGATCGCCCACGGCGACCTCAGCGAGGCCTTTCAGGTCTGGAAGGATAGACTTCGTGAGGAAGGGTTAACCATCCCTTCAGACGGAAACCTGATCACCAACGGAGGGTTTGAAAATGAAGAAATCCTGGGAGGTGGATTCGATTGGAAAATTGGCAATGTCCCCGGAGCCCAGGTTTCCCTGGATCATTCCACAGCCCTCGAAGGAAAAAGTTCGCTAAAAATTGTCTTTGATGGAAAAAAGAATATCGCTTTTCACCACGTCTACCAATACGTGGCACTAAAACCCAGCACTGACTATGTGCTGAAGGCCCATATGAAAACCGAAGCAGTGACAACCAAAAGCGGCATCAGGATAGAAATCTCAGGGATCGGCCCAGCAGCGTTTCACGGAACCTCAGAGTCGCTGATTGGGGACAACGCATGGAAAGAGTTAACGGTTACCTTCCGAACACCACCCCAGTCCCAAGGGGGCCTGGTAAGAATTAGAAGGGAGAAGACCGATAAGTTTGACCGATTCATCTCAGGAGTCGTATGGATTGATAACATCAGACTTACCGAAAAGAGATAACCATTTTGTGGTTTATCTGATAAGCCGGAAGAGAGCGTGTGACCGGTAAGACACGATGGACGGAAAAAAGATGAAAAACTATTACAAGATCCTCGGCATAAGGGAGAGTGCTACTGAGGAAGAGATTCGAAAGCAGTGGATCGAACTGGCAAAACATTACCACCCTGATTCAGGTCAAAGCCCCAGGGCCGGAGAGAAAATCAAAGAGATAAACGAAGCGTATCAGGTGCTGAAATATCCCTCCACAAGACTACAATACGACCTCGAACGGACATATGGCAAGAAAAAAAGGGGATTTCATCTCAAGAAATTTTTCTTTGTCATTAGTATTTTAACCGTCTTCCTTGCGGTTGGGATCATCAGTTTAAAGAGAGACCCTGTTCCCTCTTCATCGAAACCTGACATCAGAAAGGAAATCAACCAAGGAAAACCGACCAACCCGTTGGATGAAAAAAAACAGATAAATCAGGCGGACCACAAATCAGCTCAAAAACCTGCCACCCGAAACCTCGCTTCAGAAGTCGAGGCATCGGCGGAAGCCCTAAAGGTAGATAGTAAAGAATTGAGTAAGCTACCTCCCAATGACATCCGAGAAGCCGTTACAGAAGAGGTAACTAAGGTCGTTCCCGCTCGCACAGAGTCTTCTGTGGCCTTTCCCGAAGTTACTCAAATGGAATCTGTTGACAAAACTTCTTCACAAGCTGTCTTGAAATCAGAAACGTCAGAGGAGATCAGAAAAACTGTTCAGGATGAAACTATTATGCCTAGCCTACCGAAGATTGAAAGGGCTGAGAAGGCCAAGCAATCCGGAGAGAAAACAGAAACTATTTCTACTCTGCGTGTTTTACGAACAGACCAGATCGAACCAAAGGACTCAGCACCGAAACACCCTGAAACAGAAAACGCAGGTCAGGCTACAACTCCCACCCCTACAGTCGGTATCGAGGTACGGACTGTACATGTCAACTCCGTCGGATCCTCTACAACCGAGGAGGAAGTGGGAGAGTTCCTTGCAGCTTATATTGACCGGTATACCCGGAAGGATATTGAAGGTTTTCTTTCCTTCTTCTCTTCGAAAGCCATCCAGAATAATAGGGACGGCTTTAAAAAGATAAGAAAGATTTACACCGATTTTTTCAGGGAGAGCCTAAACCTGGCTTACCGACTCAGATATCCGAAGATAGAGATTTCAGCAAATGGCGTCCGAGTAAGAAGCTCGTATGAAATCAAGCAGGTGCATAAGGCAGGCGACATCCGCCAATGGAACGGCAACATCGAGTGGGAATTAGTCAGAGAGGGAGAACAGCTAAAGATTTCTACCCTCCAATACCAGCATGATCGGATGAGATGATGATAGACCTTCATGCTCACATCCTGCCCGGGTTGGATGACGGGGCTGAGAACTTTGGGGAATCTGTCGAAATGTGTTTGGCCAGCTACAAAGATGGAGTAAGAACAATTGTGGCCACACCTCACACTATGAATGGCTCTTACCGAAATAATCGGTCAACCATCCTCGTCAAAGTCCGAGAACTCAACGACCTGATAAAGGAGCTTAAGGATCCACAGCCCGAAATTTCCTTTTGCCACCAATCGAAAATCGAAGATTCAAGCGGGTTTCGCAACCGGGAGCAACGTGGACTGGATTTAAGGATTCTTCCTGGAGCGGATTTCCATTTCTGTGAAGAAGTCCTCAGCCAGTTGGAACAGGGAAACGCGACAACAGTGGGCGATGTCGGAAAATGCCTATCCCTCGAATTTCCTTTCCAGGGGATACCCTCTAAAGCTGAGGAAGTCCTTTTCAAATTGATTGCAAGAGGAGTTACGCCTATCATCAGTCATCCGGAGAGGAATCTCGAAGTGGGGCAGAGACCCCAGCGGTATTATGAGATGATAAGGATGGGATGTCTTGGACAGGTCACGGCTATGAGCTTGACGGGAGGGTTCGGCCTTGAGGTTAGGCGAGTTGCCGAAAAACTGCTCGCAAGCAGACTCGTCCATTTCATTGCCTCCGACGCCCATTCCATCGCTGGAAGGCCACCCATCCTTTCAGAAGCTGTTCGAGCTGCAGAGAGGATTGTAGGTAGAAAAGAGGCCAGGAAAATGGTGATCGAATATCCACAAGCTGTACTGGAAGGCCGAAAACCCAACGTCCCGGATCCAATCGCCATTCGTTAAGGGAAGCCATGATTGACCAAATAATCAAGTGGATTCTTATTTTCCTTCTTGTTTTTACTCCCATCGCCTTCGGTTCAGTCGAACTTATAGCCTTTTCTTTGATGGAACTAACCATCATTCTCATGATAATACTGGGCGTTATTCAAACCCTCAGAGATTCGAAATTGGCAATTCGTCGCACGTCAATCGGGTTGCATGACGGAACTGAACGTTATCCGGTTCAGGATACAGGGTCAAATCAGATTTCACCAATTACGGTAATTCTCCTTTTCTTATTTCTCTGTCTTATCCTCTTTCAAACCGTTCCCCTTCCGTCTGGAATCCTAAAACTGATTTCGCACAAAGCCTTTGAAATTCGCAACCAATTACTAATGGGAAGCCCTCCCGCCGAAGCCGGAGCTTTGAGTTTTCAGCTTTCCCTGTTTCCTTTCGGAACCCAGATTGAGTTCCTCAAATGGTTTACGCTTATCGGACTCTTCCTCTTCCTCGTCCGATCAAGTTTGCTGTGTGAGTACCGGCGAGCCAGTCAGTTCATCTTCGCGATCCTGCTCATCGGGGTTGGGGAATCCCTGTACGGGATGTACGAATTCTTCAGCGGCAACCGATCCATCCTCTACGTGAAAAGTGAATTTCTGGTTTCTTCAGTCACCGGAACCTTTATCAACCGCAACTACCTCGCAGGTTATCTGCTTATGGTAATACCTTTAAGCGTAGGATTCCTTTTTTCCCGTGAGACTCTTCAAAGAAGTAGGTATGCGGATTGGCGTCAGCAACTCTCCTCCTTGGATGGAAAGGCACTTCTCATCGGGTTCAGCGTGATTGTCATGATCTTGGGTCTCTTCTTTACGGCATCGAGAATGGGGATTTCGAGCCTACTTCTTTCTTTCAGCCTGATCACGCTCCTCTTTAGAAGCCCTCAAAAAGAACGCAGATTTTCAAGGACATCGGCACTGATCCTCGGACTGGCCTTGCTCTGGGCGGCATGGATCGGGCTCGATGCGGTGATCAGCCGGTTCTTCACTGCCTCTGAGGATTTTAAGTCGAGGTGGATGATTTGGAAGGATACCTTCCGGATATTCAAAGACTTCCCCTTGTTTGGCTCCGGTCTCGGAACCTTTGCCCAAATCTTCCCCATGTATCGATCATTTCATATTCGGGGACTTGTCACCCACGCGGAGAATGACCCGCTTCAATTAGCCTCAGAAGTCGGTCTTGTGGGAATGGGGATGCTCATCATGATATTCGTTCCCGTATTTCTTAAAGCCTTCTCAGGAATTCGATCTCTATCCGTGAGGGATTCAAAAAGGTATATCGGGATAGGTGGGTTGGTAGGAGTTCTGGCATTGATGTTTCACAGTCTTGTCGAAAGAAATATTCAAATTCCTGCCAACGCCTTTCTCTTTACCTTTATTTTTGCAATGGTTCTTCGACTTGGCTTTGATCAGGAGAGGGGACGGATTGGTTTAAAAAGAGATTTTGTTCTCCCTGAATCCAGTGCTTAGACTGGGAACGTAGTTGGAATTTACAAGAAAAATCAAGGAAATAGGACGATTACAGAGACATTTGTAATCGAGGAAGCGAAGCTATACTTTTTGAGATCGCTTTGACTCAATGACTCCCTGTTGGTACGCTACCTATATAAAATCAAGACATGAGCAGAAGGCAAATGACCGACTCATCAGAAAGGATATAGAAACCTTTCTCCCGCTGATCGAAAAATGGAGTCGAAGAAAGGATCGCCGGAAGAAGATCAAGGTTCCCCTCTTTCCTGGTTACGTCTTCGTAAGGACACTGATGACCCCCTATAGCCATCTCGAAATTTTGAAGACCGACAGTGTGGTTAAGATTCTTGGCACCGATGGAAAACCAACACCTATCCCTGCTGAGCAGATCCATGCCATTCAGGTCTTGATGAAGGATAACTTAGCGGTTACCCACTACCCTTATCTGAAAGAGGGAATGAGAGTTCGGGTCGTAAACGGACCCCTTGTCGGCATTGAGGGATTTCTAATTAAAATCCAACCTTTAAAGCACCGCCTTGTTATCACGGTGGACCTGCTTAAAGAAGCTGCCTCTGTCGAGATAGACGAACTCGATGTGGAACCCATTCACATTTAACCATGACGACAAGCTTTGCTACTGATTGCCGTTGAAGATAAGAGAATTAAAAGGGGAAATTACTGTTAAATGGTTGTCCGAAGATTACGAGCACTCTTTGCGCTGTATTACCATCTGTGAAAAGGTAGAGGAGTATTTGAACAATGATGCAGCAAAAGAATTAAATAAGCGTCATTCAGTTGCCCTTGAAGTCCGTTTCAAAAACAAAGACATTGTAAGAGGACAATGAGATATGGGAAAACAGACATCTTTTCCACCCGGGCTCGATGAGGAAGCATTAAATGCCAGAAATGCCCTGCCTCAGCTTGTTCATAAGTTAAACAATTCCCTGGCGAGCGTGATCGGATATGCCCAACTTTCACTGAATAGAACAGCTGATCCGGAATTACAGAAACAGCTAGGAGAGATTATCAAGGAAGCCCAACGGGCATCTCAAATCATCAGGGATCACGTAACCCTCATGAAAAAAGAAAGACCCACAAGAGAAATCCAGGATATTAACGTCTTAATCGAAGCAGTGCTCGAAAAAAAGATTACAAGTCTAAATTCGAAAAATATTAACATGGTGAAACAGCTTTCGCCAAACATTCCTCTCACCTATCTCGATCCAAAGCAGATCCAACAAGTATTTCTAAACCTGATCAATAATGCGGAAAAAGCTGTTTCGGAATCCGGGGGATTGGGCGAAATTCAGATCACCTCTCGTAAAATAGAAGACCAGATAGAAATAACGATCTCTCACAACGGACGTGGAACACAAGAAATAGCGACTGGACAGGAGCTTGCGATTTCTTATGGTATCCTCGCAGAACACGGAGGGACAATGAGGCAGGAAAGCGAATGGGGAAAGGGCGGAACCTTCATATTAACCCTTCCCGTCACCGTGTTGGACCGTAAAAAAAGAGAGAATGGCGGAGGAGTTAATAAGAACCTGAAAGGGATGAAGGGCTTGGTAATTGACGACGACACTAACATTGTCAACGTGACATCTATGTTTCTTGGAGAACTGGGATGTGAAATCAGCACGGCCACCGATATGAAGATAGCTATAAGTCTCCTTGAAGCATTAGGCTCCATCGAAGAATTTGACTTCGTAATCTGTGACATAAAAATGCCTGAAATGAGCGGAATCGATTTTTACAACATTGTCAAAAAGAAATGGCCCATCTTAAAAAACCGAATCATTTTCTCTACAGGGGACATATTGGGTGATCAAACGAGAGTGTTTATAAACTCAGTCCCCAATCCATGTTTAGAAAAACCATTCAATCTTACCGAACTGAAAGAAGCTATTAACAAACTGTGACAAAGCATGATAGGTATCCAGCTTCCCTTCAGGATGGCAAGGCGCAAATGTGCTGATGGTTTAACTTGGTTGCCAAAACAATTGGCACAACCGAGGAAAAAGCTATACTGATGAACGTAATCTTTTCCGTTCTATCCGTTATTTACATATCAGCAATCTTCCTATTCTCCGATTCTCCAGTGATTTCCAATATAGCAGCATTCAATTCCTACAGCCTCCTTCACATTCCACTTTATGGACTATTGACTGGCCTTCTGATCTTCTCTATGGTTCCAATGACGCAATCACGCAATGAATCAAAAACCCAAACACATCATAAAGATTTGAGTCAGGAGCCTAAAAACACGATAAACTCAAGCAATCCAACGAACCAATTAAATAAAACGACAATTGTTAATGAGCCAAGCGTTCAAGCCATACGCGTATTTCGCAACTTTGTCTTTCCGGGCCTAATTGCCCTTGCGGTTGCCATTGCCGACGAGGTCCATCAGAAATATGTCCCTAACCGCGACGCATCATTCACTGATGTTATGCTCGATATCGTTGGTATCACTGCCGCAATGCTCCTCGCAATTCAATTTTGCAAAAAGGACAAATGCACAATGTCACACCGTAAGAAGACCACATAGGAGAAGTAACGCTAAAGATCATGGACAATAATATCACCCATAACGATTCCTCCCTGTGGTACATTATCCGAACCAAACCTGGAGATGAGCACCATGTTGAGGGCAACCTGGAAAAACAAGGAATAGAAGTCTTTCTTCCGTTAGTCGAGACCTACCGGAATAACCACGGGAAAATGGTTCGAGTAACTAAACCTCTTTTCACTTGCTACATCTTTGCCAGACTTAACCTTAACATTCATTATGAGAAAGTAAGATTTACACGGGGAGTTGATAAAATTCTGAAGCTTTCAAACCACAGTTTTCCAATATCGAACAAAGTCATCGAAACCCTTAATGCGCGCACGGGAAAAGGATGTTTAAACCGCAAAGAAGAATGAAGGAAAGACGATAACTGCTGGGGCCGTTTCGAGTCCCTTCGACGGCTTAAGAGAAATATTTCAGCAAGAAAAGTTGACATAGAGTCGAAATTCCAAACTGGCAGATGAAGAAGATAACGGGCTGACAATCAAACTCTTGGTTCCATATTCTTCGCAGTATTACCCTATGCATTTTGGGGAGGAAACCTCATGAAAGATATTCTTGATCAAATGGAAGAACATATTGCTGCTATCCGGAACCTTCAGAGGAATTTCGATTTTCACTCCAAGAGGCTCGAAAATCTGATGAAATCCTTGAATACTTTGCATCTTGAGACCGGCGGAGACCACCAAAAAGATTCCAGCCGAACTAACCAAGACGTTAATTCGTAAATACGTAACTTTCATTAACCAGAACACGAAAAGTTTTATTTCCACCACGGGGTCACACTCGACGGCCCTTGGGCATCGGAAGGCACCGCTAGTCCCGGGGGTCCTCTGGAAAATCAGCATCTATAAAACAACCATTCGTCTTGAATGGCTTCTTCTTTCTAAAAGAATGAAGAGATTCCTTCCTCGAAAAAAACAATCAGCTTCAAGGAACAATTGACGAAGCCAAAACTAAACAGGATGAATGATCTTAAATTTCCGAACGATAAAAGGTTCAACGCTTTACTCTTTTACTTTCACCTTTGACATTTAAAAAAAATCTCCCTTCCCGCCATTGAAGAATAGCAAGGATGCCTGCCCTGTTGGATTGCTTTTTTTGGAAACAAATGGAATTTCGAAAGTGACCCCAAAATCTTATTTCCAACCCGAAGGCCGTTCAAGGGGAAGTTGGGCACAGAGGTGGTTAAAAAAAATGACTGAAAAATGTAGTCAGGAAGACCTTATGTGAGGTATCTTATGAAACTGCTGTTCTCTCTGATTCTTGCGCTGGTCATAATTCCATCACTCTGCTACGGCATTGATGCAAAGGTTGAAACGGTCGAAGGTGGTTTCTTTCAGATCGCCGATTTCTCGATGGATGGGAGAAGGACCTTTTCCATTGACCGGGCAGGGGGGATTGAGAGGGTCGACTGGAAGGAGATCACTTCTTTTGAGATCAAACAGGTAGGGGCGAATTACTGGGTTATGGTTCAATTCACCACCGGAAAAAAAGACACTCTGAGGCTCAGACAACATTCCTTTTTCAGGGGCCGCTCCAACCTCGGGTCAGTTTTAATTCCTTTCGAGAAGGTGAAGAGCGTTTCTCTGTTGCCGGATACTGCTGAGGAAAAGAAGAAAGAAGAATCGCCAGTTAAGGAAACCATATTGCCGGTGGATTCTCCTCCCCAGGAATTTGACCGGATTACCCTGAGAAATGGTGACGTGCTCATGGGAGGTGTTGTGGCCGATTTGCTTACGATCAGAACGATTTACGGGACCATTTCTTTCAAAAAAACAAATGTCAACCGGGTGTCCTTCGGGAAGGGGGCGAAACTTCAGAAAGATGGCGAGAAAGATGTGCTCTTTTCGAAATACGGGGATAAGCTTTCGGGAATAATCCCGGACAGCTACCTAAAGATGAGACTTAGGACCAATACGGATATATCGATTCCCCGGGAACACATCCAGGAAATTGAATTCGGGGTTATGCCCGAGATTGGATCCAAAATCCCTCCTGAACAGCCAGAATCGACTACTTCAAAGGATACCTCAGACATTACGATTCCACTGAGGCGAAATTGAGGGGAACAATTATGATCCTGAACGGTTACATTAATTTTCTCCTCAGAAGATCGAAATCACGAATAACGAATAACCAGCCAAAGACAACATGCCAGATCACGAATTGAAAGCAGCCTCCGATCAATTAAACGCCGATGTCCCTGTGTCGGTAAGTCCTGACGGAGAATCATTTCTCCTCCCTTTGGAATCCGACTACGATTGGGAATTAAAGCGTCTGCAAAAGCTCGTAGCCGAGCAGCGTCTCCTTGGTCGAGAGATAGTTGTGGTTCTTGGTCTGGGGTTTGTTGGCGCTGTTATGGCTGGCGTGATTGCCGACTCCACCGACAAGGAAACCAGGAAGCCCGGAAAGTTTGTGATCGGGATGCAGCGGCCTTCCTCCCGGTCTTACTGGAAGATTCCTTACATCAACAAGGGGATTGCCCCGGTCGAAGCCGAAGATCCTGAGGTTGCCCTCTTGATCCGGCGGGTCGTCCTAGATAAGAAGACCTTGGCAGCCACTTTCACTTATGAGGCTCTTGCCCTTGCGGATGTTGTGGTTGTGGACGTTCAGTGTGACTACCACAAGGAGACCCTCGGCGACGTGAAGTGTGGTCGGGCAGACATCGCAGCCCTTGAGGAGAGCTTCAAGATCATCGGCGAAAAAATCAAACCCGACTGCCTCATCCTGATCGAAACCACTGTTCCCCCCGGCACCACCGAGTACATTGCGTATCCGATTATCAAAAAAGCCTTTGAGCGCCGTGGCTTCATAAATGGCGATCCGTTGCTCTCTCACTCGTTTAAAAGGGTAATGCCTGGAAGACATTACGTAGCTTCTGTCCGAGACTTCTGGCGGGTCTGCAGCGGAATCAATGCCAAGGCAAAAGAGCGCGTCACGAGATTCCTCTCTGAAGTCCTTAATGTTGATAAATATCCGATAACAGTCCTTGAACGTCCCATCGAAAGCGAGACTTGCAAGATCGTAGAGAACTCTTACCGTGCTACGATCCTGGCCTTTCTCCACGAATGGAGCACCTTTTCAGAACGAAACGGCGTTGACCTCATCAAGGTCATCGATGCCATAAAGGTCCGGCCCACCCATTCAAATATCATCTTTCCGGGTCCCGGAATTGGGGGATACTGTCTCCCAAAGGATGGTGGACTGGGATTCTGGGCCTACCAGACACTGATGGGATTCGAAGACGATATCTTCCACCTCACTCCCCTGGCCATTAACATAAACGATACCCGTGCTCTTCACGCAGCCCAACTGGTAAGAGATGCCCTCCGGAACATGGGAAAGATCGTTGCCGCCTCCAAGATCGCAGTCCTTGGAGCATCGTACAGGGAGGATGTGGGAGATACCCGTTACAGTGGTTCCGAAATCCTTGTCCGCAAGCTGACCGAGATGGGCGCCGAGGTGGCAGTCCACGATCCCTACGTAAAGCACTGGTGGGAGATTGAGAAGCAGGATTCCTACCCAGCCGACGGCCAGCATAGAGCGAATTACTTCCGGAACCAAAAGAAACTCAGCGATCTTCGCGTCCTCCAGGATCTCGCGCAAGTCATAAAAGGCTCTGATGCCGTCGTTTTCGCCGTTCGTCACCAGCCTTATTTGGAATTAGATCCGGATGAGGTACATGAAATGGTTGGCAAACCCTGTGCAATCATTGACTGTTTTGGTATCCTCGATGATTTGAAAATTAAAAGGTTTTTTGAACTGAAATGTGAAGTCAAGGGCCTTGGCCGAGGCCATATACAGAGGATCAAGGAGCAGGTCCGGGAATTGGGGGGTAACAAATGATCTTTAAGTCCCCTCAAGGTTTTTTCCACAAAAAAGGAGTGATTATGTTACGGATAAAGTTTTTGGTTCATCTGGTCGTTTTTGCAGTGATTATTTCATGTGCGACGGGTCCCGGCCCAAGAAGGGATGTTCAGAAGCTTACGCCTGAGGCAAAATTCGAAGCCCAAGTGAAAGAAATAGAAGCTTTAAAGCAGGTGAAGGCGATGAACGAAAGGATCCTGATGGGCACCATGTCGTCCAGGAAAGAACTTTATAAGGATTACAAGATCGGTCCAGAGGATCTTATAGAGATTTCCGTTTTTGAGGATGAAAAACTGAACAAAACCGTCCGGGTCAGTTCCCAGGGAAATGTCAGTCTTCCCCTGATTGGAATGTTGAGGGTGCAGGGGTTGACGTCAAACCAACTCGAAAAGGAGATTCGTGACCTTCTTCAGGAGAAATATTTCCAGGACCCCCACGTGAGTGTGTTCATCAAGGAGTACAGAAGCCAGCAAATTTCCGTGATCGGGGCTGTTGAAAAACCAGGGGTCTATAGTTTCATGGGGCAGAAGACGGTCCTGGATGCCCTAGCCTTGGCAGGGGGGCTGAAGGCGGGCCGTGATAGCGAGTATGCGGGGCAATTGCTCTTCCTGATCCGGCCTCCGGTCGAGGAAGAGGAGATCCCGGAGGAGAAAAAAGAGACCGAAGACCAGAAACCGAGGACTTTCGTAATCAACCTTGAGGATCTATTGGTTAAAGGCGATCTGCGCCTCAATCTGCCGGTCTTACATGGCGATATCATCAATGTGCCCATCTCTGGAAAGATTTTTGTCGGAGGCGAGGTAAGGTCCCCTGGGGGGTTTCCTATGACGGGGAAGAAGCTGACCTTGAGCCAAGCTATTACACTGGTTGGGGGATTGAGTCAGAAAGCCAATGGTTCGGAGACAAAAATATTCAGGTTTAAAGACGGCGGCACGGGAAAGGAGATCCTCATCGCCGACGTTTATGCCATCCAGAAAGGAAAGGATGAGGATTTTTATCTCAAGGAAAATGATATTGTTATTGTTCCAAAAAGTGGGGTGAAGGATTTCCTAATAGAACTTCGGGACACAGTAAGAGGAATTTTCGGCGTGGGATTCTCCCTTGGGTCTCTTTAGCACCCTTTTCAATGGGGCATGGGGATTGGGGAATTCGAAGTGTTCAGTTTTTGGAA
>Ga0194127_10001014_pt1 | contig 42935 bp, 40 predicted proteins | sample TA2KigC100mmetaG_FD_148624 | JGI IMG/M metagenome (GOLD analysis project Ga0194127, IMG submission 148624) | Freshwater microbial communities from Lake Tanganyika, Tanzania - TA2015036 Kigoma Deep Cast 100m | ecosystem: Environmental > Aquatic > Freshwater > Lake | place: Tanzania: Lake...
AGCCTGTCCCGTAAATCCGGCTACTTTCGTAATGGCCGCCGTCAGTGTCGTCTTGCCGTGGTCTATGTGTCCCATCGTCCCCACGTTCAGATGCGGCTTGCTCCTGTCAAATTTTTCCTTCGCCATTTCTCAATCTCCTTTTAATATATACAAGAATGCTTTTCAGCAACTGAGCCCTCAACGAGACTTGAACTCGTGACCTCACCCTTACCAAGGGTGTGCTCTACCAACTGAGCTATGAGGGCTTAACGTGCTGTTTCCCAAAGCAGGGAGTGGGCAGTGAAGGATTCGAACCTCCGAAGTCTTCTGACAACTGATTTACAGTCAGTCCCCTTTGGCCGCTTGGGTAACTGCCCAGGATGAATTAAAGCTGATCACCAACCGATGGTTCTTCAATCAGCGATCACAGAGCCGACGACGAGAATCGAACTCGTAACCTCCCGCTTACAAGGCGGGTGCTCTGCCGATTGAGCTACGTCGGCGAGTGATTAAGCAGGGGGATTATACCAAAACAACTCACATCGTCAAGACAAATACGCTAAGTAAGGGAAGTACGACGTACTATGCATTCTTTTCAGTGCTATAATCTTCCCATAACTAACTTATCGAGTCCCTGATTTACAAAATCCGTTGACTCACTTATATCAGCAGTCCGCGCTGTTCTTATCTGAGCATTCGCTCATTTTCCCAACATTGATAGACTTCTGACGAAAAGGAATATTTTGAACTTCGAACAATTTAATCTGGATTCCCGCCTTATGCAGGGAATCAAAAAGGCTGGCTATGATATCGCCACGCCCATCCAGGAGGCAGCCATCCCAGCCGCCTTACGCGGACGTGACATTATCGGTACCGCTCAAACAGGCACAGGTAAGACCGCCGCATTCGTCCTCCCCATCTTAAATAAACTACTCGAAGGTCCGCGCAATGTGACACGCGTGTTGATTGTCACGCCAACGCGCGAACTGGCTGAGCAAATTCATGATGTCGTGAAGGCACTGTCCGCTGGGACCAGGCTCCGCAGCGCTACCATTTACGGGGGAGTCGGACCCGCGCCTCAAGTCAGGGCATTGCGTGACGGCGCAGAAATTCTGATCGTTTGCCCGGGCCGTTTTCTAGACCTCTACAATCAAGGTCATGCTCGTTTGGGGAAAATTGAAATCCTTGTCCTGGATGAAGCCGACCGCATGTTCGACATGGGTTTTCTGCCCGATGTGAAGCGTATTATCAAGGCTTTGCCCACGCAACGACAAACCATGTTGTTCTCGGCGACGTTCCCATCTGAAGTGGAATTTCTCGCATCGAGCACACTTAAGAATCCGCAGAAGATCGCGATGGGCATTAGCCGCCCCGCGCATACTGTGACGCACGCGCTGTATCCTGTGCCGCCGCATTTGAAGTCGCAGTTGCTGCTGGCGCTGCTTAAAAAAACGGATACCAATTCCGTGCTGATCTTCGCGCGCACAAAATATCGCGCACAAAAAGTGGCGCAGCAAATCGAGCGCGCAGGGCATCAGGTAACAAGTTTGCATGGCGACCGATCACAAGGACAACGTACCTCTGCACTTAAAGGCTTTAAAGATGGCCGGCATCAGATTATGGTCGCCACTGACATCGCTGCGCGCGGGCTGGATGTGGAAAGCATTTCGCACGTAATCAACTATGACATGCCCGATACCGCCGACGCTTACATTCATCGAATTGGACGCACGGGTCGCGCACAACGCACAGGCGACGCGTTCACTTTGGTCACACCCGAAGATAACGACATGATTCGGATTCTCGAACGCATCATGGGAAGTCCGCTCAAACGCGAGACTCTCGAAGGATTCGACTACACCGCAGCCGCCCCGCCGAGAACTGCTGGCGATAACCGAGGCAGAGGCGCCCCGCGAGAGGACTCGCGCCGTCCCCCGCGCCCCGCGCCCACGCCGAAGAGTTATGGCAGGAATCGACTCGCGCCGAGGAAGAGCAGGTAAGTTCTGTGAGTAGTGATCAGTGACAGGCACGATTTGATGTATGATAGAATGAAAAAAACGGTAAAGCCATGAGAGCCATCGTTGAATGGGATCCAAACAAAGCAAAGCAAAACATCAGTAAACATGGTGTTTCTTTTGAAGAAGCCGCAACCATTTTTGATGACCCGCTCTCCTCAACCATTGATGATCCACTTCATTCAGAAAACGAAGAAAGATATATCATTATAGGCAAATCAAAACAAAACCGCCTGCTTGTTGTATCTCACGCTGATAGAGGTGAACGAATTAGAATCATAAGTTCAAGATTGGCCAACAACCGTGAAAGAGTGAAATATGAAGAACAAACAAAACCCAATTCATGAGCCCGATGACGATTTGCTGGACAATTATGATTTCAGCAATGGCGTTCGTGGTAAATACATTGAACGCTTTAAAGAAGGTAACAATATTGTTGTCCTTTCGCCTGACGTGGCCGAGGTGTTCACAGATTCTGAGTCGGTGAATGAAGCCCTGCGCACACTGATAAAACTCACGCGAGAAAATAAAAAGATACCTGCGTAAGAAAAGGACCCGTCTTGATAAGAGGTGGGTTTTACAATCATCAGTACAATAACATTCCCTTCCCCCATGAATCAAAAGAGCCCCGCGATCTCGCGGGGCTCTTTTTGGTTGACTAGCTCAGAACTGTGACGTTCGTTGCTTGCGGTCCCTTAGGGCCCTTTTCAACAACGAATTCGACCTTCTGGCCTTCTTGCAGGTTACGGAAACCGTCACCTTGAATGGCGGAGAAGTGGACGAACACGTCCGCTCCACCTTCGCGCTCGATGAAGCCGAAGCCCTTGTCACCGTTGAACCACTTTACTGTACCAATTATTCTGTCAGACATTTTTGCCTCCTTTGGCAATAAAAAAATATTTTAGGTAAATCTGTTTGTTCCATCGGAGGTCAAAACAAAACAGCCCACGGTCAAACCGTGAGCTGTTGATGTTCTTCATACCAACGTAACTTACTGTTTTCCTATCGGCGGTAAAGATAACACATTAACTTTCGCAAGTCAATCAAAAGTGAGCGCCAATATTGCGGGTATAATCCCTTCCCTATGAACTTTTTAATCACCGGAGCCGCGGGATTCCTCGGCTCTTCTCTTGCAAATCACCTCGCCCGCGAGGGACATCAAGTGCGCGGTCTCGATGACATCTCCACCGGCGACCCGCAGGCGCTCGCGCCGGATGTCCATTTTACGCGCGGGGACGTGAGCGACCGTCCCAAGTTGTGGACCCTGCTTCAGGATGTGGATGTGGTCTATCATCTCGCCGCGCGCGTATCAGTACAGGAATCCATTCTATATCCACGCGACTATAATGCCGTCAACGTGGGTGGAACCGTGGCTTTGATGGAAGCCATGCGCGACGTGGGAGTCAAACGCGTCGTTCTGGCTTCGTCCGGAGCGGTATACGGCGACTTGGGCGACTCAACCCTGACGGAGTCTGCCACGCCGAATCCCCGTTCGCCATATGCGGTCTCCAAACTCGCGGCGGAATATTACGTCCGCACGATTGGCGGGTTATGGGGCATTGAAACCGTCAGTTTGCGTATCTTCAACGCGTATGGACCGGGTCAACACCTGCCGCCCTCTCATCCACCCGTTGTGCCGCATTATCTTCGCCAGGCCCTGCGCGGGGGGACATTGGTCGCGCACGGCGATGGAACACAAACCCGTGATTACATTTATGTGGACGATGTAGTCAGCGCGATGGTAGCCGCCTCCACTGCGCCGAATATAAATAACCTGGTCATTAATGTTGGCTCTGGTATAGAGACTGCCATCCGCGACCTCGTCCGCGTTGTGTTGGATGTGACCAACAGCAAAGCCAACGTGGTCTACAACGCCCAAACCTCAGGCGGCGTTTCACACATGAAAGCGGACTTAAGCCTTGCAAAGGAAAAAATGAGATTCGTCCCATCCATTAAACTGGAGGATGGGCTGAGGTTGACACTGCAACGGGATGCAAGATTTAAATAACTTGTTTTCACGTTTACAGGTTTATATGTTTGAACGTTCCAACTTTCAAACATGCCAATCAGAATGATTCTCCCCTCTAAATTTTACAGCCGCCCCACATTGGCAGTCGCTCGCGGACTCCTCGGCACAAGACTCGTGCGGATTCTCAACGGAGTGGAGTTGGTGGGGTTGATTACTGAAACCGAAGCCTACATCGGCGAGCAGGATTTGGCCTGCCATGCCAAGGCGGGACTCACTCCGCGCACCGTTCCCATGTATGGTCCGCCGGGACATGCGTATGTTTATTTCACATACGGCAATCATTGGATGCTGAACGCGATCACTGAGCGCGAGGGTTTTCCTGCTGCGGTGTTGATCCGCGCGATTCAACCGGTTGAGGGAATCGAGGTTATGTTGGAAAGACGCAGCGGAGGCGATACGTTCGGTCCGGGCAAACTGACTCAGGCGATGGGAATCACGAAAAGCCAAAATAATGTCAATTTGACAGAATCAGGCTCGGGGTTATGGATCGAAGCGGGGCAAGTCGTCCCAGACAAAAGCGTGACGATTGGCCCTCGTGTGGGTTTAAATAAAACACCGGAGCCGTGGTTATCCAAGCCCTGGAGGTTTTTGGTAAAGGGTTGGAGAATAGAGACTAGCGATTAAAATCTAGTCATCTGCTCTCGATTCTCTATTTTTTTTGGAGGAACAATGGGTTTACTTGAAGGAAAAAACGCTCTGGTTTTTGGTCTCGCAAATGAACGCTCGATTGCGTGGGGCATTACCCAAGCCTTCAAACGCGAAGGCGCAAATTTGGGAATCAGTTATGCGGGTAAAGTGCTCGAGAAGCGCGTAAAGCCGCTGGCTGAGCAGGTGGACTGCAAATGGGTCGAAGAATGTGATGTGACCCAGGATGACCAGATCAAGTTGGTGGCGGAGAAAGCCGCGAAACATTTTGGGAGGATTGACGTGCTCGTGCATTCGATTGCCTATGCCGGGCGCGAGGAATTAAGCAAGCCTTATCACAAAACCAGCCGCGATGGATTCAAAACTGCAATGGACATCAGCGTATTTTCATTTGTTGCATTGACCGATGCGTTCCTGCCTTATTTCAATCCTGGTGCCTCGGTGATGTGCCTTACTTATTATGGTTCGGTGAAAGTTGCGCCGCACTACAACGTGATGGGCGTTGCCAAGGCCGCGTTGGAATCATCCACTCGTTACCTGGCTTATGATCTGGGTCCGCAAAAGATTCGCGTGAACGCGATTTCGGCGGGTCCGATCCGCACATTGGCGGCGGCAGGCGTGGGCGGCTTCCGCGATATGTACAAACATTTTGCGGATATGTCCCCCATGCGCGAAAACATCACCATCGAAGATGTGGGCAACTCGGCTGTCTTCCTTGCTTCTGATCTTTCAAAGCGCATTACAGGCGAAGTGCTATATGTTGACTCTGGCTTCAATACCGTCGGCGTGCAAATGAGTGAGAAAAGCGAGTAGTAAACAGGCAGGCACGTAGACACGTAGACACGTAGACACGTAGACACGTAGACACGTAGACACGTAGACACGTAAACAGAAAATGTTTGCGTGTCTTTTTTTACCTGCTTATCTGTTTCCGTGTCTACCTTTTTCAAGGTAAAATTACTTTTATGTTCAAGCGCAACACAAGCCCCACTGAATCAACATCCCAACCCGTGCAAGCAGTGGAACGTATCACCTCCGTGCTCGGCTCTGGCGTGGTTTGGCATGGAAACATCAACGGCTCGGGCGGCATCCGCATTGAAGGCGCATTCGAAGGCGAGATCTCCCTGCGCGGCATGTTAGTCGTCAGCGAGACGGGGCGCGTCACCTGTCAAAATGTACGCGCCAACGCCGTCATCGTCGCAGGCGCGGTACGCGGCAACATCACCACCCAAAAACTGGAAATCCGCGCCTCCGGGCGGGTCTGGGGAGATGTAGTCACAACCGCATTTGTGACCGAAGAGGGCGCTTTTCTGCGAGGCCAAATTCGAATGGAAGAAACGGTCGAGCTTGAACTTGAGCCTGCTCCCGAGTCCACGCCTTCGGAGACTGCCCAGGCAGAGTTCATTGCACAACTCCCTGAACCTGTCAATAAAGTGCCTCAAAAAATAATGGGGAAGAAGAAAGCCGTAAAAAGTTAATAACTGAGCCCTAACGGCCATGAAAAACTGTCAGGGTCTTTTTATGACCATGAAATACACCGAACTCAAAATTCAAACCCAGCGGGAAGTCCCCAACAACGCGCGGACAGAGGGATTCGCATTCCTCGTTCGTGCAGGATATTTGACTCGTGAAAATGAACTCCTGCCGCTGGGAGAGCAGGCGGTTGCAAGGCTAAAAAATCTATCAACCAATCCTTCCTTCTTCTCACTTCTGTCCCTGCCTTTACTAACCAACGACCACGAAACCTACTTTCCACTTTCCACTGGAAATACCGAAATCATCCATTGCGAATCTTGCAAATATACCGAACGCCTCGAACTGGCGCAATTCAAAAAGACAGCCATTCCCCATGAGGAACTACTTCCGCTCGAAAAAGTATTGACGCCCGACTGTCACACCATCGAAGCGCTGGCGAATTTTTTGAACATCCCTAAAGAGAAGACCGCCAAGGCGTTGATGTACACTCGCATCGCAGACAATAAATTCGTCTTCGTCGTCCTGCGCGGTGACATGACCCTGAGCGAAGCAAAACTTAAGAACATTATTGGCGAAGTCCGCATGGCAACAGCGGAGGAAATCACAAACGCAGGCGCAGCAGCGGGATTCGCGTCACCTGTTGGATTGAACGCGAAGCGTGCGCTCATCGTCATGGACGACATCATCCCCCAATCACCAAATCTGGCGGCGGGTGCAAACGAGGACGGTTATCACTTGCTTAACACAAATTGCAGACGAGATTATTCTCCCGAAATTGCCGCAGACTTAATCCAAGCCAAAGCGGGTGAACCTTGCATACACTGTGCCAGCCCGCTTGCCACCCTCCCTACGCTCAACCTGGCTGCGCGCTCTGAATTTAATTTCGAGAATATCCTGCTCGCCCTCGCAGAGACTCACCACGATGAAAAAGGATTGACCCTCCCAAAATCTGCCGCGCCCTTCGACGTGTATCTCATGCACATCGCAGGCAAGACGATCAACACATTTGAAAAAGCCGATGAGATTTACAACGCCTTGCAAAATGAGGGCATTTCCGTCCTTTTCGATGACCGCGATGAACGCGCGGGTGTCAAATTCAACGATGCGGATCTGATCGGTTGTCCAGTAAGAATTACAGTTGGGGAAAAGAATCTCAAAGAGGGGAAGATCGAAATCAAAGCAAGAACAGACAAAGCGAATCAACTTGTTCCAATCGAAGATGCAATTCCATTCATAAAAACCAGTATTCTCGCTCCCAATTTGGGATCAATGTGATATAATCCTCTCATGCGCATTATCTCCCGAAAGATATTACGCGAATTCTGGGAAAAACATCCAGACTCTCGCCAGCAATTACAAGCCTGGTATATAGATGTTAAACATGCGAATTGGACAAGCCCAACAGATATAAAAGAAATCTATCCTCATGCCAGTATTCTAGTGGATAATCGAGTCGTATTTAATATTAAAGGAAATAAGTATCGTATGATCGTGATAATTCAATACCGTTTTGGACAAGTTTATATTCATTTTGTTGGTACGCATCAGGAATATGATCGTATCCATGCCAAAACGGTTTAGGAGAATAGGATGAACATCAAACCTATTAAAACAAATTCAGATTATGAGACTGCGCTAAAGGAAATCGAACGGTTATTCGACGCAGAGCCCGGCACACCTGATGGTGATCGTCTTGAAGTTCTATCTACATTAGTTGAAGCCTACGAAGACGAACACTATTCCATCCCCCTGCCTGATCCCATAGAAATGATTCTTTACACGATGGACAGCCGAGGTTTGACCCGCGCTGATCTTGAACCATATATTGGAAGCCGCGCACGTGTTTCAGAAATTCTCAACCGCAAACGCCTTCTTTCACTTTCCATGATTCAACGTCTGAATACAGGGCTGGGTATTCCAGCAGAATCATTGATAGCATCGTATAAAATTTCAACTTCAAAAACACCTCGCAGCCGACCCCGGATTATTGCTTAAATCACTATTTCATTGGGATTTTCTTATCTGCTTTCGCATGCTTCATATTAACCAATCATGAACATTGGACACTTCCCGCCACCCAAACAACGCGGTTTGATCATTCACGGACTCATCCTGCTGGTGCTGGTGATCATTGCCATAATCGGATTCGTAAACCTTTCCAGCGCAGAGGTTGGCCCCGTTTTTTTGATTTCCCTGCTGGTCTCGCTGGCTGCCTTCCTTCCAATCCCGTTTTTTTTATATCGCACTTACGCCTTATGGCGGGCAGATTACTACATGGACCGCGACAGCCTCGCCATCCATTGGGGCTTGCGTGTGGAAGATATTCCGCTAACAGATATCGAATGGATCCGTCCCGCCGATGACCTGGCGCACCCGCTTTCACTGCCTTCGTTTCGATGGCCTGGCGGGTTATTAGGAGTGCGGCGTCATCCCGACCTAGGCCTGGTTGAATTTCTCGCGGCAGACCCGAAAAAACTTTTGCTGATTGCCACGGCAAAACGGGTGTTTGTGATCTCGCCCGATAATCCCGCCGCGCTTGCGCAAACATTCGCGCGCGCAACCGAATTGGGAAGCATCACCCACACCGAAGCAAAATCAGTGTACCCATCCTTCGTGGTGACGCAGGCCTGGGAAAGCGGGCTCGCGCGTTACCTTTGGCTCAGTGCACTATTTTTGAATTTAGGATTGTTCATTTGGGCAAGCCTCATCATCCCCTCCACGCCGCAAGTTGCGCTCAGCCCGCAATTTGTTGGCGGCGCGCCTGAAAGCGTACCATCCTCGCAATTGATCCTCTTCCCTGTTGCCAGCCTCCTGCTTTCTATTACAGGGTGGATCGCGGGTCTCTATTTTTATCGTTGGGAGCATGAACGCGTGCTGGCCTTTATCGTGTGGGGCTCCAGTGCCCTCACCGGCTTGTTATTCCTGCTCGCTGTGTTATTTATCATCACAACCCCCGTATGAAAAACCAATCACCTCTTCGGCTGGGTCTGCCATGCAGACTCTCTCCAGGTGAAATTCAATGATGAGGCACAGGAGCATGTTTGGGTCAAGCCCGAAGCGGCTCTTTCTACACCTTAATATACTTACACGCGCCCTTCCATTGAAAATCATTTTAGGTAATTTGTCATGGTTTTCATCCAAATTAAAGTTACTTTAAACAGTTGCGCCATCTCAATAAAATGTGTAAGATAAGGATGCCGTGATACAGATTTTGGGGCTGCCTCTTTCTGGCGTTTTCCCGCCTTACAGTCAGCAAGCCTGATGGGTACCTGTGTACCTGTCAGGTTTTTTTCGTCTCTTCAGCAAGGAGTAAAAATGCAAACACCCTGGGAATATCGGTATGCGCACCGTATGCAAAAAATGGGAAGTTCTGTCATCCGTGAATTACTAAAGTTGACCGAACAGCCGGATATTATCTCGTTTGCGGGAGGCTTGCCGGCACCCGAGGTTTTTCCGGTGGCGGAATTTCAAGTGGCCTGCAACCGCGTGCTCAGTGACCAGGGCGCGCAGGCTTTGCAATACAGCACCACCGAGGGCTATCGCCCTTTGCGCGAGATGATTGCGCGGCACACAGCGCGGTACACCGTGCCGATCACATCTGAAAATATATTGATCACATCCGGCTCGCAACAGGCCTTGGATTTTATCGGCAGATTATTCATCAATCGCGGCGATTATATTGTAGTGGAGTCGCCTACGTATCTCGGCGCATTGCAGGCCTGGAATGCGTACGGCGCGCAATATATTTCCATCCCTTCGGATGAAAACGGGATAATCGTGGATAAATTGGAGGAAGCGCTTCGCATCGGGCCAAAGTTCATTTACGTGCTCCCGAATTTTCAAAATCCGTCCGGCGCGACTCTCAGCCTTGAACGCCGCAAGATATTGGTTCAGCTGGCAGATCAGTATGGTGTGCCGATCATTGAAGACGATCCATACGGCCAACTGCGGTATGACGGTGAGCATCTTCCTTCCGTCGTCTATCTGGATGATCATTTCCGTAAAAATGGTGACGGTGAATACAGCGGCAACGTGATTTATTTGAGCACGTTCTCAAAATTGCTTGCTCCGGGACTGCGCCTGGCATGGGTGGTTGCCCCGCCGCAGGTCATCCGTAAACTGGTGATGACAAAACAAGCTGCAGATTTACATACCTCGTCTTTTAATCAGCATGTGGCGTACGAAGTGGCAAAAGGCGGATTTTTAGACGAGCATGTCAAATTGATCCGCGCCACTTATAAGAAACGCCGCGATGTGATGCTCGAAATGATGGATGAAATGTTCCCGCCACAGGTGCGCTGGGCCAAGCCGCAAGGCGGTATGTTCCTGTGGGGAGTATTGCCGGAAAACATTGATGCGGCCGAGGTGCTAAAAGCAGCCATAGATCGCAAAGTGGCCTTTGTGCCGGGCGCAGCTTTCCACCCCAATGGCGGAGGCGACAATACCATGCGCCTCAACTTTTCCTTCTCTTCGCCGGATATCATCCGCGAAGGCATCACACGGCTTGGCATGACCTTGAAGGATATCCTCAAGAAAAATGGGCATGGAGCAGGGTAGACAGGGAAACAAGTAAATTCGTAGACAGGCGGGCATGGTTTTGTAATGCGTGATATGTGTTTGATGGTCCAGATGCCAAACACACTGTAGTGGAAAATTATTGAATGTTTCCCACCAACCCCAACTCTGGCGCGATGCTTCGCATGGCTGTGATGACATTGCCCACATGCTCCCAAAGATCAACACCGAGTTCTTTTGCGGCATGTTCCATTTCACTACGATCTGTGCCGGCGGCGAAGGCTTTGTCCTTCCATTTCTTTTTGACCGAACTTGCTTCAAGGTCATACAATGAACGCGAAGGACGCACCAGCGCGACCGCTGTGATGAGACCGGTTACCTCATCACAGGCGGCCAGCGCTTTTCTGCGGACGGTATCTCGCGGAACACCGGTATGATCCGCATGGCTCAAGATATCCTGGATGACCTCCTCGCTCACGCCGCGCTCGCGCAGGGTCGCTGAACCTGCTTGTGGATGTTCATCCAATGTAGGATGGATCTCCCAATCAAAATCATGCAGCAAGCCGAGCAACCCCCATAGTTCAGCATCTTCCCCATACTTCTCTGCATAAAAACGCATGGCTGTTTCAACAGACAGCATGTGACGCACAAGGTTTTCACTTTTAACAAATTCACGTACAAGAGCAAGGGCTTCATCGCGGTTCATTGAGTTCTCCATTCTGTTTTCCGTCATTGCGAGGGCTGGTGGTTGAGTAGGACGAAGTCCGTATCGAAACCCAGTCCGAAGCAATCTCAAATAATAGGGAGACTGCTTCGCAAAGAGCGCTCGCAATGACGAGTTATTCAATTATCGGTTCAACTTCTCCAAGCACGGGGACAGGTTTTGTGACCATCACATCCCACACCGCTTGAAAGTTGGCAAACAACTCGCGTGTGCTCCAGTACAAACGCGAGACTTTGCGAAAATATTTATTGTCGGCTTCCACGCCGCTGGATGCAACCTCAAACCAGTTGCATAAAAACAAGGCGCGCGGCAAATGAAAAGCCTGTGTGACGAGGATCGCAGAGTCCACTTGAAAGATGGCTTTTGCGCGATAACAGGTATCGTACGTGCGGCGGCCTGCGTAATCCAGCACAATATCCTCATCCGGCACGCCCAGGTTAAGCGCATATTGACGCATGGCTTCCGGTTCATTGTATTCGGTGAAGCGATTATCGCCGCTCATCAACAATTTGCCCACTTTGCCTTGTTGATATAACTTCACGGCCGTTTCCACGCGGTCGCGCAGAACGTAACCTGCGGAACCATCGCGCAGCAAGCCTGCGCCAAAAACAATCGCAATACGCGCCGGGGGAACATTCTCCACGCTGAATGTGCGCGGCGAGGCAAAGATCAAAACCACCAATTTTGGCAGGAACAAAGCGATGATTAATAGAAGCGCAAGGCGCCAGAGAAATTTTACTGTCTTTTTTAACATAATAGTAAAAAATTACAGCAGGATGAGAAAGCTGAATTCATCCTGCTGTAAATACCGCTTGTTGCATAAATTACTAAACTTTCTGGAAGAAATTACAAGCAAAAAAGATAATTCCGGTTATTTATGCGGCACTCTGTAATTGTAACGGATGGAAGGATCAGAAGGGAGTACCGAGCCTTTTTGATGAACTATGGGTCACAAATGCCGTTGACTGCGCGGGTCAAAGGCATCGCGCAATCCGTCGCCGATCAGGTTAATACACAGAATCGTGATGATGATGAATAAGCTGGGAAAGACCCACATCCACCATGCGCCGCGTTGAATGAAGGATTGTGCGCTGGTTAACATATTGCCCCATGAAGCGGTCGGCGGCTGAACACCCAGCCCCAGGAACGAGACATAGGCTTCGTTGAGGATCGCGCCAGCCAGCCCAAGCGTGGAAGAGACGATGATCGCGCCCATCGTGTTTGGGACAAGATGACGGAAGAAAATCCTCACATCGCTGGCCCCCAATGACTTTGATGCGGAAATGTAATCCATTTCCTTCAAGGAAAGCACGTTGGCGCGCACGATACGAGCCAGGTACATCCATGAAGTAACACCGATCACAACAATCACGATGCCTACGCTTCCGCTGAAACTCTGGCCAAATACTGTGATCGTTTGCACGTCTTTGCCAAGGTATTTACCCAGCACGATTAACAGGAACAACGAGGGAATGGAAAGCATCGCTTCTGTGAAACGCATTAGCAAAACATCCACCCAGCCGCCATAATACGCAGCCGTGCCTCCAATGACTGTTCCCAGGCTGACGGAGAACAAAACCGCTAGGAAACCTACGATCAGCGAAATTTGCCCGCCATGTATCATGCGGGAGAAGATATCGCGTCCGGTGCTGTCGGTGCCCATCCAATGCGCCTGGGATGGAGGACTTAAGCGCGCCTGCAGGTCCACTTCGTTGGCCTCTTTCTCGCTCACCAGGATAGCGCCGATCACAATAAAGGCTATTAACAAAGCAAATCCAACCATGCCAAAGACAGCCATGCGGTGTTTTCGAAACCGCCTCCAGATCAATTGGCCGGGGGTATGAACCGGCTGAATAGGTTCACGCCCCACTACAGGGGTATCCAAAGATGCAATGTCAGTAGCCATAAAAGGTAACTCCGTTAACTGAGCCGAATACGAGGATCAACAAATGTATACACGATGTCGGTGATGATCGTAAACACCACCACCGCCGTTGAGACGATCAATAGGACGCCAAGCACCACCGGGAAATCACCGCGTTGAGCGTATTCCCAAAATAAGCGTCCCATGCCGGGCCAGGCGTACACCGATTCGGTCACTAGGGCGCCGCCCAGCAAATATGGAATATCCAGGCCCACAATTGTCACAAGCGGCAGCGCTGCATTACGGAGGGCGTGCTTGAACAATACGACCCGGCTGCTGAGTCCCTTTGCATGCGCGGTGCGAATGTAGTCCAGCCCAAGAACTTCGAGAACACTGGTGCGAATGAAGCGCGCATATCCCGCCGTGCTGATGATTACAAGGCAGGAAACAGGCAAGATCATATGTTTTACAAATTGCACGGGATCCTTTTGATCCCAGATATCCGCCCCGGTGGTTAGGTAGGGGAATCCCCATTCTTTGAATTTAACCGCAAAGATGAGCATCGCGCCCAGCGCGATGAAGAAGATCGGCATCGAAAAACCGATAAATGAAAAGGTCGTAATGATGTTATCAACCAGCGAGTATTGTTTGACCGCCGAGGCAATACCCAGGAATAGGGACACAATGATTGTGATAATTTCAGCAGTGACCATTAATTTCAAGGTATTAGGCAGGCGTTGTGAAATCATCAACGAGACAGGCTGTTTTGAGAAGAAGGAATTACCCAGATCACCCTGAAGGGCCAGCCCGAGCCATTTAAAATACTGTACGGGCAGGGGTTGATTTAACCCGAGTCTTTCACGCAGGGCTTCTTTATCTGCCGCAGTCATGTTTGGGTTGGTTGCGTATTGTGCCAGGGGGTCAGCAGAAAGGCGTGTCAGGATAAAACATAAAATCGTGATGATCAAAAGCGTGAAAAGTGCCTGAATGGCTCGTCTCGCAATATAAGACCACATAAACGACCTCCTGTTATAAAGCTGATCAATTGATAGTAATAGTATGAGAGGCAGGAACTTTCCTGCCTCTCATATTTTAATCAAGGCTTACGACTTACTTAACATCCCATTCTTCAGAATTCCAGTTCAGGTTGCTGAAGAAACCAAAGGGAGCGGGAACGAAGCGGTCAACGTAGCCATAGACGTTGGCGCGCGCGTACATCATGACCACATAGTATTGGTCGTAAATGTATTTCTGCAACTCATCCGCGGCGACCTTGCGGACGGCCGGGTCAGCCGTCGCGTTCAAAGCGGCCCACAAAGCATCAAGCGCGGGATCGCAGATGTGATAGCTGTTCGTGCCGGACGGGTTGGCCGCGTTTGGAATGGTCTTGCAGGTGTAGCTGTCCGCACCGACAAACGGGTCTGGGTAGAAACCGGTGGTGTAACCAGCCATATCGTACTTACCCATGCCGAGTACGCCGCCATCTGAATAAGATGCGAAGAAGGTGCCAGCCGGGGTGTGGATCGGCTTGAATTCAACACCGATCTTGGCCAGGTCAGACTGGACTGCCAGGGCGATGTCCACGCGCAACTGCTTGGTGGTCGTCTCAAAATTGAAGGAAAGTTTGGTGTCAACACCATCGCAAGTGCCGCTGCGAATGCCGTCAGCGCCGAGGGTGTAGCCGGCTTCTTCGAGCAGAGCCGCGGCCGCATCAGCATCATACGCATCGGGAACGAGGCTGGTGTTGGTCCAGCCGGAGTTCGGGAACTGGGAGGCGGGTACGGTGGTCTTGCCTTCCAACAGGCTGTCTACAAACGCCTGGCGATTGATGCCGAGGGTAATGGCCTTTCGAACACGAATATCCTTGAACGGGCAGAAGCCGTTCAAATCGCTGATGCCTGCTCCATCCACGCCGGCGGTGGTGCCGAGGTTGAAGAAGTAATGCTCAAAATCAGCGCCGGGCACAACTTTCAAGTGGACAGCCGGTTCGAGCGCATTGACTGTGGCAATATCGGACTCAGAGAAATCCGGGTACCAGTCTACGTCACCGGTCTGCAGGGCGGCCAGAGCGGTTTCAGGATCGGGTACAAACTTGATGAAGACCTGATCGAGTTTGGCGCGGCCCTTAAAGAAATTCGGGTTCGGGAGCAATTGCATGTGATCGCCGGCGACCCAGTCGGTAATCACCCACGGACCGGAGGATACGGTCGGCTGGTGGATGAAGGCATTGCCTTCGAGCCCGGTCTGCCCATCAAGAACATGCTTGGGCAAAATTGCGCCCTGATTGTTGGGGCCCTGGGTAAAGAGAGTCTGCCACGGGGGGTAGAGTTCACTGAAGTTCAATACAACCGTGGTGTCGTCGGGTGTGTCAATGCTGGCGATCTTGTCATAGCCGGTGCGGCTGAGCACAGCATTGCCGGGATCCATAATGGATTCCCAGGTGAACTTAACATCAGCCGAAGTCAACGGCTCGCCATCGGACCAGAAGAGGCAGTCCTGCAGTTTCCATGTAATGGTGAGACCATCGGCGGAAACGCCGCCGTTAGCGGAAGACGGGACGTCTGCGGCCAATTCGCTGACCAAGTTGCCCGCGTCGTCCCATTCGCCCAAGCCAGCCAGGGTCAATTGAGTGATCCAGACCGCATAAGACATTTGGGTGTAATAGGAAACAATGCTATCAGGTTCCTGAGACCAGGCACCGGTGACAGACTTGCCGCCGCTCGGGAAAGCGATCGGCTCGGTACCAGCAGGCCCACAAGCTGCCGGGGCTTCGGTCGCCACCGGGGCTTCCGTTGCCGGTGCTGCGGGGGCTTCGGTGGGGGCAGCGCCGCCGCAAGCCGCAAGCACAAAGCTCGCAAGCACCAATAACGAAAGTAGAACAGAAAGGTTTCGTTTCATGTTTCTCCTCCTTAAAGAGAAATAGGTTTAATGGAGGGTAGAAGGGAAAGAATTCGCTCTCTTCTCATGCCTCCTGACAAGCCCAGATTATACAACAAGAATGAAATCTACCATATAGGCAATGGATATCCAACTCCATTTAACCCGGCCGCAGATGGATCCTTTGGCCATAACCCCGCGATCTTCTCCCAGCACTTCGGACATCTACCATCACCCGTAAGCCTATATTCATGAACAACGTACCCGCTTCTTTTCACAAGCCGATAACTGCATTGCGGACAATGGGTATTTTCATATGTCTCAACATTCCCAGGTAAATTCCCGGCGTAGACATATCTCAACCCGGCCTCACGCCCGATCTCCGCCGCGCGGATCAAGGTCTGCGCGTCAGTATTGTCAGGCGCGGTCATTTTGTAATCCTTATGGAATGCTGTGACGTGCCAGGGAATATCCAAAGATAAACCTGCAAGGAAACGCGCCGCCTCCCACAATTCTTCATTTGAATCATTGAAGCCCGGAATCACCAAAGTCACCACTTCCACCCATAGGCCTGCTTCACGCGCGCGCTTGATCCCATCCAAAGTATTCTGCAATACACCGCCCAGCTTGCGATAATTTGTATCGTTCATACACTTCAAGTCAATTTTGTAGGCATCCAAATACGGCGCGATATATTTCATCACTTCAGGTGTGTTGTTGCCGTTTGAAACATACGCGCACATCAATCCCGCTTGTTTTGCTTCCTTGAAAATCTCCACAGCCCATTCGCTTGTGATCAGCGGTTCATTATATGAAGAGACCACCACCGAAGCTTTTGTCATGCGCGCATGTTCAACGATTTGCGCGGGCGTAATCTTTCTAACCAAACTAACCGCGCTACTTGAATTGGCATCACGCCCAAATTGCGAGGTAAACCAGTTCTGGCATCCGATGCAATGGTAATCGCATCCCAGCATCCCGAACGTCAGCGCATTCGAGCCTGGCATGACATGTGAAAAAGGTTTCTTCTCAATCGGGTCAACCTGCAACGCGGCGACATATCCATGCGGCACGCGTAATTTGCCGCCTTCATTAAATCGCACCTGGCATATCCCGCGCTTGCCCTCGCGGATCAGGCAGCGATGTCCGCACGCAAAGCAGCGCAGGGAGTTATCTTCGAGTTTCTCGTATAACTCGCCTTCCACCGTCAAATCATCCAATACATTTGCGAGGGAACTCATCTATAATAGTCCTATGTTAACCGTGGTCATACAAGCCGGCGGCACATCCTCCCGCATGGGCGAGGATAAAGCCTTGAAGCCATTTCTCGGACGTCCACTCATTCAACGCGTGATCGAGAGATTGACTCCGATTGCAGATGAAATGATTGTAACAACGAATCGCCCCGCAGATTATGAATTCTTGAATATGCGCCTCGTCGCGGACCTCAAGCCTGGGCGCGGCGCGTTGGGCGGACTCTACACTGCCATCGCTTCCGCCGCTTTTCCATTCGTGGCGGTGGTGGCCTGTGACATGCCCTTCGCGAGTCCAATGCTGATCGAAGGCGCGCGCAGGCTCATGGTCGAGGAAGAAGCGGATGTCGTCATCGTAAAAACGGAGGCAGGCTATGAACCTTTCCATGCCTTGTACCGCCGTGAGACCTGTCTGCCTGCCATCGAATCCGCCATGGATGCAGACCAATGGAAAGTGATCGCCTGGTTTCCACAAGTCAAAACGCGGGCATTGTCATCGGTTGAAATAAAATCCCTGGATCCTTCGGGATTATGTTTTTGGAATCTAAATACGCCGGAAGAATTTTTGGAAGCCGAGAGACGCGCTAGCGAACAATGAGCACGGGGCAGGGGGCGTGCGCCACAACTTTTTGGCTGGTACTTCCAAGCAATAAACCAGCCAGTGTGCCCAACCCGCGCGAACCCATCACGATCACATCACACTTGAAACTGTTGGCCGCTTTAATAATGGCTTCAGCAGGCGATCCTTCGATCAATTCGGTATGAATCTCGCAGGGGATCTGCCCGATTGTCTCCATGGCTTTTTGCACGAAAGCGTTTGCATCATCCATGCGCGCATTTATTGCGGATTGCATGTTCGGCTCGCCAAGATAGGGCGGTATGAAATCATAAGCCACCACGATCCGAAAATCTTTTGAATTCATAGCGCGCGCCAATTCAGCGGCTTTGCGCGCGGCGTGGAGTGCATGATCCGAGCCATCAACCGCCAGTAGGATTTTGTCAAACATGGTATCTCCTTTTCTGTGAGGTACAATTTCATTATCAGCGTAGGTTGCGCACTCTGGCGCAAGGCTTTGCGCGGCATCAGAGAGCGCCAATTACTTTCGTGAAGTTAATTATACATTCATAGTGTCTGAATTTCATTAAAGGAGATTTGCATGTCTTTAAACCCGTCAACCGCGCTCGGCGCAAGCCTTGACCTTATACGCCGGCAATTCCCAGCCTTAAACCGCCCCGCTGTTTTCTTTGACAACCCCGGCGGGACCCAGATCGCAAAACAATCCCTTGACCGTATCAATAAATACTTGCTGGAATGCAACGCCAACCACGATGGCGCATTCGAAACCAGCATCGCCTCGGACGCAGTTCTGGATGAAGCGCATCGCGCCATGGCAGATTTCTACAACGCGCCATTTGCCGAGGAGATCGTCTTCGGCAACAACATGACTACCTTGACCCTGCACATCAGCCGTTCGATCTCGCGAGAATGGAAGGCAGGGGATGAGATCGTGGTCACCCGTCTTGATCATGATGCCAACGTGACTCCCTGGGTATTGGCCGCGCAAGACCGCGGCGTTAAAGTCAATTGGGTGGATTTCGACGTGGAGGATGGCACGCTGAAACTGGATGGTTTACAAAAAGCCCTCGAACGAAAACCACGCCTGTTGGCTGTCGGTTATGCGTCCAACTCGCTGGGGACGATCAATCCGGTTGCAAAGATAGTCAAGATGGCGCATGAGGCGGGTGCGCTGGTGTATGTGGACGCAGTTCAATACGCTCCGCACGGACCGATCGATGTGCAAAAATTGGACTGTGATTTCCTCGTTTCTTCGGCCTATAAATTTTTCGGAACCCATGCGGGAATTTTATACGGCAAACGCGATTTATTGGAGAAATTATTTGCCTATAAAGTACGCCCTGCCACAGATAAAATTCCCGGCAAATTCGAAACCGGCACACAAAATCATGAAGGCATTGCAGGCGTGCTGGGAGCGATTGAATATTTTGAATGGATCGGCAAAGAGTTTGGCGGCAGGTATGTGGATGGGCTGAAGGAAGAAGGTTATCAAGGCCGCCGCCTGGAACTTAAGAAGGGCTTGACTGCCATTCGCTCCTATGAATTCGAACTTGGACGCGCGCTTCTTTCCGCCCTCGAGTTTGTTCCTGGACTACATATCTATGGTCTGACAGATGTTCGCCGTTTGGAAGACCGCGTGGCGACCTTTGCTTTCCGATTGAAAGATATGCCCCCGCGAGTCGTTGCTGAAAAACTGGCTAAAGAGGGAATATATGTTTGGGACGGAAACTATTACGCCATCAACGTGACCGAAAGGCTTGGGCTGGAAGAGCAGGGCGGCATGGTGCGCGTGGGCGCCGCTCATTACAATACCCTCGCAGAAGTTCAGCGGCTAAAAGACGCGCTCATGAAGATAATTGAGGGATAGCATGATATACCTCGCTCACGGACTTCCGCGTTCTGTCATAACTCGGAAGTCCGTCATGACCGGGGACACTATCTGTAATTGTGTTATATTTCCCTGAATAGTACAAATATATTTCATCGCTTCCTTTTCTCTGACTTAAGGAGCAAAACATGAAAGCGGATCGTAAGACCACGAAACTGATCGGCCGGGGGAAATCGAAAACACAAAAAGCGCAGACAACGCATAAAGCAGCCGCATCCAAGCCCCCTGAAAAAAAGACCGTTCGCACAAACAAGCAGACTGCCCAGCTGCAAATCGAAAATATTCTTCATTACCGCTCGCTTATTGAGCAAACCCCGGCGGTCATTTACACCGTTGATCCGCGTCAACCTGATTTTTTTGTCTATATCAGTCAACAAATCGAAACGCTTTCGGGTTACTCACCACAGGCCTGGATAGAAGATGCCCAACTCTGGAACAACCTTATCCACATCGAAGACCGAAAGCGAGTCCTGGACGAGGAAATCCGCACCAATAATACCGGCGAACCATTCAACATTGAATACCGCCTTGTACATCGGGATGGTCATTTGGTGTGGGTGCATGAGGAGGCGCGGCAGCTGCATGACGCCTCGGGCCAGCCCACCGTCTGGCAGGGTTTCATGCTCGATATCACCGAACGCAAACGCGCCGAGGATGAGATCAAGCGCTTGAAAGAGTTTAATGAAAATCTGATCAACAACATGTCGGAAGGAATTGTCGTCCAAAATACCGACGGTGAGTTTACTTTTGTAAACCCGGCGGTCTCCTCCATTACCGGCTACCCGCCTGAGGAGCTCATCGGAGAGCATTGGACAAAATTCATCCCTGCTGATCAGCATGAAATTATTAAAGAAGCGGACAATCGGCGGTTGGCTGGCCAGGCTTCGCAATATGAAATAGATTTTCTGCACAAAAGCGGAAAACGGATCAACCAGTTGGTAAGCGGCAGTCCGCTCTTTGAAAATGGGCGCTTCAAAGGCTCTATGGCTGTTTTCACGGACATCACCGAGCGCGTTCTGGCGATAGAAAAACTCCATAAGAGTGAAGAGAAATATCGTTTCCTGTTTGAGAATAACCCGCTCCCGATGTGGGTCTATGATTTAAAGACGCTTGCCTTTCTGGCCGTCAATGACTCAGCAGTGGAAAAATACGGATACACGCGCGAAGAATTCCTGCACATGACGATCGTCGACATCCGCCCCACAGAAGATGTGCCCCGATTGACGAAAGACCTTGCGGAGCAGCGACCCATCCTGCAACATTCGGGGGAGTGGCGTCATCTCCTCAAGGATGGAACCATCATTGACGTTGAAATTACCTCCCACACTCTGCGAATGGAAGAACATGACTCGGCGCTGGTTGTAGCGCAGGACATCACCGAGCGCATGCGGGCGGAGAAAGCCGAGCGCGATCAGCGCACTCTGGCTGAGGCATTGCGCGATACAGCCGAGACGCTCAATCGTACTTTGGGTTTTGGTGAAGTGCTGGATCATATCCTCGTCAGCGTGGGGCGTGTTGTGCCGCACGATTCCGCCATAATCCTGCTGATCGAAGAAGGTGTCCTGCGTGTGGCGCGCTCACAGGGGTACGCCGAACGCGGCCTTCCGGTTGAACAGTTTATTTCTGAACTTTCGCTAACTGAAACAACTAATCTGCGGGAAATGTTCGAAACTGGGAAGCCTGTGCTTGTTGCCGATACCCGCGCTTATGCGGGCTGGGTGAAAATTCCGGAAACCTCCTGGTTGCGCTCAAACCTCGGCGCACCACTGTCCATCCATGAAGAGATCGTCGGCTTTATCCTCCTGGATAGCGGGACGCCGGACTTTTTCACCTCCGTTCACACTGAAAACCTGCAAGCCTTTGCCAATCAGGCCGCGCTTGCCATCCATAATGCGCGGCTGTATCAGCATGCGCAGGAGGAGATCGTCGCGCGCAAGCAGGCGCAGGAAAAGCTCCGTGTCCAGCTTGAACGCATCTCCGCTTTAAGAGAAATTGATCAGACGATTGCCTCCACCTTCGATCTGAGCCTGAGTTTGAATACCCTGATAGCGCATACAACCAGACTGCTGGATGTGGATGCGGTTTCTGTCCTGCTTTTGAACTCTGCATTCAATCGATTGGAGTATGGCGCCGGGCATGGTTTTAGGAGCGCTGCCATAAAAACGACCAGCATTAAACTGGGTGAAAGTTACGCCGGCAGAGCCGCAATCGAACGGCGGATCGTCGAGATCCCCAACATGGAAGATGAACCGAATGATCTATTTCAGACGGGATTCATGAAAGACGAGAAATTTGTAAGTTATTACGGAGCGCCGCTGATCGTGAAGGGCAAAGTGGTCGGTGTACTCGAAGTATTTCACCGCTCGCTGGTTGAGCGTGATATGGAATGGCATGAATTTTTCAGCGCAATGGCCGGGCAGGCCGCCATCGCCATTGATAATGCCAAATTATTCGAAAACCTGCAAGTCTCCAATAGTGACTTATTTCAGGCTTACGATGCCACCATTGAAGGCTGGTCGCGTGCGTTGGATTTACGCGACAAGGAAACCGAAGGTCATTCCCTGCGTGTGACTGCACAAACTCTTGAATTGGCGCGCATCATGGGTCTTTCAGGCGATCAGATGGTAAATATCCGTCGCGGCGCCCTTCTGCATGACATCGGTAAAATGGGTGTTCCAGACCACATCCTGCTCAAAGCCGAGGACCTGACTGAAGATGAATGGAAGATCATGCGAAAGCATCCCACCTTCGGGTTTGAATTGCTCTCCCCCATCCGCTACCTGAAATCAGCCGCCATAGACATCCCTTATTGCCATCACGAAAAATGGGATGGCACCGGCTATCCGCGCGGATTGAAGGGCGAGCAAATTCCTCTGTCCGCGCGCATCTTCTCCGTGATAGATGTTTGGGACGCTTTGACTTCCGCCCGACCCTATCGCCCAGCCTGGTCGAAGGAAAAGGCCCTCGCGCATATCCGCTCACTGGCTGGAACACATTTTGATCCCGCTGTTGTAAAAGCATTTTTAGAGTCTGGTCTGCACTGATTCCCTCACTGTTTCGACAAGCTCAACACACCGCCTGCCTACCCCTACAGGGGAAGGTGGCGTCCTGAGCTGTTATCCTGAGCTGATAGGTTGAGCTTGTCGAAACCCCGTCGAAGGGCTGTCGAAGGAGTTGGGGATGAGGGTTTTGTATCTGCTCATAAATCTCTAGTAAAATTCTGTATAAATCTACATTGACGATTCGGCCCTTAAAAGTAAAATTTCATGAACGGAGGCGAGGGCGTGCAAAACGCTCTCGCGTTATTTAACCACTCAAACAGTAAACATGTCAGATTTTCCATAGGCAACCATGTTATTAAAACGCATTCAGCTGGGCCTCATTCATGTCGCCGTCGCGATGACCCTCGTCCCGATCAACAGCACGCTTAACCGCGTGATGATCTTCGACCTCGAAATCTCAAAGACCCTCGTCTCGATCCTGGCGGTGCTTCCCTATCTGATCTCACCCATTCAAGTTGCCATCGGTTCATTTTCAGACCGTCATCCCATCCTCGGTTATCGCCGCACACCATACATTCTGATGGGTCTCGTGTTATGTGTGCTGGGTCTGGTCATCTCCCCACGCATCGCATATCTGATCCACGACAACTTTGCACTCGGCATCCTGGCAGGCTTGCTCGCCTTTGGTGCATGGGGAATGGGCTTCAACCTCTCGGCAGTCTGCTACCTCTCCCTCGCCTCCGAACTTTCCGGTGAAAAGGAACGCGGCAAAACCATTGCGACCATGTTCTTCATGATGGTGATCGGTTTAATTGCGACGGGCATCGGATTAAGCCGCATGTTGACAACCTACTCGCCCGAGACCCTCTCACAGGCCTTTAACGTCGTCGGCGCTTCCGCCCTGACCTTGGGCCTGCTCGGCCTCATCAAACTTGAGCCACGTTCCACTCCCATTTTCGCCAAGACAGATTCTGGCATCACGATGGACGAAGAAATGCGAAAATGGGGGGATGAAAGGGGGGCAGCCGTGTCCGAGTCATATACCATGAAACAGATGACCTCTGCCATCACAGCCAATCCTGTAGCAAAGACATTCTTCATTTACCTGCTTTTACTTCTGGCCGCCATCCTCGGGCAGGACGTTCTGCTCGAACCATTCGGCGCGCAAGCCTTTGGAATGTCCATTGAAGCCACCACCCGCATTGTGTCCATCAGCGGCGTTTTCACATTGATCGCTTTTATCATTGCAGGCTTATTGGAAGGGCGTCTGCCAAAGAAGGCCGTTGCCCAAACTGGCAACCTCGGCGCGCTCGTTGGTTTCCTGTTTATCATCCTAAGCGGTTGGGTGCACAGCCTGAATGTATTTTATATTGGCATTATGCTGCTTGGCTTTGGCACGGGTATTTCCACAATTGCAAACCTGTCCTTGATGTTTGACCTGACGGTCCCCGGAAAGGTCGGCTTGTATATCGGCGCCTGGGGCTTCTCGAATGGCATGTCCCGTTTGACAGGCTTACTGCTGGCCGGAGTTGTGGCGGATGTGGCCACGCAGGTGACCAAATCCGCATTAAGCGGGTATCTGATCGTGTTTGGCATCGAAGCCCTGATGCTATTGAGCGCCGCCATCCTGCTGACGCGCATTGATGTTCAGGCGTTTAGGAAGAAAGTAGAAGGACCATCGTTCGATGACAAGGTGGCATTGGTAGCGGAATAATTTTGGAGTCGTGGTACTTGCTCCACGCCGACGGCAAGCCGTCGGATTCCAGAGGGCAGAATATGGCAGAAGAATGGCTTTCCTTAAGTGACGCGGCAGAAGTGTTGGGTGTGCATCCCAGCACGGTCAGGCTTTGGTCCGATAAAGGCATACTGCCTGTGCATAAGACCCAGGGCGGGCATCGCCGCTATAAGCGCAGTGAAATTTCCCTTTGGGCAGGATCAAGCCAGAAGTCGCGCGCGATCGAGCCTGAGAACATGATGCAGGAAGTCATCCGAAATGTCCGCATGCAAATTTCGGAGGGCAGTCTGCAGGCTGAGTCCTGGTATCAAAAACTGGATGAGGATGCGCGCGCGCAATATCGCCTGAGCGCGCGTTCGTTGTTCCACGGCTTGATGAATTATGTTTCTGCAAACGGTGAAGACGCGGCTTCGGAGGCCTATGCGATTGGGTATGAATATGCCTCGCGGGCCAGGCGCTATAACCTTACTTATGTGGATGCGGCCAAAGCCTTTTTGTTCTTCCGCGATACGTTAATTGAATCCATCATCAAAGTATACGGCGATGCAAAGGTGCCGGCTTCCCAGGCAACCCGGATGTATTCAAAGATACACACCTTCACCGACGATATTTTGATCAGCTTGTTACAAACCTATGAGTCTCTTGGAAATGCCAATCGTTGAAATCAGCGTTGATTAAGCCATTCTTCATTGAAGGGCGATCACAAAAGGAGTTTCTCATGCAAAACATCATGCACTACATCCCCATTCTCACCACGATCATTTCGTTCTCGTTTGCGGTGGTTCTGTACAAACACTGGCGGCGCAAACCGGATGCAAAATATCTGATGTGGTGGACCATCGGCGCCTGCTGTTTTGGCATTGGCACATTGACCGAATCCATTAATGTGTTTGTCGGTTGGAGTATCTTCAATATGAAAGCCTGGTACATTTCAGGTGCATTGCTGGGCGCATTCCCCCTCGCGCAGGGAACCGTCTATCTTCTGCTTAAGAAGAAAACGGCCGATGTTCTCGCGTGGTTCTTTATCGTTTATGTTGCGGTGGCATCCATTGCCATACTGCTCGCACCGGTGGATATGTCTCTGGTTGACCCGACCCGATTAACAGGCAAGGTGATGACATGGACCTGGGCGCGCCTGTTTTCCATTTTGCCAAACACGTATGCGATGATCTTTCTGGTGGGTGGTGCGGCCTGGTCTGCCATTCAATATGCCCGCAAATTAAATAGCGGAAGCCGTGTGCTGGGAAACTGGCTGATCGCCATCGGCGCATTGTTCCCCGCCATTGACGGTATATTCACCCGCTTTGGTTATGGGGAATCGTTTTTTTTCACCAAGCTGATTGGCATCTCCTTGATATGGGCCGGCTACCGCGTTATGACGCAAACTCGAACCGCATCCATTCATGGCGTTCAAACCGCATCCGATTAATAAGGCTCTTTCTCCAACTTAATCCCAGACGGCCACTTTTACTTGGAGTTAGCGCAAAACTGTCGGGGTAAGCTCCGGCAGCCGTCCTCGGCGGCGTTTTGCGAGTAAAACCTGCACCGAAACAATTATTGCTCTGCTCTGGAACGAATTTCCTTGCGATGGACGTGAAGGTGTGTACCCCGCCTGTTCTTTCCGAGGCTGATCTCAATCAATGCTCATCAGATGTAACGTTTGATCCTGCAAACCAATGCTGCGTGACAGTCCCACCGCAGGAAGCAGGCTGTACTCTTCTGCAAATCACTTTAAAAGGTTGTGAATAAAAAAATCAGGCGTGAGATACGCCCGATTTTCTTTTATTCAAACGGGGTGATAAAATAACCAAATGGGTATTTTGTATCTCGTCGCAACACCGATTGGCAATCTGGAGGATATGAGTCCACGCGGGGTGCGAATCCTGCGGGAGTGCATTCTCATCGCCGCAGAAGATACACGCCATAGCGGCACACTGCTCAAACATTTCGACATCAAAACCCCGCTTACCAGTTACTTTGAACATAACAAACTCAATAAGCTGGATCTCATTCTCGAAAAGCTTTCCCAGGGTGACGTGGCATTGGTTTCCGACGCAGGCACGCCTGCCATCAACGATCCCGGCTACGAACTCGTCCAAGCCGCCCTCGCCTCCAACTTTAACGTCATGCCTGTTCCCGGACCCTCAGCCCCAATCGCTGCCCTGACAGTCTCCGGCCTGCCGACAGATTCATTTTTATATCTCGGTTATCTCCCCCACAAATCCAGTGAACGCCGAAAAGCTGTAATGCAAATTGCCGATTTGCAATACACCCTCATCTTCCTCGAATCCCCTCATCGCATTGTGGATTCCCTTGAAGATATCCTCTCCGTTTTAGGTGACCGCCGCATCTGTGTCGCCCGCGAAATGACCAAGATGTACGAAGAATACTGGCGCGGACAAGTCAGCGGCGCGATTGAACATTTCAAGTCCAAAGAGCCTCGCGGCGAGTTTACGCTTGTTGTGGCAGGAAAGAAGAAAGAAGAAAGAACCGTGTGGACAAAGGAAGCGTTATTGAAAGCAATTAACAAAGAGTTGAAAAAAGAGAAATCTGCAAAAGAGATTTCATCCGAGTTGGCAGAACAAAGCGGCTGGAATAAAAAAGAAATATACGCGTTGGTCAATCAAAATAGATAAGGAGCTTAACATGGCAGAAGAAAAAAAGCCCGAAGAAAAGAAAGACGAAAAGAAGGAAGAAAAACCCATCCCCAAAGATAATCTTGTCGAGAGCAAGCACTCGGTCAGGATAGGCGGCAGGACGATCAGATACACCGTCACAACAGGGACAATCGTCCTCAAAGAAGAGATCATGGATAAAGAAAAAGACGCCGAGATCGAAAAGGCCCGCGCACAGATATTCTTTATCGCCTACACAAAAGATGGCGTGAAGGACAAAGGCAAACGCCCGATCACATTTTCATTCAACGGCGGACCAGGCTCATCCTCCGTGTGGCTGCATATGGGCGTGCTCGGTCCGCGCCGCGTGGTGCTGACCGATGAAGGCGAACTGCCTCCGCCGCCCTTCAAACTGACAGACAATCAATACTCCATCCTTGACGACACCGATCTCGTTTTCATTGACCCGATGAGCACTGGCTACAGCCGCCCGGTGGAAGGTGAAAAGTCCAAGGAATGGCATACCTTTACAAAGGATATTGCATCCGTCGGCGATTTCATTCGTTTGTACACTACGCGGTATAACCGCTGGCTCTCGCCAAAATTCCTCGCGGGCGAATCCTACGGTACCACACGCTCGGCAGGACTCTCAGGCTATTTGCAGGACCGTCACGGCATGATCCTCAACGGACTCATGCTCATCTCCGCCGTGCTCGATTTCACCACCATTGATTTCAATCTCAACAACGACCTGCCTTACATCCTCTTCCTGCCCGCCTATGCGGCGACGGCCTGGTATCACGGTAAGTTGAGTTTCAAAGCGCCCTTGCAAACCGTGCTTAAAGAAGCCGAGGAATTTGCAATGGGTGAATATGCCTCCGCCTTGCTTAAAGGCGCATCGCTCACACCCGAGGAGCGCGCCAACATCGTCGAAAAACTTTCACGCTACACCGGCATTTCGCAGGAATTCATCCAACGTAGTAACCTGCGCATTCTTGACCGCCATTATTTCAAGGAACTCCTGCGCGAGCGTGGAAAAACCGTCGGCCGTTTGGACAGCCGCTACACCGGCATCGACCGCATCGGCGTTACCGAAACCTATGAGTATGATCCACTGTTCGCGCAGGTCTCAGGTCCGTATACTGCGGCGTTCAATGATTACATCCGCACCGAACTCAAATTTGAAACAGACCTGCCTTATGAGATCCTCAGTGAAAAAGTGTGGACGAACTGGTCGTACAGTTATTTCCAGAATCAATATCTCAACGTCGCTGAAACATTACGCAGTGCCATGACCTTCAATAAATACCTCAAGGTCTTCGTCGCCAACGGCTATTTCGATCTCGGCACGCCCTACTTCGCCACCGAATACACCTTCGATCACCTCGGCCTGGATGCGTCCCTGCGTAAAAATATCAGCATGGCGTATTATGATGCGGGTCACATGATGTACGTCCACCTGCCTTCGCTCAAAGCCATAAAGAAGGATCTGACGAAATTCATCAAGGACGCGAGTTGATGACATGCTCAAGCCGCCGTCCTCGGCGGCGGGGCGTCGCGAGAGCATATAGGAATATTTATGAATTTAGACAACCTCGATCTCTTCAAAAAAATAGACACCCAAAACATGCTTGCCCAAATTGACGGGCTGCCCGATCAATTGCAAACCGCATGGGAATTGGGACAGACTCAGCCGCTGCCTGATTTCAAGGACATCCAAAACATCGTCATCGCCGCGATGGGAGACTCCGCGCTCGCCGCCGAACTGACAGTTGCTTCTGTTTTCTCGAACATGCGCCTCCCCGCGACCGTTCATCGCAATTACGGCCTGCCTGCAACCGCAAATGGCAAAGGGACTTTGGTCATTTGCATTTCCCATTCAGGGGACACCGAAGAGACGTTGGATGCCTTTGAAACTGCGCTGAAACATAAATGCAGTCTGCTTGTCATTTCCACGGGCGGGGAATTGACCAAACGCGCAACCGCAAAAAACATACCCGCCTGGAAGTTCGGCCACAAAGGCAAAGCCAATGCGGGAATCGCTTATCCATTTGCATTGCTGCTCGCATTATCCGCCCGCCTCGGTTTCATCCCCGACCCAGCGAAATATGCCGCTGAAGCCGTCGCCATGATGAAGAGGTCACAGCAGCACATCGTTGCGGATGTGATCGCCGCGAAGAATCCCGCCAAACGCTATGCAGGTCAATTGGTGGGACGCTGGGTCACCTTCGTCGGCACTGAAAACCTTGCGCCGGTTGCCAGAAGATGGAAGACACAGATCAATCAACTCGCCAAAGCAGGCGCAAATTTTGAGGTCATCCCCGAAGCAAGTCACAACACCTTGCTTGCCACCCTCAACCCGAACCCAACCCTCAACGCCCACACGATGACCCTGTTCATGCGCGCCCCGAGTGACCATCCCCGCAACCGTTTGCGCTCGGATCTAATGCGCCAGGCATTCATGCTGGAAGGCTTGAACACGGATGTGATCGACGCGCGCGGTGAATCCATCATCGCTCATTTGTGGACGCTGATCCTCTTCGGCGATTACATGGCATATTATCTTGCCATGGCGTATGGCATTGACCCATCGGAAGAGAATGCGTTTCTAGCTTTCAAAGATACGTTAGTAAGAGGTTAGTTAAGCGAGTAGGTCATGCTTGAAGCATGACCTACTTTTTTTTATTTCTTCAGGGGGAGTTTATTTCCCGCGCCCTGCTTGAACACTTCCACCCACAGGGAACTGGCGAGTTCGAAGCCGATGAGATGATCGTGTCTTTCCATCTTCAGGCGCAGCGGACCTTTGAACGGGGCGCAACTCAGCAAATGGAACGGGGTGCCAGGCACGAGTCCGAGTTCACCGATGTAGGTCAGTTTTTCAAGGTCATGAGTGCGGATGCGGCTGATGAGGCATTCCGAGCCGGAGGGGACGTCAATCAGCGGCACGTCAGCCACGCGGGGCATGACGCCGTCTTTGGAAGGGATCGGCTCACCATGCGGACAGCGGGTAGGATAGCCCGCGAGTTTGTCCATACGGTCTTCGATCTGGTCGTTGACGCCTCGCTCGAAAGTATCTGCCAGTTCGTGGGCAGTCGCCCAGTCATATTTCATCACCTTGACAAGAAAGACTTCCGTCAGGCGGTGACGACGCAGGGAAGGCATGGCAATTTGCTCGCCTTCAGGGGTGAGCGCCACACCGTGATAAGGTTTATGCGCGAGGTAGCCGTGTTTTTGCAGGCGCTTGACCATGCTGGCAGTTGCCTGCGCCGATGACTCAACTTGCGAAGTCAGAAGCGAAAGCGGGACCTGCTGATGATCCTGCTGTAAGCGATAGATTTCTGCAGCATAACGCTGCATGGTATGGCTGACGTTCATGCGAGGGGAAAACTCCAAAAATGTAGGTCACGTTTGCAACGTGACTGTCACTGTAATCTACCTAAAATCTTCAACCAGGTTGAAAACCGTTCTCAACCCAATATAGGTAAATTTTAATACAAATATCTAGATTATTCAATTAGCTGTCATTATACTACGTCCTATCAGACGAAAGAGATTATCTTTGTCTGCTCATATCAATTTCAAGGAGATTTGTTCGATGAAAAGCTATAGCAAGAAACTGTTTGGTTTGTTATTCGCGCTGGCTCTGCTCGTCAGCGCGTGCGGCGGAGGGAAGGCCGTCAGCGAGGAACCGGTTCCCGCAACAGAACCAGCCGCGCCCGTAGTCACTGAGGCGTCCGCCATCTCGGGCGATCTGGTCATCTACTCGGGTCGTTCCGAGTCGCTCATCCAGCCGGTGTTGGATGCGTTCCAGGCGAAATATCCGAATGTGAAGATTTTGCTCAAGTCCGGCAGTAACAGCGAACTGGCAAATGCGTTGATCGAGGAACAGTCGAACCCGCAGGCGGATGTGTTCGTGACGACGGAAATTTTTACCATTCAAAGTTTGTATCAGCGGGGCATTTTTCAGTCGTATCGTCCTGTTGGCGCGGAGTTGCTGCCCGCTGAATTTGTTGGACCTGAAGACAGCTGGGTCGGGATCACCCGCCGCGCGCGCGTTATCATGTACAATACAGAACTCGTGAGCGCGGAGGAAGCGCCGACATCCATTTTTGATTTGACCGACCCAAAGTGGAAGGGGCAGATCGCTGCGGCTGGCTCGACTAACGGCGGGATGCAGGCGCAGATCGCCGCGATGCGTCAACTGCTCGGCGACGTGGATACGCAGGAATGGCTTGTCGCTTTGATGGCGAATGACGTGACCTTCTTCGGCGGTCATACCGATGTGCGCAAGGCGGTAGGCGCGGGCGAGTTCAAGATCGGTCTGGTCAATCACTATTATTATTATTTGCAGCTCGCGGAAGGCAGTCCGGTTGGTATCGTCATCCCCGACCAGGGCGAAGGACAGATCGGTTTGATCACCAACGCCACTTCCGCGGCGATTGTGAAAGGCGCAAAGAACGTCCCCTCCGCGCAAGCCTTTTTGGATTTTTTGCTCTCGGCGGAAGGTCAGAAATTGTTCGCGGGGTTGAATTATGAATATCCGCTCGTCGCTGGTGTGCCGTTGAAGGATGGCGTCCAACCGCTGGATGACTTCCGCCTTGCGGATGTGAACGTAGCGGAAGCCGCACTTGATCTCGATGGTACCCTCGATCTGATGGAAGCGGTTGGGCTGCCGTAACCCCTGCCCTCACCCCTAGCCCCCCTCCCACAGGGAGAGGGGGACAAGACTCCCTTCTCCCCTCGGGAGAAGGGTTGGGGATGAGGGATAATTTCAAAATGCAGATTCGCAACACGCTACCTCAACTTCGCAACTACAACATCAGCCCCCGGCTCCTTTTTGCCGCGGGGCTGGTGGCGTTGTTCGTGGCGATTCCGCTCGTGTACATTTTCTTCCGCGCATTCACGGGCGGCGCGGAGGTGTGGATGCGCCTCCTGCAAACCCGTATCTGGAAATTGCTGGCGAACACCTTGCTGTTGACCGCGGCAGTGACCGGCGGTGCGACCCTCGTCGGCGTGAGCATGTCTTTCCTCACCGAGCGCACGGACCTGCCCTTTCGCCGCATTTTCCGTTGGATGCTGGCAATGCCGCTGGCAATTCCCCCCTACATTGGAGGCATCGTGCATCTCACCCTGCTTCGTCCGCGCGGAGGTGCCATTCCGCAATTGCTGGCGGAGTGGTTTGGTCAGCCCGTGCCGACTCCCAGTCCCCTGGGATTGGGGGGCGCGGTGTTCATCCTGACCTTGTTCATGTTTCCGTATGTCTATCTGCTCAGCGGCGCAGCGTTCCGCTCATTGAACGCGTCGCTGGAAGAAGCCTCACGTACGTTCGGGCGCAGTAACTGGCATACGCTCTGGGAAGTGACCCTGCCTGCATTGCGCCCCGGCATCACAGCGGGCGCATTGCTCGTGGCATTGGATGTCCTCGCGGAGTATGGCACGGTTGCTCTGTTACGGTATGAAACTTTCTCGTCCGCGATCTTCGTGCAGCTCTCAGGCAGGTATGACCGCTCCGCGGCGGCGGTCTTGAGCGGTGTGTTGATCGTGATCGCGATCATCATCCTGTGGGGCGAACTTCGCTTGCAGGGACAGGCGCGCTTCACGCAAGTGGACAGTCAATGGAGACCCGCGCCGCCTCATCATTTGAAACGCTGGAAACTTCCCGCTTCTTTGCTTGTCGCGTTTGTCGTCTTTTCCAGCCTGCTCGTGCCTCTCATCGTGCTGAGTATGTGGAGCGTGCAGGCATTGCTCGACCCCGACACACTTGCATCCATCATGCGCTCGGGGTCACAGACGTTTGGTAATTACTTTTGGAACAGCCTGTGGAGTTCCGCGTTGGCGGCGGTGATTGCGGTACTTCTGTCATTGCCTGTGGCATTGCTTTCAGTGCGTTATCCCAATAAACTCACGCAAGCCATCTCGCGTTTTTGCCAGGTGGGCTATGCCATCCCCGGTGTAGTCATTGCCCTGAGTTTGGTACTGCTGGTCAATCGTTATCTTCCGTTTTTATATGCCACGCCGCTGGTCGTCGTCATGGCGTACGTGCTACGTCACATGCCGCAGGCGGTGCGCGCAAGTGAATCGGCGCTGAATCAACTCTCCCCTTCGATGGAAGAGGCGTCGCGCACGCTGGGGCGCACGTCCCTGCAAACCATCGTTCAAGTCATCCTGCCGCTCATCGTGCCGGGTCTGCTCGCAGGCGCGGGGCTGGTCTTTTTAACCTCCCTCAAAGAATTACCTGCTACATTATTGCTTCGTCCCGCAGGCTTCGATACCCTCGCTGTCCGCGTGTGGATCTGGGCTTCCGAAGGCTTTTACATCCAAGCCGCCCCCGCCGCCCTGTTACTGGTGATCGCCTCCGCTGCGCCGTTATATTTTTTATTACGCCGGGAACAAATTTTCCGATGAACGCACTCGAACTTCGCAACGTCACCAAAAAATTTCCATCCGCCCGCACGCCCGCAGTGGATGATATTTCGTTCACGCTTCGCAACGGTGAGATCCTCGCGCTTGTCGGTCCAAGCGGATGCGGCAAGACGACGACTTTGAGATTGATCGCCGGCCTCGAACGCCCGGACAGCGGCTCGCTTCACATTAAGGGAGGGTTGGTCGCCAGCCCCGGGCATTTCACCCCGCCCGAAAAGCGCGGCATCGGCATGGTCTTTCAGGATCATGCGCTTTTCCCGCATTTGACCGTGTCCGGGAACGTCAAATTCGGCTTGAAGGGTCAGCCCGCCGCGACTGCGCGCGAGATCACGATCGGCATGTTGAAACTCGTTGGCTTGGAAAATTTCGGGGAGCGCTACCCGCATCAACTATCTGGAGGCGAGCGTCAGCGGGTGGCATTGGCGCGGGCGTTGGCGCCGCGTCCTGTCCTCGTTTTGATGGATGAACCGTTCAGCAGTCTCGATGCGGACTTGCGCCACGAAGTCCGCGAGCAGGTGCGCGGGATTTTGAAGGCGATGTCTGCCACGGCGGTGTTCGTGACGCACGACCAGGAGGAGGCGCTCTTCATGGGTGACCGACTCGCCGTGTTCCAAAGCGGGCGGCTGGAGCAGGTGGGCGCGCCCGAAGAGATCTTCCACGACTCAGCCACACGCTTTGTGGCGGAGTTCATGGGCGACAGTGACTTCCTGCCCGGCGTGGTGAAGGAGAACGGCATCGAAACCGAACTCGGTCTGATCCCCCAAAAAGTGAACCTGCCCATTGACTCAACCGTCGAGATCGCCCTGCGCTCCGACGATGTGAACTTCGAGCAAAGCGGACCCGCCAATGCGCTGGTGCTGGCGCGTTTTTTCCGCGGCGCATATTACCAATATCGCCTGTGCCTTGCTTCGGGGAAATTGATCCATGCCTTCAAACCGCATACCCAGTCAATCCACCCTGGCACATCGGTCCATGCCTACATCAGCGCAGAGCATAAAGTGACGGTATTCCACAATGGAATTGCGATAGGAGAAGAAAAAAAACTATGACCATACAAACAAACTCACCTGTTCAAAAGGATTTTTCGATTCATCCCGCCACAAAGATGGGTCATGTCTCATTGACCATAGCCAGTCTGGAGAATCAGATCCTGTTTTACGAAAAAGCCATGGGCTTCAAACTCCACTGGCGCGAGGGCAATAAAGCAGGTCTTGGCGCGGGCGGCGCGGACTTGCTGCGCCTGACCGAAGAACCGGACCTGAAAAAATATCGCGGTGTGACTGGGTTGTACCACTTCGCTGTCCTGTTCCCGAACCGCCGTGAGTTGGCGCGGGCTGTGGCGCGTTTGTCTGCGTTGAAATATCGCAACCATCCGACCGATCATATTATGACCAAGACCACCTATCTCGATGATCCTGAAGGGAATGGGATCGAACTGTATTGTGAATCTCCCGAAGATGGCACGTTCATCATTGAGAATAATGATTTTGTCACCCGCCGCACCGACGGCACATTGAGCAGTGGACGCGAACCTTTGGATGTGGAAGCATTGTTCAGCCATCTCAAAGAAGATGATAAATTGGATGACCCGCTTCCACTCGAAACGCGCGTCGGACACGTTCATTTGCATGTGCGAAATGTGCAGGAGGCCGTGGATTTTTATCACGGCATGATCGGGTTCGATGTGATGGGCATGTCGTCCACCTTCCAGGCCGCCTTTATCTCCGCGGGCGGATATCATCATCACCTGGGTTTGAATGCCTGGCAGGGCGAAGGCGCGCCGCCTCCGCAAACAGATGCGGTTGGCCTGCGTTACTTCACCATTGACCTGCCAAATCAAAAAGCGTTGGATGATGTCATAGAAAGAATTAATAAAGCAGGAATTCCATCCAATCAAATAGAAGAGGGTCTGCTGCTGTACGACCCGTCACAAAATGGGGTTATGTTGAGAACAGTGTAAGTAAATGAACGTCTCGCAGATGCGCGGGACGTTTTTATTTGAGCATAGAAGAGCTGGGGATATATAGCGTTATAATTCCAATCACCAATCGTAAATCAAAAAATCGGAAATCAAAATCATGCACATATTAGTAACCAACGATGACGGCGTGCAAGCGCCCGGACTCCTCGCCCTCGCGCAGGAAATGCGCAAACTTGGCAAAGTGACTGTCTTTGCGCCCGATAAGAACTGGTCTGCTTCGGGGCATGTGAAGACCATGGAACGTCCATTGCGGGTTAAGGAGACATTTCTAGCGGACGGAACAAGCGCGTTCATGTCTGATGGCGCGCCATCGGATTGTGTTGCACTGCCTTTGCTTGGTTTGATCGAAGAGCAAATTGACCTGGTTATGTCAGGCATTAACCCCAATGCAAATATCGGGCATGACGTCACCTATTCGGGCACTGTCACCGCTGCGATGGAAGCCGTGATTGCAGGCGTGAAAGGTATTGCAATTTCACTTGACTCGCCCGAAGGTCACGAAGGCGCGCTGGATTATTCATGCGCGGCATCCATAGCACGGCGCGTGGCTGAAAAAGTGATCGCAGATGGCTTGCCCGAAGGCGTGGTACTGAACGTCAATGTGCCGTATTTGAATGAGGCTGAACTCAAGGGATTTATGATCACGCGTCAGGGACTGCGTGTCTATCGCGACGCATTGGACGAGCGTGTTGATCCGCGCGGCAAACCGTATTATTGGATCGGCGGCGAAGCGCCCACAGGCATTGTGGAAGATGACACAGATTTTGGCGCGCTGGCTCAAGGACACGTGTCCATTACGCCACTGCAATTGGATCTGACCTATTACAAGGCCATGGATGTTTTGAAGAAGTGGAAATTTTGAGTAATTGACCATGGACAATCAACCATCGTCGGCGGTCTACCGTCCAGGGTCAAAAGGATAACCATGAATCTCCTTCAAAAACTCTTCGGCGGACTCAGCGCTCATCGCTAAATAATGCGCTACCTCCCAAAAGTTCTCCTCATTCTGCTCGCTACTTCCCTCATCGTTCAAGTCGCGTTCTCTTTGCAATGGCCCATTGCACATGACGAAGCGCCGCTTTTTTACGAGGCCTTTCTCATGCACAGCGAAGGCCGCATTCCCTATCGTGACATTTTCGACTTTCAAATGCCGGGTAGTTACATTGCCTATTATTTGCTGGGCAGTCTCAGCGGCTTCAACGCCTTCCGTATCCGTATTCTCGACATTCTTCTGCTGGCCGCGCTCATTTTCATCACCTATCGTTTCATGCGGCGCTTTGGCAAAACACCGGCATTGGCGGCCGGCATTCTCTTTGGTCTGAAATATCTTCAAGGCGGGCCATCCATCTCACTTCAACGCGAATATCTTTTGCTGATCTTCCTTGCATTATCTCTTTTGGTGGGGATGCGTGACTCTCTGACTCCCAGACACAGACTCAGCCTCGGCATTCTCTTCGGTCTGGCGGCAGTCATCAAACCCCACGCCGCGCTCGGACTGCTCCCCTTCCTGCTCTTTGACATCGCGGACATTTCCAAACGCCTCAACAAGTCCCTGCTCAAGGCCGCCGCGACAAGCATTCTCCCCGCCGCAATTGGATTTACGATCCCAATTGCAATTGTGATTGCATGGCTTGCCTTTAATCACGCATTGACTCCCTTCCTGAATATCGCTTCAAACTACTGGCCTTTATATTCTCAGATCAACGGTCAAATGGAGATCACCCCCCAAGCGGAGCGAATATCCTTTTTTCTGAATCAGGTCTGGCGTCTCGGCGGAAGTGGATTGTGGTTAATTCCTGCGATCATTGGGGGGTATCTACATCAAAACAAGCAGACCTGCCTGCTGGCAAGTCTCGCGTTGTGCTATGCAATTTACCCCGCGTTATCAGGCCAGTTCTTTCCCTATCACTATATCCCATTTATTTATTTCATCATCCTTTTAGCAGCCCTATGCCTCTCAACTTTTAACTTTCAACCTTCAACCCTTCGACACGGTGAGCGAAAGTCGAACCGTCAGGGCAACGCCTTCAACTTTCAACTTTCTACCTTCAACCTTTCTCTTTTATCCCTCATCCTTTTCACAGTCATCCTTTTTAGCGTCCGCCCCTCCGCCGCATTTATTCGCCAGATAAACCGCCAACCCGTCGTCACCTCCACAGACCGCGCGGATGAGATCGCGCTCTTTCTCGAAAATAATCTTGAGGATGGCGATATCGTCCAACCCTTGGATTGGACAGGCGGCACATTGCTTGCCATGCTCGAAACCCGGGCGCGACTGGCCACACCGTATATCTTTGACTTTTATTTTTATCATCATGTTTCAACCCCCTATATCCAAAGCCTGCGCGCAGACTTTATGGATGAACTGCAAAAATCATCTCCGCATTTTATCCTCGAAGTCACAGCCATAGACAAACCCTGGATCACAGGTCAAGACACCTCCCGCGAATTCCCCGAATTACGCGCGTTTCTGGATGAAAATTATTCCGTTACAATTCAGAAAGACGATTATGTTATTTATGAAAGACACTAAAACCGTATTGTGACATATATGTCGCGATACACATAACCATGCAAACCCGTTGGCTTTTTCGCATCACTTATCTCTACCTCACCCTCCCATTCATCATCTTTTGCATGGGCTGGCTGCGGTTGTCCATTGCGATTCCAGTGACTGCCCTCATCCTTTGGGTTTTATGGCAACTCCTCAAACAAACCCTGCCTAACCAATTCCCAGCATCCAATTTCCGATCCACTGTTTACTGTTTACTGATCACTGGCTCTTGGGTCTTCCTCTCCGGTGTTGGCGGATATGCCTTCCAAAACTGGGACCATCATTGGCGCAACGCGGTTTTGCGCGATCTTATTAATTATGATTGGCCTGTTTTTTATTCCACACCTCAAGCAGGACCGATCAAAGCACTGGTCTACTATGTGGGCTACTGGCTTCCGGCCGCACTGGCAGGCAAACTCCTCGGTTGGAAATTCGCAAACTTTTTCCTTTTCCTGTGGACATGGACTGGCGTTTTTCTCACCATTCTGCATCTCAACATTAAACTCAAAACTACCTTACTCAAAACTGCGCTTCTGCTCATCTTCTTCAGCGGTATGGATGCGCTCGGCACGCTGATCCTCGCGCCGGATTATCCAACACTTTTTCCTCCCATTCAGCATCTTGAAATTTGGTCAGGCGATTTGCAGTATTCATCCTTTACCACGCAATTGTTCTGGGTCTTTAATCAGGCTGTCCCTGCCTGGTTATATGTCTCTATTTTTGTCGCCCTGAGCCTTTCGACCCTTCGACAAGCTCAGGACAATGCTTCGCTCAAGATAAACTCCGCGAAGGGTCCCCCACCCGGCGGCAGGGATTCTTCGCTCCCCACACCTGCCCTCCCGAAAAAGCTTCGGGACGATGTGGCGGGCAGTGCCAGGGAAGAGCGGGTCGCCCAAAATGACATAAGAGGACAATTAGCATTCATCTGGTCGCTCTGCTTTTTCTTCGCACCGCTTGCTTCCATTGGGTTATTGCCTTATCTGCTCATTGAGTGGATTAAGCAAACAAACATCAAAAACCCATTCAAACACATTCGTTTTGGTTTGTTGTTTGCAGGCGCAATAATCGTCATCATCTCCTATCTTTTCTTTTCATCCAACACCGCCGCACAGGAGCGCGGGTTTCAATCCATTGCAATCAAGGACATCCTCATTTTCTTTTTGCTCGAAGGCGGCATCCTCTGGCTCATACTTGCTCCGCGCTTGTGGCGCGACCCGCGCTGGATGGTCACAGGCTTGCTGCTCATCTTCATCCCCTTCATCCAACTCGGCAATGGACGTGATTTTGCCATGCGCGCATCCATCGCGCCGCTGTTTTATTTGATGATCATGTGTGGGGAAGTTATTTTTCAAAACCTATCTTCGCGCTTATATCGAATGGCTATTATCGTCATTCTTCTCATCGGCGCGTTGACCCCTCTTTACGAGATCAACCGCTCGATTTACAGAACTTTCGAATATTATTTTATTTTGGATGAAGATCAACGCCTCACGACTCCGCCCAAGCCTGTTACGCACCTTGAGCAGGCTGGCGCGCTGGAGCATGAGCATCCCGGCTCACTCACTGCGGATGAAATTGTCACTTTGCAGTTCATGGAGGATAAACTTTCGCAGAATTTCATTGCCAATGTCAGGCACTCATTGTATTATCGTTATCTATCACCCCGCTAAATTTGTACCGCGATATTTATGTCGCGATACACCAAATAAAGGATAGCCCTTATGCCCCAATTTACATCTCCCCCAAACCCGCAGGCCTTTTATGCCCAAGTCTGGGAAATCGCCCGCTTGATTCCGCGTGGAAAAGTTGCCTCTTACGGTCAGATCGCAAAAATGCTTCCGCCACCCGAGGGCGTGGAAATTGAAACATACATTGCCTTTGGTCCACTTTGGGTAGGCGGCGCGATGGCGCATTGTCCCGATGATGTGCCATGGCAGCGCGTGATCAACTCGAAAGGTGAGATCAGTGAGCGGGATGGCGCAGGCGCGCACAGGCAACGTCTTCTGCTTAAAGAGGAAGGCGTGCTATTTAACCCGCGCGGTCGAATTGATTTTAAGACGTATGGATGGAAAGGTTTAAGCGGACCTGTGAAACAGGAAACATTGTTCTAAACTCTATCGCCCGCGAGCTCAACGATCAAAGTATCGAGAGCCAGGTCCAAAGTGATCTGGCTCGTTTTGACTCTTTCATCAATGATCAGCAGGCGATGATAAATATTTTCAAGCGCTTCGATTGAAAAACGATTTGCCTGCCCCGTTGTTTTTTCTGCGACGAATGGATGCACACCCAAAGCCCTGGCAACATCATCTTTGTTTCCGCGGCCATCCAAAATTTCACGCGCCTGAATTAATAACCTGAATTGCCTGACGACCATACCCCACAACGAAAACGCCTCTTCATTTTCAAGCAGGCGGTGCAAAAGTTTTTGCGCGGTTTTACCATTGCCCTGTGACAACGCATCCACAAAGTCAAACACGCTTTGTTGGGATGTGAAGACACAAACCGCTTCCACATCGGAAACACGGACCGGCCGCTCCCAATTGGCATAGGCCAGCAGTTTTGCAATTTCCATCCCGGCCTGGCGGGTATCCACGCCGACCATTTCAGCAAGTTTCGCGGCGGCGGCGGACTCGATCCTGCCCTCTTGATTCTTGGCTTCATCGATGATCCAGCCGGGCATGTCCCTTTGTTTGGGTAAGAGGAACGCCTGTGTTTTTATCAGTGTTGGGTTTTTTCCCGCCCATTTCACCAGCCAATGTTTTTCAATTTCCTTCGGTTCGATCAATTCATGGATGACGAATTTGGCTGTATCGGGAGTCTTGCTAAGGAATTCCCCGAATTTTTTGCGTGAAGCTGGGTTGTTATATTTGGAGGATGGATTCGATAGGATGACCAGTCTCTTTGGCGCGAGGAAGGGCATGGCATTGACCGCATTGTTCAGGTCATCCTCTGTCATTGTGCGCGCTTCGAGATGGGCAGTGTTCATCCCTGCTGTGGTCGCATCACTGAAATCAGACTCGAAGTCTTTGATCTTGCGGTTGATGGCAAATTCGTCGTTGCCGTGGAAGAAGAATATATTTGGCATGGGTTATTGGCAGGTACACAGCGCCGCTATGTACCTACTTGGTGATGATTCTGTGCACGCCTTTGCGAATGGGGATGATGTCCACGATTCGCAGGGCGCCAAGATTCGCTTCGGTGGTGACATATTTTTGAAGCCAGGGGCCAAGCGGGCGGCTGAGGTGATAGCCAGCCAGAGCGAACAGCAATGCCAATGGGATGAGCAGGAGTCGCGTCAGCGTGGATTTTTTTCCACGCAGCGGGAACCAGGCCAAGGTCGCGGCAAGAAGCGTGGTAATCGCAAGGTTGGTGCCACAGCCGGGGTGAATCGCAAGTCCGCTTTCACCGGAGTTTAATCGCGTGTGTGCTTCGGTTGCAGCGATCCAAATATCCTGTGTTTGCAGATCGCCGAGCAAATAAAAACCAGTTGGGTTGGAATGCCCAGCCATGTGTTGACCGGGAAATTGGCGGTTGAGGATGTGAATGGCGGCATGTTCAAGTGCGTGATTGCGCCGTGTTTCGAGAATGAGAGGGAGATCGAGGAGCATGGATTGATTATACGTTAAGCCGTCACAGCGTAGATTTGATTAAGCATTTCAAGGAATTCACCCGACGGCATTGGCTTGAGGATTTGTTTGCGGGTTTCACGCGTGAGGGTTTGCATGAGCAGATATTGCACGGCGTATTTGCGGAAGAGACGCGAGCCGTCTTCGTCGCCATAGAATTCAACACTGCGCGCGAGATGCTTGCGGACGGTTTCCTGTACTTGTCCCGGTGTAACTTGTTCACGGTCGAGGCGGGCGAATATCCAGGGATTGGCAAGTGCGCCGCGCCCGATCATGACTGCATCACAATTTGTATATTTTTTCATCCGATCAATATCAGCGACTGTTTTCACGTCACCACTGCCGATAACGGGAATTTTGACAAGCGATTTCACCTCTGCAATTGCATCCCAATCTGCGCTGCCGGCGTAGCGTTGTTCTTTTGTGCGTCCATGGACGGCGATGAGCGAGCCGCCGTTCTCTTCCACAATGCGCGCGATCAGTTTGTAATTTTTGTTTTTGTCCCAGCCTAAACGGATTTTCCCCGTGATCGGGACTCTGAGCGCGGAGGTTAATTTCTTGAATGTGCGGGCTATGATCAATGGAGATAGCATCATGCCAACGCCTGCGCCGCGGTCTGCGATGCTTTTTGCGGGACAGCCCATATTGAGGTCAATGATGTCTGAGTTTAGTTCCTGAATCTTCAACGCGGCTTTAAGGATGAGGTCTGGGTCATCGCCGTAAATTTGGAATGTAATCGGACGTTCGACATCCGTAAAGTACAGCCGCTTGGCGGGTTCCTTCGAGCGGCTGAGGATTTTTTCCACTTTGACGAATTCGGTGTAACTCATGGCTGAGCCCAACTCGCGGCAAATCGAGCGGAAGGGCCAGTCGGAGTAACCGTCCATGGGCGCGAGGATGGCGTCGCCATAAATGGGGATTTCGCGGATGTGGAAGGTGGGGGACTTGGTTTCGTTCATGTCTTTAAGAGTATAACAAAGATTTTCCCCGTAAATTAAGGTGACAGTCACTTTGAAAGTGACTGTCACCTCCTGAGTTTCTCACAGCCTCGATTTTTATGGGAATTGGAGAGGGAAAACAGAATAATCGGGACACTAACGGGTTTGGTAATGGGCTAAAATTGGATCCATGGCATTCATCCGGAAGGTCAAAACCGC
>Ga0194127_10001016_pt1 | contig 42917 bp, 48 predicted proteins | sample TA2KigC100mmetaG_FD_148624 | JGI IMG/M metagenome (GOLD analysis project Ga0194127, IMG submission 148624) | Freshwater microbial communities from Lake Tanganyika, Tanzania - TA2015036 Kigoma Deep Cast 100m | ecosystem: Environmental > Aquatic > Freshwater > Lake | place: Tanzania: Lake...
AGCGACCCGGAGAAAAAACATACAACCAGGGGAGTCACCAGAACCCACCGGACCTCTCGGCCAATACCTGGAAAGTCGTTCGGTTCAGCGAGACAACCGGCGAAAAGGTGAACTGGTACTTCTTCCCCGATCAGTGCCGCCACTGTGTCTCTCCACCCTGTGAGGTAGTGGCAAACGAAAAGGCGAAAGGCGCGGTCATTCATGATGAAAAAACCGGCGCCGTCATTTTCAGCCCGAAGGTGAAGATCAAGACAGAGGATTTCAAAGAAGTCAAAGAATCCTGCCCCTATAATATCCCGAGGATTTCAGGGGCAGGCGTGATGGCTAAATGCACCATGTGCTTTGACCGGATTAAGGAAGGCTTGTTACCGGCTTGTGTCAAAGCCTGCCCGACCGGAACCATGCACTTTGGTGATCGGAAGGCCATGCTTGAAATGGCGAATAAGAGGCTCGCAGAAGTAAAAGGTAAGTATAAAGAAGCCTCTTTGGCAGATGCCAATGATGTCCGAGTAATCTTCCTGCTGGTGGACGATCCCAAGAAGTATCACAAATTTGCTGTGGCAGAGAATACGATCGGAATCACCAGAAAGATGGCGCTCAAACGCATCTTGAAACCTCTCAAAGAGGTCCAATGGATCGGATAAAACCCTGATCCCTCTCTCCTCCTCTCCTTTTTGGGAGAGGGCAGGGGTGAGGGAATGCTGTATAAACGGGGGGTGTTTAGGGCTTGTTTCGGTCTTGAAGTCCCGAAACAAGCCCGTTTTTTTTAAAAACACGAATAGATCGAATTTGAACGAATTACACAAATGAATTATGATATTCGTTAAATTCACTATCATTCGTGATATTCGAGGAGAGAATGGAAAACCTAAAAAAACGCGTCAAGCAACTAAAAAAGAAGAGACCCGGTTATAAAGAAATCCTGAACTTCTACCAGAAGATCAGGGAAGAACAGGAGAAGATAAAACCTTCCCTGAAGATCAAATCCATCCCTCTTAAAAAAGAGTGGAAGGGCCTGTTGAAGAGAGAAGGTTTTCCTTTGCTCGAAAAGAAAGATTTTCCCCTCGATATAAAGGCTTCCATCACTCTTTTTCATTCCCTGTGCGAGATCGGAAAAGGGGCTAACCCTCACATGACCGCACAGGTGAAAAAAATTGAAGAGGCCATCGAGCAAAAAAGATTGGATTTAAAGAAAATATTCGCCGGAGAGGTGAAAGCCCAGAACGTTGTTGACGAACTCGGTCTCGATCAAAAAGTATTTCCTTTCCTGATTCACGAAAGCCTGAAACCCTCGATTGAAACAGGGTTAAAAAAGCTTCACCAGGAATTGGACGCTGAAAACTGGACCAAAGGCTATTGTCCTGTCTGCGGTGGTCTCCCCTATCTGGCACTGCTGAAAGGGGAAGGGGGAAAACGATACCTCCTCTGCTCTTACTGCGGATATGAGTGGCGGACCGATAGAGTATTATGCCCTTACTGCGGAAATAAAGAACAGGAATCCCACAACTATTTTTATGCGGAGGGAGAAGAAACCTTTCGTATTGACACCTGCGACAAGTACCACCAGTATATAAAAACGATTGATGCAAGAAATATCGAACTCATTGATCCGGTGTTAGAAGATCTTGCCACCCTCCACCTCGATTTTCTGGCTTCTAAGAAAGGCTTTAAAAAACCCACCCCTAATCCCTGGACTCCATAAAAAATGGGGTTGGACCTATTCGCTGGCCCAAACTCCGCTTCCTTGGACAGGCTCAGGACACTGAGTTTATCGAAGTGCAAGGTCAACCCTGAGCCTCTCCGCCTGATCTCGGGTCGAAGGGTTGACTTCCCTCCTCCCATTCAGTAAATTTTAATCAATATCCATCCATATTTTAATCATTGGGAGGAAGATATGATTTCAAAAAAACGGTTTTTCTCTATCTTCGGGACCGTTTTTCTTTTATCCCTCTTTCTATGTCTCATTGCCTGTGAGCACACGCCGGATATCGGTCCCGAACCCTTAGGGGGATTTAATGAAAAGGTGACGGCCCTGGTGACCACGACGGTCAGAGGCCAACTGAGAGACAATCTTCCAAAACAGAATCGTCTTGTGACTCAACTTCCATCTCTCGAAAAAGCCCTCACCATGAACCAGTTAATGGATAAACTAAAAGGAATAGACCCACTTAAGGATCTTGCCTATCTCATTGAAACGGATGTTATGTTTGAGCTCCAGAAGCCGGAACATCAAAGAGAAAGAATCAGCTTCAACAACCCTGAAATCCAGCGCCAGTTGGTGTCAGCCATCCATACGGGAATGAAAAGGGCGCTTGATCAGTTAAAAGGAGGGAAAGGTGGCAAATAAGCGGGCGCTGGTTTTAAGTGGCGGTGGGGCAAAAGGTGCTTTTACAGCAGGGGTGATCAAGTATTTGATGATTGAGCTCAACCTCAATTTTGACCTCGTGGTGGGCACGAGCACAGGGGCTCTTATCGCACCCCTTGTAGCAAGCCGAGACATTGCCAATCTTGTCCACTTCTATGAGGATGTGGAACAGCAGGACATTCTCAAGGACCGACCTGATCTTCTCGCCTTCCTCTTCTCCGATGCATTAAATGATACAAAACCCCTCGAGAGTTTGATCACCAGATTCTTCGGCGACAGAAGACGCTACAAGAGGCTCATTCAGTCTCCCACAGAAATCTTTGTCACGGTCGTCAATATGCAGACCGGAGAGATTGAATATGGAAATCAGCACCAGGATTCAAAACCTACACTTCTCAAGAAGATTCTTGCTTCAGCCTGTGTTCCTGTGATGATGCCTCCTGTCAAAATCGGAAAACATCAATATGTTGATGGAGGCGTGAAGGAAATCGCCCCCTTCAGCAAGGCGATCGATGAAGGGGCAACGCATATCGTCTCTGTCATCCTCTCACCTGATCCAGTCCACCGGGAGCCCGCTCGAAAAGAATTCACCAGCACCATGGAGATATTGAAAAGATCCCTGGAGCTTCTTACAGAAGAAATTGTTGATAATGATTTAAAGGTAGCAACGGTTTATAGCGAAGCCATCCGCTATCTCGATCAAATTAAGACCAACGCTAAAGAAAAACTCGGCCTGACCGATTCTCAAATACGAAAACTCTTTGCTGGTCTCGAAAACCCTTTCCAGGGAAAAAGAATCGTCGGGATCACAACGATCAGACCCGATGATGAGTTGGTGGACTCCTCTCTCAACTTCGATCCGGATAAGATGAGAGAGATGGTTGACAAAGGATACAAAAAAGCAAAAGAAGTCGTCACCCAAGAAATCTCCCATTGCAGTGGATTCTTTCAACCCGTAACCATTTAGAAAACCCCTTTCTCGCAAACGAGTAAAATCAGGTAAATGAGGATCCTATGTCCTAGGGGACGTAGGTTCTGAAACAACTTGACAAAAGTCGAAGAAAGGTCTAATTTACTGACATGGCCAGACAGCCGAGATTGGATGCACCTGGGGCTTTACATCATGTCATGGGCCGGGGCATCGAACGGACCAACATATACCGTACAGATCAAGACCGGAACGATTTCCTGAACCGATTGGCTAACCAATGCCTAGAAGGAAACATCATTGTCTATGCATGGAGTCTTCTTCCTAACCATTTTCATCTATTGGTACGGACCGGCCACCACCCACTTTCAAAGGTTATGAAAAAGTTGCTGACAGGTTATGTCGTTAACTTTAACCTTCGGCACAAAAGGACTGGACATCTCTTCCAGAACAGGTATAAATCGATTATCTGTGAGGACGATCCTTATCTGTTGGAGTTGACGCGCTACATACATTTAAATCCGTTGAGAGCAGGAATAGTAGGGAACATGGAAGAACTGGGGGATTATCGGTGGGCGGGACATTCAGCCATCACGGGAAGAGTAAAACGGGTTTGGCAGGACATCGAAACCGTTCTTGGCTATTTTGGTAAGGGGCGGAATGTCGTTGGGAAGTATGAGGAATTTGTGAGAGAAGGAATATCCCAAGGGAGAAAACCGGAGTTGGTGGGTGGAGGGTTGATCCGGAGCCTGGGGGGATGGTCCCAGGTGTTATCCTTGAGGAGGAAAGGGATCAAAGTAGCCTCGGATGAGAGGATATTGGGAAGAGAGGAATTTATTAAGAGGCTAATGTCGGAGGCCGAGGAGAGAGAAAAAGAGACGTTGAGGCTCTCTCGGAGGGTCCCTAATTTAGTTAATTTAGCAGAGAGGATTGCTAAAGGAGAAGGGATAGAAGAGTCAGAGTTGCGTTCGGGAATGAGGAAGAAAAGGATTGCCAAGAGGCGGAGAATGTTTTGTCAACTAGCTGTGGTAAAGATGGGATATCCTGGGGCGGCGGTTGCTCGTTTTCTTGGAGTAACCACTTCATCGGTTAATCGCTTGGCAGCTACGGAAGAAATGCCAGAGTTGAAGAAATACCTTAAAATGCTTTAGAACCTACGTCCCCATGTCCCCAAATTCATTCAAAAGAGAAATATTGCAAATTGAAGTAATGCAAGACCGAGCTTTATTATTGGCTGAAAAAAAGGGGAATCGCTATGTCTAAAGAACTCCATGTGCGGTGGGGCTGACTCAAGGGAATGTATATTTACACTATTGTTGGAGCAGGGGGATTCGGTTTGGGAATATTATTTGCCCCCAACGTAATGACAAGCATGTTTAGTATGCCTAGCCAAGATCCAATCGTTTTAGGAATAACTGGAAGCGTCTATTTATCATTTGCACTTCTATCCATATTGGGCCTTCGGTCTCCTCTTAAATTTAGTCCTGTTTTGTTGCTTCAGTTGACCTACAAGATCGTCTGGTTCATTGGCGTAATTTTGCCAATTATATTTGTTGCCAAATTTCCGAGTTACGCAATATTGTGCGTCATGGTGTTCGCCACTTATATCATTGGAGACCTGATTGCAATCCCTTTCTCATATGTCTTTTCAAAACAATCAGACTGACAGGAGCATTGTAGAATATCCTCAATCTTGCCCCCAAACTCAAACCAATCCTTCACGTCCACCCTTGTTTTCGTAAGATCAATAGGCTATAAATATTTGAAAGTGTTCATGATTGGTGATGGAGATAGAATGAAAAGAGTATGGTTATTTTTAGTTTTCTTGGGACTTATGGCCCTGTTGATGGTCATGGGGACGGCCTATGCCCAGAAACAGCCGAAGAACCTCACGATCCTTTACACTAACAACATCAATGCTGAGATCGATCCCTGCCCTTCCTGAGACCCGAGGACACGTTTTGGCGGTCTGGCCAGAAGGGCGACATGGATTAAGGAGATCAGTGAGACAGGTGGAAGCGACCTGCTCATTCTTGATGCGGGCGATCTTCTCTTTAAGAAATATTCAGCCCCCGTTTCCGGAAATGATCTGAAGATGGTCACAGAGAAGGCGAAACTGATTGCGGAGAGTTTTAGCCTGATGGGTTATGATGCCATGGCGATCGGAGATGACGACCTCAGCCTGGGGAAAGAGTTTCTAATGGAAATATCCAAGAAAGTGAAATTTCCATTCCTATCTTCTAATGTCATCGATGAAGCCACAGGCAAGCCTCTTTTTCAAACCTCTCTCATTAAGAAAAATAATGGTCTGAGAATCGGAATCTTCAGCCTTCTCGCGCCAGATACCTTCTCAAATCCGTACGATCCCAGAAAAAAAGGACTCTCGCTTCGCTCTCCCACTGAAACCGCTCAGGCCATGGTCAAGGAACTCCAGCCGAAAACCGACCTGATCATCCTCCTCAGCCATCTTGGCTATCCCAAGGATGTGGAGATGGCCCAGACCGTTCCCGGGATTCATCTCATCATTGGCGGCCACACAGGAGTTAATCTTCCTTACCCGCCTGCTATCAATAAGAGTTTGATCTTCCAGATGGCTTACAAGGGATTGTATGGAGGAAGAGTGGATCTTCTTTTCCATAACAATGAACCCATTTTTTTTAACGCTTCGGATAAAAAATCCTTTGAGAACAATCTCAATCAATTCAAGGAGAGAGTCGCTTCCTCCGATGTGAAGGAGACGGAGACATGGTTGCAGTATAACTTCGGACCCTATTCCCGTATTCTCCATTTAGCCCGTCTCTATCAGATACGCCTCCCTGAGGAATTCATCCAGACTCTGAGAGACCTCATCGCCTCCTTGAAGGCCCAGGATGCTGGAAAAGAGAAAAACCTAAGGGCAAAGGCCAAAGAAGAGGCTGAGCAGATTCTCAAACAGCTTCAGGGAAAGAATGAATTTGTCCACAACCTGGTCCCCCTCGGCGACCAGATCAAAGATCATCCTGAGATCGGAAAGATGGTCGAGGCATTTCGCTCAAAATATCCGGAACCGGAAAAACCCGCTCCTCCGAGAACCGAAGCCCCCCGTCCCAGAAGCGGAGTCCCACAGAAGTGAACCCCGTTAGAAGCTAACGGGAAGGCTCACCTCGTAAGACCTTCGGTCTCTTACGGGGCTCACACGGGGTATTAAACCCCCTGTTTGCTAATAAGGTAATTGACTCATCCCCTCTGCTTGCCCCGTGCGAAGCTTAGCTTCTATCGGGGCAAGCAGAGGGGCTTTCTAACGGGGCGAATATGGCGACCACGGACCTCATCCTTCTTCATCCACCTACGTATTACGATTTCAGAAAGCGGCCGGGCATATATGGCCCGATCAGCGATGTCGTCCCCTCAACCCCTATCTTTGAGATGTATCCGATCGGGTTTACAAGCCTCTCGGAATACCTGGAGCGACACGGCTTCAAGGTCAGGATCATCAACGTTGCCCTCAAAATGATCAAAGATGACCGTTTCGATGTAGAGAAGCTCATCCGTAAGAACAGACCCCTTGCCTATGGCATTGATCTCCACTGGATGGCCCACGTCCACGGAGCGCTGGCCCTGGCCGAGATGATCAAACGATTTCATCCTGATATCCCCGTCATTCTGGGTGGACTCTCCGCCACCTACTATCATGAAGAAATTTTGTGTCAGTATCCATACGTCGATTTTGTGATGAGGGGAGATTCCACGGAAAAACCCCTGGTCCAACTTTTAAAAGCGATACGGCAGAAGAAGGGGTTTAAAGAGATCCCCAACCTCACCTACCGGGATGGAGGAAACGGAATACAGGTCAACCCCATCACCCATGTGCCACAGGACCTCAATGATATCGCGATCGATTACCGCCATATCATGAAGAAGGTCGTCAGGTACATGGACCCGGTTGGCTACCAGCCCTTCGTGGACTGGTATTCGTACCCTGTGACTGCTGTCTTCACCTGCCGCGGCTGTACCTATCATTGCAGGACCTGCGGGGGTTCCTCCAAGACATTCCGATCAATGGCCAACCGGACAAAGCCCGCTTACCGGAGCCCTCACCTTTTGGCTCAGGATATTTTCAGTATCTCGGAACACCTCAATGCTCCTATCATGATCATCGGCGACATCTTCCAGCCCGGAGAAGCGTATGGAGACACTTTTCTTCGGGAGATGAAGAAAAAAAAGATTGACAATCACATCGCCTTCGAATTTTTTGTCCCCCCTTCAAGAGATCAATTAGAGAAGATAGCCGGATCAGTAAAATATTTTAATATCGAAATCTCTCCGGAGTCTCATGACGAAGAAGTCCGGAAGGCGTTCGGCAGGCCCTACACCAATTCACCCCTGGAGAAGATGATTGCTGATGCCATTGAACTTGGCTGCAAACGGATCGATCTCTTCTTTATGATCGGCCTCCCGAAACAGACATACCAATCAGTCATGGAGACCGTTGATTACTGCCGGCTTCTGCTTGAACGATTCCAGCCCTATGATAAACTGATTCCTTTTATCTCCCCTCTCGCTCCCTTTCTCGATCCTGGAAGCACAGTATTTGAAGAGCCGGAAAAGTACGGATACCGCCTTCTTTACCGAACTGTGGAGGAGCACCGACAGGCATTGACGACACCGAGCTGGAAGTATATCCTCAACTATGAGACCGAATGGATGGATCGCAATGAGATCGTGGCGAGCACTTACGAGTCCGGAAGGAGGCTCAATCGCCTCAAGACTGAGTTCGGCCTGATCGATCGAAAAACAGCCGAATCCGTTGAAATGCGAATCGACCGGGCGCTTCTCATGATGGAGGAAATCGACCGGATCATGGCCATACCGGATCCTGCGCAGAGGGAATCCCTGTTGGAGTCCATGCTGAATAGACCCCAGTCTCTTCAGAACTACAGCATGTCCACGGTCTGCGAGAAGAGGGAGTTGGAATGGCCCACCCGGTTCATCCGCATGAACCTTTTTAAAATTATCAAAACACTGATTGCAAGGAAGAAACCGACGATTCGCCATGAATAAATGGGGAACCGGCAATGCAAAACGCAAATGGGAAATTCCAGAGTTGGTATGACTTTCTTTTCATTTTTGCATTTTTCATTTTTCACTTTACAATTTTCAATGAGGTGTAGAAATGTCTCCGACCCTTCGCCAGCAGGTTCTTCGTAACATACCGAGTGTGGACGAAATCCTTTCTAAACAGGAGATGTCCGATCTCTTGAAGATCCATCCCCGCACCGTGGTGGTGGAAGCCATCCGCAGGGGGCTGGGGCGGTTGCGCGAAGAGATCCTGAACCAGAACGACCTCTCCACTCTGGATGAAACCCTTTTTTCATATCAGAATCTTCTCCCTCTCTTTCAGAAAGAGATCAATCTTCAGGTGCAGCCCCGACTTCGCCGGGTCATCAATGCCACAGGAATCGTGATCCACACCAATCTGGGAAGAGCGCCCCTTCATCCCCTCGCACTGAAACAAATCGTTGAAGTGGCGAAGGCCTATTCCAATCTCGAATATGATCTCGCACGGGGTGAACGCGGGGATCGGTACGCTCATGTCGAGGAGATCCTCTGCCACCTCTCTGGTGCAGAATCGGCCCTCGTCGTCAATAACAACGCTGCAGCAGTTCTCCTCTGTCTCAATACCCTCGCAGAGGAAAGAGAGGTGATCATTTCAAGGGGAGAGCTGGTTGAGATCGGAGGAGCCTTCCGGATCCCGGATGTGATGAAACGAAGCGGTGCTACTCTGAAAGAGGTTGGCACAACCAACCGGACCCATCTCAATGACTATCAGAGGGCCATCGGTTCTGAAAGCGCCCTGCTCCTCAAGGTCCATACCAGCAATTTCAGGGTGATGGGCTTTACTTCGGAAGTCCCCCTCGACGAACTGGTTGAACTTGGAAGAAAACACCATCTCCCTGTGATGGAGGATCTCGGAAGCGGCTGTTTCATTGACCTTGTCCATTATGGATTGGAAAAAGAGCCCACCGTTCAAGAGGCCATCCGGACTGGAGTCGATCTGATCACGATCAGTGGCGATAAACTTTTAGGCGGACCCCAGGCTGGAATCATTCTGGGAAAGAAAAAGTTTCTTGACTTAACGAAAGCCAACCCGCTGACACGGGCGCTCCGCATTGATAAGCTAACCCTGGCAGCGCTTGAATCGACGCTTCTTCTCTATATGGATGAGAAGAGGGCGATGGCAGAGATACCAGCCCTGCAGATGCTCGGGCTGAACATGAGAAAGTTGAAGGGCAGGGCAAAACGTCTTTTGAAACGGCTCCAGAAGAAAGTAGGAAATAAATTGCAAATGACAATAAAAGAGGACGTCTCTCAGGTGGGTGGAGGAGCCCTGCCCCTTCAGAAACTACCGACCATCGTCCTTTCCATAAAATCGCCCGGGGTTTCTCTCAACAGCCTTGAAAAGAAATTAAGAGAGATTGACCCGCCCATCATTTCGCGGATCAGCAAAGAGGAGTTGGTCTTCGATATGAGGACCATCTTCGACGAAGAAATCCCACTTTTGGCCGGAGGGATTGAAAAGGTATTAAGTCAATGAATGAAAAATGATCGACTCAAAATTCCAAACTCCAAATCCCAAATCCCAAATAAATTCCAATCACCAATATTTAAACAAAGAGGGGAAATCTTTTTCGATCTCTGTAACAGTAAAGGACCAGGGTCGGCGAATCGATCAACTTCTATCCGAAACCGATCTCAACCTTTCCCGGTCTCAGGCAAAGCATCTCATCGAACAGAACCATATCCTCCTCAATGAGAAAACAGTCAAGCCTGGCGCTCGATTGAAATCCGGAGATATCATTTCAGGAATCGTGCCTGCGCCCCAACCCCTCTCTTTAATCCCCGAATCCCTTTCCCTTAGCGTACTCTATGAAGACGCTTCGATCATTGTCATTGATAAACCGCCCGGAATGGTCGTTCATCCTGCGCCCGGAAACCCTTCAGGCACGCTGGTCAATGCACTGCTCTATCACTGTAAAGACCTCTCAGGAATCAATGGCGCCCTGAGGCCAGGGATCGTTCACCGTCTCGACAAGGAGACCTCGGGCGTTATGGTCGTTGCCAAAGATAACGAGGCTTATCATCAACTGATCAAGCAGTTTAAAAATCGGAAGGTGGAGAAGGTTTATCTGGCAATCACCTATGGAAATATGAAACAGAACGAAGGCCTGATCGATGCTCCCATTGGAAGGCATCCTGATCAGAGAAAAAAGATGTCTATCCGAACGACTCGTGGGAGGATCGCCCTGACTCAATGGAAAGTCCTGGAGAGATTTGGCCCTTTCACTTTTCTGGAGATACATCCGAAAACTGGCCGGACCCATCAGATACGTGTTCATCTCTCTGCCATGGGACATCCTCTGTTAGGAGATCCTCTCTATGGGAGGAAAGCGGCCCTACAGGACCAAAAATTGAGGGAATGTATAAAGAGGATGAATCGCCAGGCCCTTCATGCTCTTCAATTGCAATTTAATCATCCCTTTACTGGAGAAAGGGTTCAGTTCATTGCACCCATCCCCCAGGATATGAAAGAAACATTAGACTGTTTACGGTCAATAACATGAACGTCCTTAATCGAACCCATCAGAAATCAAAAAATGGCATCCCCTATTTTGAAAATCCGGAGATAGAAAAATTGGGATGGGTCATTCATGGTTTTCTCACACGCCAGGGAGGAGTAAGCCTGCCTCCTTATGACTCACTCAATGTGAGCTTTAGCAATGGAGATCAAAAGGGCAATGTTTTTCTCAACAGAGGCCGAATCACATCTGCCTTCGGATTTGAACCGAATCAACTGGTTCTGCTTAAACAGATGCAACTCGATGGCATTCTCATCCTGAAAGACCCGGTGGACCAAAATCCGGATCCTTTAAAATATGATGCCATGATCACAAATATCCCACGCCACTTCCTGGGAATTCAAACCGCAGATTGCATTCCCATCTTTATGGTGGATCAAAGGAAAAGGCTCATCACTGCCATCCATGCCGGAAGACAGGGAACCGCCCTCGGCATCACAAAAAAAGCTCTAACGAAGATGAAAGAATGGGGTTGCTCGGAAGATGACCTCCTGATCACTCTGGGCCCTTCCATCGGTCCTTGCTGTTACGAGATTGATGAAAAGGTATTTCTAAAAGAGTGGGAACCTTTCTCCATTCACAAAGGAATGGGAAAGTGGATGCTGGACCTCGCAAGAATCAACATAGCCCAACTGAAAGAGGTAGGAGTTAAAGAAGGACAGATCTTCCAGGTCGATCTCTGTACCCGTTGTCACAGGGACCTGTTCTTTTCTTACAGGGGAGAAGCTCAAACCGGCAGACAACTGTCGTTTATTGGAATCCTTAAGTAGACAATATTGAATAGAGGTTAAGGTTAAGGCTCAGGTCAAGAAAAATCTCAACCTCAACCTTAACCTAAACCTAATTCATCAAGGGAAATGGAAAACATCATCTTAAAAGTTTATCTCCAACCCAAGTCCTCCAAAAACGAAATTGTGAGTCCCTACCGTGATGGAATCAAAGTAAAGGTAACTGCTCCACCCATCGAGGGAAAAGCAAATGATGCCCTCATCCGATTCTTAGCAAAAGAGTTTCGAATTTCTCCATCCTGCATTGAAATTACAAAGGGCCACCGCTCCCGCGAGAAAACACTAAACATTTCAACCAGTAAGAGCTTGACAGATATCCTGAATCCTTCTAAACACCTTGACTTTAAAGGGTAAATCGATTAATCTAAAAACGGAAGTGGACAGGTTCTGGTGGGCCTCCTGGACTTCAAATCCAGTGGCGGGCTTAAGAGGTCCGCGGTGGGTTCGATTCCCATGCACTTCCGCCATTACATAAGGCCGAGTGCATGGAGCATAGAGTAAAGCGTTCAGTTTTTAACAGTATAAAAAGGAGAATAATATGTTTGGAATAGGAATGCCGGAGTTATTGATCATCCTGGTCATCATTCTGGTCATTTTTGGAGCCGGGAAACTTCCTCAGATCGGTGAAGGGCTTGGAAAAGGAATCCGAAATTTCAAAAAGGCGACCAAAGACCGGGACGAAATTGATGTCACTCCAAAGAAATCCGAAGAAATTTCAGAAAAGAAATAAGAATCCGAAGCCTTCTCACGCCACCCAGAATGGGACATATCGTTTATATCGGATTCGGCTCGAACCTCGGTGATAAGATCGCCTATTGCGAAAAAGCTATCGCCGAAATCCTCGATTTAGATAGCCACAAACTTCTGGCCAAATCCTCATTCTACAAAACGCAGCCAGTCGGTTACCGAGCGCAGGACTGGTTTGTCAATGGTGTTATTAAACTTGAAAGTGATTTGGAACCCCAGGATCTCCTTCGGGCATTAAAGGAGGTCGAATCAAGATTGGGCAGAACAGAAACTTTTCAATGGGGGCCTCGAGAGATTGATCTCGACCTTCTTCTCTATGGCGACAGGGTCATCCAAACGGACCAGCTCCAGATTCCCCACCCTCGCCTACAGGAAAGGCGGTTTGTCCTTATCCCTCTTAATGAGATTGACCCGGACCTCATCCACCCTGTCCTTAAAAAAAGCATCCAGGAACTCCTGAAAGAGATCAAAGAAAATCAGGGAGTGGAAAGGCTGTAAGCATAGCATGACTCGTCTCATCTTCTTCGTCCTGCTCATCCTCGTCCTCTACTATCTTCTCCATTATCTCATCAAAGATATGCCTTCCTCAAAAAAGAAAGTGAAGGGAAAACCCGAATCTGAAGAGCTTGTTCAGGATCCCTATTGCCAGACCTATATCCCGAAACAGACCGCTTTAAAGAAAAAGGTGGAAGGTCAGTTGCTATACTTCTGTTGCGACAAATGTTTTAAAAGTTATATCCAAGGAGATGTAAAAAACAGCACTTAATAAAGATTGACAAATACAGAAAAGTTTTTTATTTTATCTCTTATAGAGATATTCTATCTCAAGATGTAGAAGGGGGCGCTTTATGGACAAGAAAATGTCGACATCTTTGGGGATTATGGTTCTATTTCTTTTTCTGGGGACTTCTTGCACCACGCAGCACTTCGGAGTAACCTACAGGGCGATCATGGCCCCGTCGGAATTTGGTCAAACCGAAGCGGCTATTGCCCAGGCCGAGAAATCGCCGGGGGCAAAGTACTGTCCTGAAAAGATTGCAAAGGCCAAGGAGTTAGGGAAAAAGGCAATCGAGACATATTTGGCATGCAGAACTGGGGAAGCCATGATGATATTGGCGGAAGCCCGGAAACTGGCAAAAGAGGCCGAAAGTTGCCAAGCACCGCCATCTCCACCTGTTGTACCTGCACCACCCGCACCAAGGCCACCTGCTCCGGCTCCAGTACCACCGCCTACTCCGGCTCCACCGCCTCCACCACCTCCACCTGCGCCACCTGCACCCACGCCTCCTGCACCACCGGCGCCACCTGCGCCCACACCAGCTCCTCCTCCACCTGCAGCCAGACCGGCTCCCATGCCTGTCTTCGATACAGTCTATTTCGATCCGAATAAAACCAATATCAGTCCTACGGCAGCCAGAGCACTGGACCAAAATGGCAAACTTCTGAAGGAGAACCCTCAGATCAAAGTCGAAATCGGAGGCCATACCGATCCAGCCGGTTCTGAAAAGGCAAACCAGGTGATTTCAGAAAAAAGGGCCCAGAGTGCAAAGAAGTACCTCATGGATAAATTTAACATTGCAGAAAACCGCTTGATGGTTAAGGGTTATGGGGCCACCAAACCCATCGCTGATAACAGGACTGAAGAAGGCCGTTCCAAAAACAGAAGGGTCGAGATCAGAATCCTCCCATAAATCATTTCTTGAAAGATGACCTATCCGTTTTAAAGGTGGTGGGAAGAAATTCCCACCACCTCTTTTTATTTTAAAAGGAGGAAAATGATGAAATTCTTTATCGATACGGCGAATCCCGATGAGATCAGGAAGGGTTATGAAATGGGAGTAATCGATGGGGTCACCACCAATCCCAGTTTAATTGCCAAAGAGAAGAGAGATTTTGATTCCCTGATTAAGGAAATCTGCGGGATCATCCACGATCTTCCAATCAGCCTTGAGGTCGTCGGATCAAAGGCCGAGGAGATGATTCAGGAGGCCCAGACACTCTCCAGGTTAGGGGATAACATTGTGGTTAAAATTCCAATGACCACTGAAGGGCTAAAGGCCATTAAGGCCCTTGTCTCTCGGGGAATAAAAACCAATACCACCCTGGTTTTTTCGCCCACGCAGGCACTGCTGGCAGCCAAGGCAGGTTCAACCTATATCAGCCCTTTCATCGGAAGACTGGACGATATCTCCCAAACCGGGATGGAGCTGATTGAACAGATCGTAACAATCTTTAACAATTATGATTTTGAGTCGGAGGTGATTGTTGCAAGCATCCGGCACCCCATTCATGTACTGGAAGCGGCTCTCATCGGCGCAGATATAGCAACTATTCCTTATAAGGTCATCGAACAGCTTTCGAAGCATCCTTTGACGGATATCGGGATTGAAAAGTTTCTCGAAGACTGGAAGAAAATTCCTAAGAATTGAGCTAACACCAGCTACAACCTGGTGGATTCACTACTGACCAAGGTCAGCTAAAGAAAAAATTTTAGCACAGAAATCCTCTCGAGGAAAATCTAAAATACCTGCACACCGTGTGCATACTAAAGTCTTCACCCGAAGGTGAAGGTTTTTCTCCCCGAGTGAGACAATAAAAAAGCCCTCTGAAAGAGGGCTTCATGGACTATCAGATCAAGGTTGGTTTTAACTCGTTTCTACAGAGATCTGCTTGGGAATAATTTCCCTCCTTCTTGGAAGGATGATCTGGAGCACCCCGTCTTTATAGGAGGCTTTGATTTCTTCTTGATCAATGGCCCTGGGTAAGGCAAAAGTCCGGCGGAAGTTTCCGTACGGCCTTTCGATCTGAATATAATTTTCTTCAGGAGTCTCCTTAATAAACCGTCTCTCTCCCTGGATAATCAGCGTATTTTCCTCCACTTGAATCTCGATCTCGCTCTGTTTCATCTCAGGTAAGTCAATCTTCAGAATGACTTCCTTCTCCCTCTCCACAATATCAACAGGGGGTGACCAAACGCCCCGGGGCACTTCCTCTTTGAACATCCGGGAGAGGGTCTCATCGAAGAGCCGGGTCATCCGATCTTGCATCGCCATGAGATCCCGGAAAGGTTCCCATTTCACATGATAGACCATATCTCCTCCCTCCCAAACAGCTTTAATTAAACTATACTCCTTTCAAAAAAAAATTTCAACCTTTCGACGATGTAGGGCGAGCATCTTTTCCAAGTGATAATAATGGCTGGGAATTTCAAATGATAAAGGGGAGAAAGGCGAGCCAGAGGCCTCTGGTCCGCCTTCCCCCCCTAGAATTCTGGAGTTAACTTCGGCAGGTATAACAGGTGTCGTAGAAATCTTTCGGAAGTTTCGCCTTTTCTCTAAACTTCTCTAATTGAAACCATGGAGCAAAATAGTTACCACAAACCTTACACTGTTTCATCTTGAGTGTTCGTTTCCATCGGACGATTGTCCGCTCATCTCCTTCGTCTTTCATCCCCACCACATTGACCGGACAGGCGACCACACACGCCCCGCAGGCAATGCAGTTCGTCGCCTCTCCAAAAGGAGGAACCATTTCCCTTCGATCTCCGCGGGAGGCGAATTGAATGGCGTGAGCTCCCACGACCTCATCACAAACACGTGCGCAGAGCCCGCAGAGAATGCAGTCTTTGTCACCCTTCTTGAACCGGACATCATAAACTCCCATATCTGCAGCCATCTCCTGAAGCAGCTTATCTCCGGGGCACATCCCCAGAAGGAGTTCGATGATCATCCGCCGAGCCCGAAGCACATTTTCCGATCTCGTAAAGACCTCAATCCCCTCCATGACCGGATGGTTGCATGAAGTGGTCATCCTGGTTCTCCCTTTTCGGGTCACCTCCACCAGGCAGAGCCGGCATGCGCCATAGGGTTTCAGCGACTCATTGTAACAGAGATGGGGAATCTCAAACCCTGCATCAAGGGCCACCTCCAAAATATGAGCGCCCTCTTTTCCTTCAACAGACTGACCATCAATCTTAAAAGGAACCATTCTACTCTCCTTTTTCAACTCGAGATCCGAAATCATTACTGAACTTCGACCGCATCAAACTTACAGGTCTCGAAACACATCCCGCATTGGATACACTTTTCCTGGGCGATCACAAAAGGCTCCCCCTTCTCTTTTTTCTTCTTCTGAACGCCGGTGATCGCATTCTCTGGGCAGACCTTGGCACATCGCCCGCAGGACGTGCACAAATCGGGCAGGATTCGGTAATGCAGAAGCGCTCGGCAGACCTTAGCCGGGCATCGTTTGTTCAGAATATGCTCTTCGTATTCCTTGCGGAAATACTTGATCGTGGACAGCACGGGGTTCGATGCAGTTCCTCCCAGGGCGCAGAGTGATGCTTCTGTGGTCACCCATCCCAACTCTACAAGAAGAGCGATGTGCTCCGGTTTTCCCCTGCCCTCGCTGATCTCTGTCAGAACCTCGTGCATCCGCTTCGTCCCTTCCCGGCACGAGGTGCATTTCCCGCACGACTCATCCTTCAGAAAGTTCATAAAATATTTGGCCACATCCACCATGCAGGTGGCCTCGTCCATGACGATCATGCCCCCGGATCCCATCATGGAACCGACCTCGGTCAGCCGGTCAAAATCGACGGGCAGATCGATCATCTCTTCCGGGATGCATCCCCCCGAAGGGCCTCCGGTCTGGACTGCTTTAAATTTCTTCCCTTCAGGGATGCCTCCTCCGATGTCATAGACGATCTCCCGAAGGGTGATTCCCATGGGAACTTCTACGAGCCCTGTATTATTTACCTTGCCCACAAGGGAAAAGATCTTCGTTCCCTTGCTTCCTTCCGTTCCAATCCGACCAAACCAATCCGCACCCTCATTAATGATGACCGGCACATTGGCCCAGGTCTCCACATTATTCAGGTTGGTCGGTTTGTCATAAAGGCCGCTGACGACCGTGTGAATATGTTTTGCCCGGGGTTCTCCAACGTTTCCTTCGATGGTGGCCATGAGGGCAGTGGATTCTCCAGCCACAAACGCCCCTCCTCCCCGGCTGATCTTGATATCAAAATCGAATCCCGATCCGAGGATATTTTTACCCAGAAGCCCCAATTCTCTGTCTCGCTCGATCGCCTTCCCGACATTTTCAAGCGCCAGGGGGTACTCATGCCGGACAAAGATATAGCCTTCATGCGACCCGATGGCAAAAGCACCGATGATCATTCCTTCGAGAACGCTATGAGGATTCCCTTCCAGTAAGCTTCGGTCCATGTAGGCGCCCGGGTCGCCTTCGTCTGCGTTACAGATTAAATACTTGACCTCGCCGGGTGCATTGCGGCACTGTTCCCATTTTAAACCGGCTGGAAATCCGCCCCCGCCCCTTCCTCTCAGGTTAGCCTTCTTGACCTCCCGGATGATCTCCTCAGGCTTCATCGAAAAGAGTGCCTTGGCTAACGCACGATATCCCCCTACCGCAAGATAATCTTCAATCTGAGTGGGATCGATACTTCCGTTATTTCCCAAAATCATTCGCTTCTGTTTTTGATAGAATGGCACCTCTTCTTCGGAAACGATCTTCTCTCCTGTCACCGGATGTTCATAAAGAAGGCTCTCAATGACTTTTCCCTTAAGGACGGTATCCTGAAAGATCGCAGGGACATCTTCGGGTTTCACCTTCTGGTAAAACACCTTTTGAGGATGAATCAGGACCAATGGGCCCCTTTCACAGAAACCATGACAGCCCGTCACCCGCAGACCGATTCCATTCCCTTTCGCCTTTTCTTTAAGGACATTCCTGAAAGCATCCACCACTGCATGGCATCCTGAGGCATGACACCCTGTTCCGCCACAGACCGTGATCAAGGGCTGGTCGGGTTTTCTTTTACTGAGAATATTATCCCTGACTTTTTCCAGCTCCTGAGGAGAACTAAGCCTTACCATTCGCCCCCTCCTTCTTCTTATCAGAACGAAATTTCTTCAAGGTCCCTTCGACCTTTGCAGAACTCATCTTTCCGAAATATTCGCCGTCAATTGCCAACACCGGTCCTGCCGCACAGACGCCAAGACAGTTGACCGTCTCAAGGGTGAAGTTCCGATCTTTTGTCGTCTCCCCCGGCCGGATTCCAAGTTCTATTTTGATCTGATCAACAAGACGCTGTGCACCCCGGACATGGCAGGCGGTCCCCATACAGACACAGACCTCATGCTTCCCCCTGGGCATCAGGCTGAAGGCCCGGTAAAAAGTGGCGATCCTGTAGATCTTGTTGATGGGAATCCCAAGTTTTTCTCCGATATGTTCCAGGTCTTCCTTGGGAAGATATTTCTCCTTCGCCTGGATATCCTGAAGAATCGCAAGGATGGCTGACTCCTTGTTTCCGTACCGTTCGATGATGGTCTCAATCTCTGAATGAGTCATAGTTAGAATCCCCTTTTGGCTCTTTCTCTTAACACCTCATAATCTCGTACAATTCGATTCTGAATCTCCTCGATCATCTCTTCAGTCAGGTGCCTGAATCTTCCCTGAAGCTTGATATACTCTTTGATCGGTTTCAATTTCGGGAAATCGATGTTTAAGCGATACTTGCCCTGTTCCACCTCATAAAGAGGAAAGGTGCCTGTCTCCACAGCGAGCCGGCCCAATTTGATCGAAAGATCAGGCGCAGATCTCCATCCGGTCGGGCAGACCGAGAGGATATGAACATAGGCCGCTCCCTTAATATCACCCGCCTTCTTCACCTTCTGGATCAAGTCGAGAGGATAACTTGGACAGGCCGTTGCCACATAGGGTATATTGTGGGCAGCCGCAATGGCAGCCATGTTCTTCTTCCAGGTGATCTGTCCCATCTTGGCCTTTCCAGCAGGGGAAGTGGTGGTCGAAGCGCCAAAAGGTGTCGAGGAAGACCGCTGAATACCCGTGTTCATGTAGGCTTCATTGTCTGTGCAGATATAGACGAAGTCATGGCCTCTCTCAAGGGCTCCGGAGAGCGCCTGGAGTCCGATGTCGGCTGTCCCTCCGTCTCCTGCCATCGCAACAGTGACGATCTTCTTCTGAGGAATTCTCCCTTTCCGCATTAAGACCTTTAATCCCACTTCAATCCCTGAGGCTACGGCTGCCGTATTTTCAAAGGCGCAATGAAACCAGGGAACCCTCCAGGAGGTGTAAGGAAGCGGAGAGGAGACAATCTCCATGCAACCTGTGGCAGACGCAATCACGATATTCCTTCCCAGGGCCTTGCAGACCAATCGGACAGCCAGCGCCTCAGCACATCCCTGGCAGGAGCGGTGCCCGGGCGCAAAATATTCTTTCTGCGTCAGTGTTCTTACAGCAAAGACATTCAGATTCTCAATCATTCTCTCACCCCGTAAATTTCATAACCATCCATTTTGCCTTCTTCGATCTCAATCTCGGCCTTATCTACCATCTTGATAAAGTCTGGTGGAGCCACATCTCTTCCAGAAATCCCTGCAACGAAATTATAGATGGAGGGCCTATGGTCATTCCCATAAAGGGCTGCCTTCACCTCTGAGGCAACAGGTCCGCAAGCTCCGACTGAGAGCGCCCGGTCAATGACCACTAAATTTTTAGCATGGCGGGTTGCTTGTTTTAACTCCTCAAAGGGAAAGGGTCTCCACAGTCTAAGCTTCACCAGTCCGACCAACCTTCCTTCCTCTCTCATCTTATCAACCGCTACAGAGGCTGTCTCTCCGATGCTTCCCATCGTAACAAGCAATGTATCCGCATCTTCCGCCTTATAGGTTTCAACGGGATGGTAATACCTGCCCGTCATATCGCCGAATGCTTTCCATATTTCTAAAATCTTGGGCATGGAGGACTTCAGAGCCACCTCCTGGGCCTTCTTTGTTTCAGCGAAAATAGCGGGCAAGGCAAAAGCGCCCATGGTCACGGGTTGGTCAGGATGAAGTCGGTGAAGAGGTTGATAGGGAGGAAGGAATTGATCAATCTTCTCCTGTTCGATCAGTTCAATCGGCTCAATCACATGGCTCAAGATGAAGCCATCCATATTGATGATGACCGGAAAGAGGACGCTGCGATCTTCCCCTACCCGGTAAGAGATGAAGACATGATCATAGACCTCCTGGCCATTTTCTACGAAGAATTGAATCCATCCGCAGTCCCGGATCATCATGGTATCGCTATGGTCATTCCAGATGCTGAGAGGAGAGGAGAGGGTACGGTTCGAAATGATCATGAGGATAGGAAGTCTGAGACCCGATGCAATGAAGGTCATCTCAGCCATGAGAGCCAAACCCTGGGCGCTGGTGCAGGTGAAGGATCTAGCCCCTGCGGCTTCGCTTCCAATACAGATGCTCATCGCGGAGTGTTCCGATTCCACACAGAAGAACTCCGCATCCATTTCTCCATTGGCCACGATATCGGAAAGATGTTCTACAATATGCGTCTGCGGGGTGATTGGGTAGGCGGAAACCACATCTACATTGGCCTGTTTCACTGCCTCCGCTGCCGCAATCGAAACCTCCATGCCGGTCCTTTTTCCCATGATTACTTCTCCTCCTCTACTACCATGGTGATGGCTTGCGTGGGACACTCTTTGGAACAGATGCCACAGCCTTTACAATAATAGAGATCTGCGATGAAATAACCTTCTGCGTCGAGATTGTAAGCCATATCCGGGCAGAAGATGTAACAGAGTCCGCAATGGATACAGAGGTCTTTTTTCAAGATTGGTTTGAAACTCTTCCAGTCTCCTGTCCGGTACGAACTGGCATTCCCGGGTTCCAGGATCACATTCCCTACGGGCAACTCTTTCCAAGTCCATTCTGATTCTGGTTTTGTCATTCCTTTCACCTCTTCTTCCATTCCCTCTTTGCGTAACCGGGAAAGGAAAACGATTCTACCAATGATTAGACGATCACAGTTTCCTGATAGGCTCGGTCAAACGCAGAGATATTCTTCTCGGCAATTCGCCCAAACCGTTCTTTAAATGGAGGGATAAAGGACTCCTTCTTCACTAATCCTGAAGCCTTCACCACCGACCCGAGCATCGTGGTATTGGTGATAGGGAGGCCGAGAACCTCTAAGGCGATCTTACTGGCATCAACTGCCCCGACACGGTTCTTAACGTTCAGCATCTCTTTCACTTTTTCTGCAGGATCCTTACTCGTCGTGACAATAATGCCATCCGGTTTCAAGCCTGCCGCCACATTGACAATCTTTAAGAGTGATGAGTCCAGTACGACGACAATGTCAGGTTGATAGATGTTTGCCCTGATCTTAATGGATTGCTCGCTGATCCGGCAGAATGCCACGACAGGAGCACCTCTTCGCTCTGGGCCGAAACTCGGAAAGGCCTGAGCATACTTGCCTTCCCAGATCGCTGCCAAGGCTAACAGTTCCGCAGAAGTAACTGCTCCCTGCCCTCCTCTTCCATGAAAACGGATTTCAATCATCTAAATCTCCTTCATAAAAACTATATAAAATATTTCACATGCCGCGACAATATTTAATTAATTCGCCTGTTTCATTTTTATGCGTTACCGTTAACACTTAAATCTCATCATGTCAAGGGGGAAATTAATTTTTTTCATAACATCATGATATAATTGATTTTCTACTATCTAAATCTCTCTCCGTCCTTCAAGCGCCTTTGATAATGTCATCCCGTCCGAATATTCTATTTCCCCTCCCATTGGAACACCATAGGCAATGCGTGTAACCTTGATCCCTAAGGGTTTAACTAATTCGGTAATGTAGAGAGTGGTGGCCCCCCCTTCGACAGTGGGGTTAGTCGCCAGAATGACTTCTTTAATTCTTTCCCGTTGAAGGCGTTCCATCAGCTCCTTAATTTTTAACACTTCCGGACCAATCCCCTCGAGAGGCGAGATGGTCCCATGTAAGACATGGTATCTCCCGTTATAGGTCCCTGTATGTTCAATGGCGATGAGGTCATTGGGCCCTTCCACAACGCAGAGCACTTCCTGAGTCCGTCGTCCATCCCGACAGATCCAGCAGGGATCCTCATCCGTCAAATTGAAACAGGTGGAGCAGAGGTGGATCTTCTCTTTTACATCTAAGATGGCTCTTGCTAATTCCTGGGCTTCCGAGAGGTTCGACCGTAAAATATAGAAGGCCAATCTGGAAGCTGTCTTTTTTCCGATGCCAGGAAGTTTGGATAGGGCCTCGATCAGATGATCAATGGGTTTGGCATGAAGTGCCATAGTTTTAAATTCAAAAATCCGAAATTCGAATATCGGGCGAAGCGTCCGCCTCGGACCAACTCGAAACAAATCCGAAAATTCCAAATACCAAATTCGGAACTATTTTGTTTTGGACATTTTAAAATTTTGTCATTTGATATTGTTTCGAATTGGTCCTGCTGGACGCTTCGCCCGGATTTCGTGCTTCGGATTTAGAGCCTCCTTCATTATACGAAGATAGTTATGCACTCGGGTGCCGCTTAATTTGCTAATGTCTAAAAGAGTCCCGGTATACTCATACCCCCTGTGATCTTCTTCATCTCTTCAGTCATCATCTCCTGTGATTTACGGATGGCCTCGTTCACGGCCGCCGTGATTAAATCTTGAAGCATCTCTACATCCTCTTTATTGACCACCTCCGGATCAATCCTTATGGAGATGACTTCTTGCTTTCCGTTCATCACAATATTGACCATTCCTCCACCGGAGCTTGCCTCGATTGTTTTCCCTGCCATCTCCTCCTGAAGCTGAGTAATCCGGGAATGCATTTGCTGGGCCTGTTTTAAAATATTTCCGAAACCTTTCGTCATTGATTCCTCCTGTGCTTCCTCTTAACTTCTCTGCTTAATCGTCACTGCCACTTGGCCTCCCATGAACTACGGAATTACTCCATGGACCGGAGTTAGGGTTACGGCCACAAATTTCGTCATTGGGTAACGGTTAGGTTTAAAAGAATCAAACACGAGAGATGCTGCCTTTTATAGACGATACGGGCATCCTTACCGTTAGACGAAACCCTTATTTCTAAACAATTACCCCGGATGTTGCATAATTTCTGCTCAAACGGGTAAGGGCGATCCGTTCGGTGGAGCCCCGGAGGCGACATCCCGATCATGACGAAATATTTTTTCGGGAAAAGGCTTCGAGGCGAACCTTTTTCCGTATCAGCACTTCCGTTTCGTTTCCCTGCCGGAATTCACTTTAGGTGAAGTCCCCCGTTTCCCATAAAATAATAAAAAACCGCCATTCGAAGCCTTGTAGAGCGGATTGCCCTTGCCCGTTTTTGTAACTGGCGGGTTATTTCTCCACGATCCTTCCATCAAAAAGGCGGAGCGCTTCCTGGACAAGGGAATTTCCCTCTGTATTGTTTCTAACCCCTTCTACCGGCTTCTTCAATCGGTTCTCTTCCGGATTAATCATCGTTCCATTCAGTCTTGTCCCTTTTTCCAGGGGTGAAACAACGATCTTTGTTTTCTTTTTAAAATAATCCTGACAGATCTGTTCTAACTGGCTTTGGTTTCCTTTTTCCAAGATACGATCGTAATGAAAAGAATCTTTCTCAAAACCGATTTCAACCCTCCCGTCACTGAAACGGATGGGACTTCCTAATACCAGGAAGGAACCTAAGATGGGATTTCTGGCCCGTGTGAAATCGACCAATCCCCTCCAGACTTCTTCTGAAACCTCTTTCGACTCCTCTAAACTCCTCTCTTCTCGGTAAACCTCTAACTCCTTTGTCTCTTGCCTTGGAGAGGGTATGGCCTCCTGATTTACTTTGACAGAGGGTTTTTCCTTCCCTGTAACTTTCTCTTCTATCTTCTTCTCAAAACTTTTGGGGAGTTGTTCCATTTTTTCCGGAATCGGTTTTGATCCAGTACGACCACCGGTTGGGGGAGTTTCCACCGGTTTTGCTGCTCCCTTGGCAGAAGGATTTTTCTCCATCTCCTCCAATTTTTTCAGAATCTCATCAATAGGCAGAACCGGGTGAAGCGTAGCCATCCGGATCAGGGTAATCTCTAACTGAGTTCGTGGGAACGTTGACTGGGCGATCTCTCCCTCTCCTTTGAGAAGAAGGCTGAAGAGATGATTCAATTGTTCGAACGAAAACCGCTCGGCCTGTTTTTTTAGCGTTTCCAACTCCTCCGGAGGCAATTCCATTAACCCTTCAGGATGCTTGCTCACTTTGATCAGGATCAGGTTGCGGAGCATGTGAAGGAGATCCTGGCAGAAGCGCTGAATATCATACCCGTAGTGATAAATATGTTCTACAATCTCAACACACCGCTCTCCATCCCTGTCGGCAATGGCCTCGATGGTTTCGGAAAGGATCTTCTGATCGATCAGCCCGAGGACCTCAGTAATATCCTCATCCCCGATATCTTTCCCTCCGTAAGAGATCACCTGGTCGAGAAGGCTCTGAGCATCCCTCATGCTGCCTTCCGATTCTCTGGCAATCACCCGGAGTCCCCTTGGGCTGATTTGAATCCCCTCTTTTTCAACAATCCGCTTCAGGCTCTCTATTACCTCTTTTAACGGGACCCTCTTGAAATCGTATCGCTGGCATCGGGAGAGGATGGTAGCTGGAATTTTATGGGGTTCGGTCGTCGCAAAAACAAAGATGATATGACTGGGAGGTTCTTCGAGGGTCTTCAGGAGAGCATTAAAAGCCTCCCGCGTCAGCATATGGACTTCGTCGATGATGTAAATCTTATGATGGCTTTTAGCAGGTGTATAACGGACATTCTCCCTCAGCTCACGAATCTCCTCAATCCCCCGATTCGAAGCGCCATCGATCTCGATCACATCCATCGAGATCCCATCCGTAATTTCCTTACAATTTGTACATTGATTACAGGGATTGACCTGAGGACCTTTCTCACAGTTCAACGCTTTTGCCAGAATACGTGCGGTGGAGGTCTTCCCTACCCCTCTGGCACCAGTAAACAAGAAAGCATGGGGAACCCGATTTTGGGAAATAGCGTTTTGCAGGGTTTGAGTGATGGATTTCTGACCGATTACATCTTCAAAGACCTGGGGTCTCCATTGCCTTGCCAATACCAGATAAGACATTTTTTCAGTCCTGTAGTCCTCAGTCCTGTAGTCTTTAGTCTTGTAATCCTTCCTTCTCTTACTACACGACTATTTGACTATTTGACGATGAGATTATTTATAACTTGCTGATAGCCAGGCTCCCCTGCGGCACACAAGGTGAATTACTACCGTTGCTTCCTTCCGGACCTGGCGGGGTTTGTAATCTCTTGTTGCGCAGGACCCGGCTATCAACAAGATTTGACGATTTCACTACGTAAAATAAAATTACCTGTTATTAACCGTCTTAAAATAGTAATGACATCAATTTGTAAAATCCCTCCTAACCTCCCTTTGCCAAAGGGAGGGATAACCCTCTTTGGAAAAGAGGGAAGCGGAGATTTTCCAATGCTTATGTCAATTCAATTATGAGACTGTTAATAGCTATTAACGGTTTTAAGTTAAACGTTACAAGTTCTTCAGAAAATTTGTTTTACAAATTTTTCTGGCCTGCCATACACCCTACGTGGTGTATGGCGGAGAGAGAGGGATTCGAACCCTCGATCCCGCTTTTAACAGGATACTCGCTTAGCAGGCGAGCCCCTTCGGCCTCTCGGGCATCTCTCCGCTTCTTTTCTTTAGTGCATAGCGCTAAACGCTTTGTGTTTTTATTCTATGCATGGCTTGCCAGCCGAAGCCTTGGCGTAGGCTGGCGGAGAGGGTGGGATTTGAACCCACGTCTCCTTTCGGGAGAACCGCTTTTCGAGAGCGGCGCCTTAAGCCACTCGGCAACCTCTCCTGGATCTTGCAAAGCAAGATATTTGTAACTTCAAACTCTTAACTCTTTATACTCCGAACTGTTTTACTATTCGTTCTTCTTTCTCTGAAAAACTCTTTTAGAACCTCAACACATTCTTTCTCGAGAATGCCCCGCCTGACCTCTACCTTATGGTTAACACTCTTATCTTGCAACAAGCTGAATTTTGATTCTACCGCTCCGAATTTTGGCTCTACTGTTCCAAAAACCAACCTTGAAATCCTGCTGTGAATCATCGCCGCCGCACACATCGGACAGGGTTCCGTCGTAACATACATGACAGTATTGTTCAAACGATAATTCTTTAATATCTTCCCCGCTTTTCTAAGAGCAAGCATCTCTGCATGGGCAGTGGGGTCATTCAATCCAATACAACGGTTATGATCTCTCGATAGGACTTTGTCCCCTTTTACTAAAATCGCTCCTACCGGAACTTCTCCTCTTTCTGCTGCTTTCCTCGCCTCTTTCAGAGCCATTCTCATATATTTTTCATCGAATTCTTGATCAATTCTCATCGATTTATAGCAACCATTGAATCAATGGTACGCCTATTGATTTCCTAAAGAACCATATGGCGCCATGCACCTCTTGGGGTTCACGGCCTGCCATACACCCTATGTGGTGTATGGCGCGCCCAGGGTGATTCGAACACCCGGCCTGCGGATTCGTAGTCCGACGCTCTATCCAGCTGAGCTATGGGCGCTCCAACTATTTCTTCTTGGAAGGGGGGGCTGATGAAGGGGGAGGCAAAATCTCCACCTGAGAAGCCACATTATGACCTCTACGGAGATAATAGGTAACTTTTACCCGCTCACCAACTCCTGGTAACCGTGAAGGTATATAGACCGTCCGTCTCCCCACCGCAAAATACATGGTTTCGCCTTTATCTCCCTTTACGGTCAATTGTTCCCTATAAAGGCTCTCTACTTTCCCTTGAAAAAAGAAATACTGTTGAGCCTCGGAATTCTCCGCTGCAACCATCATCAGGAGCGTCGCAGCCAGTAACAATAACATGACCTCAATCCTTAGGAATCTTCGCATAAGATCTCCTCCCCTCTTCCCCTCATCCCTCGAACACATTCTCTCTATCAAAATATAAATTGCTTGCCATCTGAAGCCTTGGCGGCCAACTGCGCTTTTATCAAAGCTTCGTTGACTAAATAGGATGGCTTGCCAGACGAAGCTTCTTGCCCTCTGTAGCCTTGGCGTAGGAGGGTAGCGTAGTCTGGCGGAGAGAGAGGGATTCGAACCCTCGGTCCCGATTTTGTCGGAACACACGATTTCCAGTCGTGCCCCTTCGGCCTCTCGGGCATCTCTCCGTGATTTCACCTTCGATGAAATACTATTAACCTTTAACCAGTTACTATCAACTATTTTTTTAAACAGTTACAAATTTTTCGTTAACAGTAAAATTTTTGGCTTGCCATCCGAAGCTTTAGCGTAGGATGGCGGAGGGAGTAGGATTCGAACCCACGGGGCTTTCACCCAGCGGTTTTCAAGACCGCCGCCTTAAGCCACTCGGCCATCCCTCCACGATTTTGCTCAAGAGCAAAATACTTTTCACCTTTTAACTATTCTATCAACTCCACCCATATAAGGTCTTAAGACCTCGGGGATGATCACACTTCCGTCAGCCTGCTGGTAGTTTTCCAGAATCGCAACCAGTGTTCTTCCGATAGCCAACCCGGAGCCGTTAAGGGTATGTACATATTCTGTCTTCGACTTTCCGGAGATACGGTATCGAATCTTTGCCCTTCTCGCCTGAAAATCTTCAAAGTTGCTGCAGGAAGAAATTTCCTTGAATGTATCCTGCCCGGGTAGCCAGACCTCAATATCATAAGTCTTTGATGCTGAAAACCCCAAATCTCCTGAACAGAGGTTGACAACACGATAAGGAAGTTTCAGCCTCTTCAGAACCTCCTCAGCATTGGAGAGGAGTTTCTCCAGCTCATCATAGGAATTTTCAGGCTTTGTAAATTTTACCAGTTCCACCTTATTAAACTGATGCTGCCTGATTAACCCGCGGGTATCCTTCCCGTAGGAACCCGCTTCCTTCCTGAAGCACGGAGTGTAGGCCGTGTAATAAAGTGGAAGGTCTTTCTCTTCCAGAACCTCATCCTGATGAATATTCGTCACTGGTACCTCGGCTGTGGGAATGAGAAAGTAATCAACCCCTTCTACCTTGAACAACTCCTCCTCAAATTTTGGAAGTTGCCCGGTACCAGTCATGGTCGTCCGGTTGACCATAAACGGAGGAAGGACCTCGCAATACCCATGTTCCCGGGTATGGAGGTCTAACATAAAATTGATCAGAGCCCTCTCTAATTTAGCTCCAAGGTCCCAGTAAAGGGTAAACCGGGCTCCGGTTATCTTTGCTCCTGATTTAAAATCAAGGATTCCTAATCCCTCTCCAATATCCCAGTGCGGTTTGGGTTCAAAACTGAATTTTGGTATCTCGCCCCATTGCCTGACTTCGGCATTATCAGAAGAATCTTTGCCGATGGGTACAGAAACATGAGGAAGGTTTGGAATGACGAGAAGAAAGTCCTGCAGGGCTTTTTCTTTCTCCTGGATAATTCCATCCAGTTCCTTCAATTCCTGAGATACCTTTTTCATCTCTGAGATGAGCTCGGAAGCATCCTCTCCCTCCTTCTTCTTCCTGCTCACATCATCAGAGACTTTTTTCTGGAGGGCTCTCAACCTCTCCCATTCCTGAAGCGTCTTTCTTCGCTCACCATCGATGGCGACAAATTGATCCAGGCTGATCGCCTGTCCCCTTAAAGATAGCCTTTCCCTAACCTCGTCCAAGTGATCTCTTATGTATTTGGCTTCCAGCATAAAAACACCTTAAAGTTTGCAGAGTTGTCCGGCTAAAAATCTTTTAAATATTAGCATCAAATCTTCTTTAAATCAAATGATTGCTTTCAATTACTACTTTTTAATGAGATCTGGTTTGGGTACAATGGGTTGTTTCAAGGAGAGATGTCCGGCAATGGTCTCTATGGGCTTCCCTTCGATGAATATCTGAACCTGTTTTATTTGTGAAAAGTTTTGTGTAAGTGAATTGACAATTGAGTAAGTTGTCATAATTTCAGCAGAACTCCCCCCAGGATGCTCCTTTGAGAGGGTTTTATTAAAATTGATGACAGCCGTCCCTTTTTCGTCCAGTTTCAGGGCTAAGCATTTTGTCTGGGAAGGAAGGGTGGGAATCAGTTTTCCCTTCGGCCCTCTGATCAGCTCATCAATAACCTCTTTTGCCTCCTCTTTAACACCCCCTTTCCTTGCAATCCTCCTTTTCTCACCGATCAAATACTCTCCGCTCAGATCTGAGAAATAGAGAAGAATCTCCTTCCTTTCCTGAACTAAACCTAATTTTTCTAAAAATGGGCCAAAGGTGTTGATGATCTCCCTGTTGAAAAAAACCAATAACGACGCAATGATTCCAGCCAGAAACAATAAAACAATGAACTTTCGAATCCATCCCTTTTTCTTACGTCTCTTAGTCATGGAGGTCCTATCTCTTTAAACCTTCTCCCCTGCCATTTTTCCAACGACAGGAAGAGCATATCGTTGCCCCTGAAGTGCCTTCACCATGAGAATGAGCCACAGGATCAGACCTAATATCCAGAGCGGAACAACCAAAAGATTGATGATGGGGATGAAACTAATGACACCCATGATCACAAAGAGACCCAGAAAGGTAATGGTCGATTGCATCGCATGAAACCTCACAAAAGAACTCTTCTTCTCAACCACTAAGAAGACGATCCCTGTGATGAACCCAACGAGATAACAAAGAAATCCCGCCACATTTTCATCTAACCCCGTGCTCGATTTTTCCCTCTCCTCCATAACGCCTCCTTCATTTTATTAAGAGTCTCAAAATAGTCTATACATGGGAAACCAAAGGCTCAAAAACTCATAACCCCACCTACCCTCCCCTTATTTTAAGGGGAGGAATATACCCCCTCTTAAATTAAGAGGGGGGAGGGGGAGTTATTTAATTGATCGAACCCTTTAAGTTCATGCCAAAGAATGTTTATTCTATTATGAGACTGTTAATAAGTATCCCTATTGCTTGATTCTTTTAGCAATAGGATAGGTAAAAGTCAATAAGCAAACCGCGTTAGAAAAGCTTCGCCCTTCTAACGGGAAGGCTCACACCCCGATAGAAGCCTAGCTTCGCACGGGGCAAGCAGCGCAGTTTTCTAACGGGGTAAAATGGTTTAATTTCTTTTTAAGATATTGGCCTGTGTAGGATTGAGGAAAGTTAGTAATTTCTTCTGGCGTTCCCTCTGCAACCACATATCCTCCTTCTTCCCCTCCCTCCGGGCCCAGATCGATGATGTAATCAGCTGATTTGATCACTTCCATATTGTGCTCGATCACGATGACGGTATTGCCTTTATCTGTGAGCTGACCCAGAATATCGAGAAGCCTCTGAATATCTGCGAAGTGGAGACCTGTAGTGGGTTCATCTAGAATATAGACGGTTCTCCCCGTTTCTCTTTTGCTTAACTCTCTCGCCAGCTTGATGCGCTGAGCCTCTCCACCTGAAAGGGTGGTGGCAGATTGTCCCAATTTAATATAGCCTAATCCGACATCACATAGGGTCTGAAGTTTTTGATAAATTGCAGGAATAGGTTTAAGGAAATCATATGCCTCTTCTGCTGTCATCTCCAGGACATTGGAAATCGTCCTCCCTTTATAACGGATTCCCAAAGTTTCCCGATTATACCTCTTGCCATGGCATTCCTCGCAAGTAACATAGACATCTGGAAGGAAGTTCATCTCCACCTTAAGAACTCCGTCTCCGTGGCAGGCTTCACAGCGGCCTCCTGATACATTGAAGCTGAACCGCCCGGGTTTAAAACCTCTTGCTCTGGCCTCGGGAACCTGGGCGAAAAGTTCTCTGATGGGTTGGAAAAGACCGGTATAGGTGGCCGGATTGGAACGGGGCGTCCTTCCGATGGGCATCTGATCCACGTGGATGACCTTGTCTATGTATTCTACGCCTTCTATCTTTTTGACGAAGGTGTTCTGTTGACGGTTATGGTAAAGTCGTTGAGCCAACAAGCTATAGAGGGTATCAATCACCAATGTTGACTTCCCGGAACCGGAGACGCCGGTAATACAGTTAAAGACTCCCAGAGGAATTTTTATATCAATATTCTTTAAATTATTGGCTGTGGCGCCCCGCAGGACCAGATACTTATCTCCACTGTTTCTCCTTTTTTGAGGGAGAGGAATTGTTCTATTTCCGGAGAGGTATAATCCGGTCAATGAATCTCCATCGTTCATCAATTCCTCTGGAGATCCAGCAAAGACAACTTCCCCTCCTCTCTCTCCTGGCCCTGGCCCCATGTCAATGACATAATCTGCAGAACGGATCGTCTCCTCGTCATGCTCCACCACGACCACGGTATTTCCTAAATCCCTTAGACGTTTTAACGTTCCAAGGAGTCGCATATGGTCCCTCTGATGAAGTCCGATGCTGGGTTCATCCAGAATATAGAGCACGCCCACCAGACTGGAACCGATCTGGGTGGCCAAACGGATGCGTTGAGACTCTCCTCCTGACAGAGTAGCCGCATTCCGATCAAGAGAAAGGTATTCCAGACCCACTTCCATCATAAACTTGAGCCGGTCCTTGATCTCCCTGAGTACCCCATCGGCAATCTTCTGAGATCTCGGGTCCAATTTTAAGCTCACAAAAAAGTCCAACGCCTCTTTTACATAGAGACGGGTTACTTCCGAGATCGACTTTCTCCCCACCCTGATGGACAGGACCTCTTTTTTCAGCCGGCTTCCTCCACATTCGGGACAGGGAATGGATCTCATGAATTTCTCTAATTCCTCACCACTATCCTCGCCATCTGCCTGCCGCTTTTCCAACTCCCGGATCACCCCTTCAAATTTTTGATGAAAGAAGTGGGCCGGACCTCTCCCTTTTGCACTGAATGAGATCTTTTCCCCTTCGGAACCGTAGAGCAGGATATCCCGAACCGATTTTGATAACTTACCGAAAGGCACGTCAAGGCTGAAGTGATAATGCTTAGACAAACCCTCCAGAACAGGTTTTAAAAAGGCTTGCCCTCTCTCCTTCCATGGTAGAATGGCTCCTTCATTGATGGAGAGAGATGGGTCAGGGACAATCATCTCGGGATTAAAAGAGGCTTTGGTGCCCAACCCACTACAGGCCGGACAGGCTCCCTGTGGACTATTAAAAGAGAACATCCTGGGTGTGAGCTCGGAAAAGCTAAACCCGCAATCAGGACAGGAAAACTTTTGGCTGAACAGGATAGGAAATGCCCCTTCCCTTTCGATCTTCACAATCCCCTCCGAAAGATGAGAGGCAATCTCTAAGGAATCATTGATCCTCTTTTCTGCTCCCTCCTTCACCACCACTCGATCGACCATCACATCGATTTCGTGGCGCTTCTGTTTATCCAGTTGAATCTCTTCGCTCAGGTCTCTTGTTTCACCATCAATTCTGACTCTGACAAATCCGTTCCTTCGGAGTTCATCCATTTCTTTCCGATACTCCCCTTTTCTTCCCCGGACAATGGGAGAATAAATAGTGAGAGGGGTCCCTTTTGGGAGCCGGAGGAGTGTCTCGGCCATCTGCTGAAGGGTTTGTGAGGCAATGGGGGTATGGCAATGTGGACAGAAGGGTTCACCCACTCGGGCAAAAAGAAGTCTGAGGTAGTCATAGATCTCAGTCACGGTCCCCACCGTGGAGCGTGGGGTCCGTGACAAACTTCTCTGGTCAATGGCGATGGCCGGCGATAGACCTTCAATGGATTCAACCTCGGCCCTCTCCATCTGTTCCAAGAACTGCCGGGCGTAGGCGGAAAGGGATTCGACGTACCGGCGCTGGCCTTCCGCATAGAGGGTATCGAAAGCGAGGGTTGATTTGCCAGAGCCGCTCAACCCGGTAATGACCACTAATTGGTTTCGTGGGATTTCCACATCAATATTTTTTAGATTGTGAACCTTAGCCCCACGGATGACAATCTTTTCCATCTTTCCCTCTCTTTTCAAAATTAACAGAAAAAAAGTAAGGAGTAAACCCCGTTAGAAAGTGTGCGACTTTCCAACGGGCCGGCCCACAGGGGCTTCAACCCTCGTATTTACTCAAAAGATAATTAACTCACGCCTGCTTACGAGCAGCGGGGTTTTCTAACGGGGTAAATGGCCCGAAGCCAGATCATAAGAAGGATGCTCAGTTTGCGAAATCATTGGTTGCCTTACGAATTATTCGGTATATTCGTTAACATTCGACTCATTCGCTTTTGAAAAATACTTGACAAATTGGAAAAGACAGTTATAATTTTCGAAAAAGTTTATTTTATTAAACAAATTTCTTTCTAAACTGTCTTTCTATAAAACAGGCAATAAAGGGGTTGATGGACCATGGCTAAAATACTGATCATAGGGGCGGGCGGCGTTGGAACCGTGGTCGCTCATAAGGTGGCCTCTGTTCCGGAGGTCTTTACGGAGATCGTGCTGGCCAGCCGCACAAAATCAAAATGCGATGCCATTGCCAGGACAGTCGGTCCGGGCAAAATCAAGACGGCGCGGGTTGATGCTAACGATGTCCAACAACTGGTGAAACTATTTAAAAGAGTCAAACCAGATATGGTCATCAACGTAGCGCTCCCCTATCAGGATCTAACCATCATGGAGGCCTGTCTTGAAACAGGTGTAAACTATTTAGATACGGCGAATTATGAACCGCCGGATGTGACGAAATTCGAATATAAATGGCAATGGGCATACCATCAGAGATTTAAAAAGGCCGGATTGACCGTTATTCTGGGTTGTGGTTTTGATCCGGGGGTGTCGGGGGTTTTCACGGCCTATGCAGCCAAACACCATTTTGACGAGATTCGTTACCTGGATATCGTGGACTGCAATGCAGGCGATCATGGAAAACCCTTTGCGACTAACTTTAATCCGGAGATCAACATTCGTGAAGTGACCCAGAAAGGGAAATACTGGGAAAATGGGAAATGGATTGAAACGGAACCCCATGAAATCCATAAACCGTTAGATTATCCAAATATTGGCCCCCGTGAATCCTATCTCATCTATCACGAGGAATTAGAATCGTTGGTGAAAAATTATCCGACTTTAAAAAGAGCCCGCTTCTGGATGACCTTTGGACAAGAGTATCTGACCCATCTGCGTGTCATTCAAAACATCGGAATGGCCAGCATTAAACCTGTCCTGTTTGAAGGCAAAGCAATCGTGCCCCTCAAATTCCTAAAAGCGGTTCTTCCCGACCCCGGGGAACTCGGCAAAGACTACTCCGGCGAAACCTCCATCGGTTGCCGGATCAGAGGGATAAAGAATCGCAAAGAGAGGACATACTATATCTATAATAACTGCAAACACCAGGATGCCTATAAAGAAACCGGCACCCAGGCGGTAAGTTACACCACTGGAGTGCCCGCAATGATCGGCGCGATGATGTTTATAACGGGCCACTGGAGAAAAGCAGGTGTATTTAATGTTGAACAATTTGACCCCGATCCATTCATGGAACAGTTGAAACGCCACGGCCTTCCCTGGCATGAATTGCATGATGTGGATCTGGAATTATAGGGGCTATAACTAAGCACCAATATCCAAGCACCAAATCCAAAATAATATTCAAACTTCAATATCGAATGACCTAAACGAAAATAATACAAATTTAGATCATTGGAATTTGGAGCTTATTTGAAATTTGTGATTTGGGATTTGGAATTTTTTACCACCTATGTTCATCGACTTTAACAAAATCCCTTCGCCGTGTTATGTGATCGATGAAACCCTCCTGCGAAATAACCTCAACTTAATAAAAAAGGGAAAAGAGGCTGCTCCGATTCAAATTCTCGTAGCGTTCAAGGCCTTCTCCAACTGGGGTGTATTCCCGATCTTTAAAGAATATGGTTTCGGTGCTTCTGCAAGCTCACTCAATGAAGCTCGATTGGCATTCGAGGAGCTCGGGGTAAAAGCGCATACTTATTCGCCTGCCTATGAAGAGAAGACAATTCCTGATGTTTTGAAGTTTAGCAGCCATATCTCTTTTAATTCTATGGGCCAATTCCGGAAGTATGCTAACATAGCCAGTCAACAGGGTGTATCGATGGGTCTCCGTGTTAACCCTGAGTTCTCAGATACGGCTTTCGACATCTATAACCCCTGCAAACCCGGATCACGATTTGGCATAACCGCAGAGCAACTCGGCAATGACCTCCCCCAGGGAGTGGAAGGTTTTCATTTCCACACATTATTCGAGGCGGATTCCTTTGCTCTGGAAAGGTTGCTGGCCGTCTTTTTAGACAAATTCGGGAAGTTTTTACCCAGGTTGAAATGGGTGAACATGGGTGGAGGCCATCTGATTTCAAAAAAGGATTATGATATATCCCACCTGATTCATCTCTTAAAGGATTTTAAGAATCGATATGGCGTTCAGATCATTTTAGAACCCGGGAGTGCCTTCACTTATAAAACTGGATATCTGGTATCTACGGTGCTGGATATTGTTGAAAATAGCGGTATAAAAACAGCAGTTCTCGATGTCTCATTTACCTGCCATATGCCCGACTGTTTGGAGATGCCCTATAAACCCGTCATCCTGGGCGCCACAGATGAGCAGGCAGGGAAACCAACTTATCGAATGGGCGGGGTCAGTTGTCTGGCAGGCGACTTTATCGGAAATTGGTCATTTGAAAAAGAATTAAAACCAGGCGATCGAATCATTTTCGATGACATGATCCACTACACCACAGTCAAAACCACCATGTTTAATGGCGTCAGTCATCCTTCCATCGGACTATGGACCGGCAAGTGGGGATTTAAATTAATCAAAGATTTTAGTTACCATGATTATAAGAATAGATTATGATTGGATGTTTTCTTCAAGTTGTCTGGAGAAAAATCACAATTTATCAATTGAAGAATATCAAACTTGAAATCTTACCTGAACCTGTTTTTTCCACTCCTGTACTTCCTTCATTTGAGATTCCAAATCAGAAATTCGTCTATCCAGTTGGGAGAAAGAAATTTTTATAAGGGCGCGAGTTTCTGAATGCTCATTCTTATTTTCTTCTTGAATTTGGGCAAGGTGTTGAATAATTCCAGCATTCCCTTCGGCTAAAAGCTTTATCTGATCCATTAATCCCTCAGAAATAATATGGAATTGCTGGATAATCTCATTTTTGAATAATTGAAGCTCCTTTTTTGTAACATTACCTCCTTGAGTGTTTATCGTGGTTTTGCTTTTCATAAGGCTTCTCCTTCCCAATATAACGCTAAATTGACACAAAACACTCTCTCCGTCAAGGGGGCAATCATATCACCTAAACCAAAAGAGAAAGGTGATAAGGAGACCAATGCAAAAAGTGTTTCTAACTACAAAAAAATGCTTGACAAACTTAAAAAGGACGTTATAATTTCTACAAGTTTAGTTTGCTAAACTAATTTCTTTCTATACTGTCTTACACATTACTAAACTAATTTCTTTGTAAACTGTGCTACCGGCTTTATGAAGATTGGAGAACGCATCAAGAATTTGAGACAGTTGAGCAACCTGACTCAGGAGGAGCTTGCGGAGCGGGCCAACCTGACCAAGGGGTTCATCTCCCAGATCGAAAGGGACCTGACGTCGATCTCCCTGGACAGCCTGGTCCAGATCCTGGAGGCGCTGGATGAAGATATCTCCGATTTTTTCAAGGAGGCTTCCCAGGAAAAGATCGTCTACCGGGAAAAAGACCGGGTGACCATTGAGAAAGAAAAGATTCATAAGTTTGAGCTTCTGGTCCCGGGCTCAACCAACCGGCGTCTGGAACCCATCCTCCTGACCCTTCGGAAGGGGGAGTCGACGCCGAAGGAGAAACCTCACGAGGGAGAGGAGTTCGGGTTGGTTCTCCGGGGGAGAGTTAACGTACGTTTTGGAAGAGAGGTGTTAAAGTTAAAAAGAGGGGAATGTTTCTATCTTTCGGCTGAAAAAGAGCATTGGCTCCACAATGGCGGTTCGAAGGAAGCGGTCATCCTGTGGATCAGCTCTCCCCCCTCTTTTTAATGGTTTAATGATGGGCGGGCTCGTTCCAACAAACACTGTAGGGAACGGTTTAAAACCGTTCCCTACGAAGGACTGGAAATAAATATCAACATCAAAGGTCATTCAACAGGCAAATTTAAAGATAAAGGAGGCGATCTGTGATCATTAAAACCCCAACCCATTATTTTCTTGTATCCGGAGATTCAGAAGGCTTCACCCTTCTGAATGCTTTCGACGGAGCCCTTCTCCGCGCAGGGATCGGAGATACCAATCTGGTGAAGATGAGCAGCATTGTGCCGCCACGTTGCCAGTTGATTTCTCCTGTTCGCCTCCCTGCAGGCGCTCTGATCCCCACAGCCTATGCCTCTATCAGCAGCGACGTACCCGGGGAAATGATCGCCTCTGCTGTGGCCGTGGCCCTTCCAGAGAATCCCGATTATCCGGGGCTGATCATGGAATACTCTTCTCGTGGGCCAAAAGCAGAGATAGAGGAGACCGTCCGGCAGATGGCTATCGAGGGGATGAAGGTGCGGGGACGGGTAATCAAGGACCTCACCTCCATAGCTGTCGAACACAGGGTGAAGAAGGTCGGCGCCACTTTCGCGGCTGTTGTCCTGTGGGAGAAAGAGGAGACAGAGTAAAATAATAATGGGGTTTGCCAGGAAGACTCTAAGGAGTCGTATCATCTCTTCCTGACTTGATGATCAACGGAAGAATTTAACAGTACTTTTCATCGAAACGATTTCTCTCACCGGAATTCCCTCAAGGTATACTTAGAATGAATCTTCCCTTCATAGAACAATCCTTCATTTCAGCTAACACTTCTTTCAGGGAGGCCGAGGCAGTCATTCTTGGCTGTCCCTATGATGGTTCGGCTTCTTTTCGTCCTGGGGCCCGTTTTGGGCCTTCTGCCATTCGAAGAGCGTCCTGGGGCATCGAAACCTACAGCCCCTATTTCAACAAGGATCTCACCCGTTTTTCAATTCACGATATGGGAGACCTCGAACTCCCCTTCGGAGAGAAAAAAATATCTCTCAATCTGATCCAGAAAGGTCTCAGGAAAATTCTTTCTGCAAATAAGTTCCCGATCTTGCTTGGGGGCGATCATCTCATCACCCTTCCAATCGTTGAAGAGCTTATCAAATATCATCCTGATCTCTACCTCATTCATATCGATGCTCATACGGACTTGAGAGAGGATTACCTCGGCGAGGCTCTCTCTCATAGCACCGTGATGAGGAAAGTGGTTGATCGTCTGGGCGAGGGAAAATTGGTTCAGATCGGGATCCGTTCCGGAACAGAAGAGGAATTCAAGTTGGCAAGGAAGATGAAGTCCCTTGTCTCTTTAGATCAAGGTTCTTTGAAATCCATCACGAAACGTCTCGCGGGGAAGCCGGTTTATGTCAGCCTTGATCTTGATGTAATCGATCCCGGCCTTCTTCCGGGTGTTGGAACACCAGAGCCCGGGGGTCTTACCTTTCAACAATTGCTCTCTCTATTTAAGACTCTCCAGTCCCTTCATGTTATTGGCTTCGACCTCGTGGAACTCACTCCGGATTACGATCCAACCCAAGTCTCTTCGGTCACGGCTTCTGTTATTCTCAGGGAAATGATCTTCGCATTCTGTCCTTAGAATCCTTTCAGAGAGGATAACCATGAAACAGGTATGGAATGAAAAAAGAGAACTTCTGAGCCGGGAAGAAATTGAAAAGATCCGCCTCAGGAGACTGCGAAAACAATTAAAATATTGTTATGGCCGATCCGAATTCTACAAACAAAAATTTGATGACATTGGTTTTCAACCTGAGGATATAAAGACCTGGGCAGATTTTAGAAAGATCCCTCCCCTGATGGATAAGGAGGAGGAGAGACAGAGTCAGAAAGAATCTCTCGAACGTTTTAACCATCCCTTCGGAATGCACCTCTGCTGCCCGCCGGAAAAGATCATCATTACCAAGACAACCGGTGGAACAACGGGAATGCCGACGTTCACCTACTCTTTCACCCAGCACGATTTTGACCGCTGGAATGAAGGGACGGCTCGTGTTTTTTGGCTGGCAGGGATACGTCCCGCAGACCGGGTCCTCTTTTGCTTTCCCCTGAGCGGAGGATGGGCAGGAGGAATTGTAAAAACGCCTCTCCAATATATGGGCATCCTCTGCCTTGACCTCGGTGCTGAAACTCCAGTAGAAAAGATTGTGGAATATGCAAATATAACCCGTCCCAATGTCTTGATGTCCACCCCCTCTTTCGCAGAGGGTTTCATCGAAGCCTATCCCAGGTCAACAGGAAAACCTGTCTCGGCAATCGGAATTAAAAAACTTTTACTGAGCGGCGAACCTGGAGTTGCTATTCCTTCTATTCGAAAAAGAATGGAAGAAGCATTCGGAGGAAAATGGAACGACTATCTGATGATTAACAGTGAGGGTTTCTCCGGTTCCTGCCTAGCAGAAGAATACAATGGGCTTCATGAAGTGGCCCTTGACCTCAGCATATGGGTAGAGGATCTGATCGATTTGGATACTCACCAGCCTATCGAAGTTAAAAACGGAGCAATTGGAGAGGGACTGCTCACTTCTCTCGATCGGGAAGGACTGCCCTTGATCAAATATCGTTTGGGAGATGTCATCCAGGTTTTCACTCATCCATGCGAATGCGGATATCCGGGACCGGGCTATCGGATCAAGCACCTTGGACGATTGAGTGATCGACTCTTTGTGGAAGGGGCAAGCGTCTTTCCGATCGCAGTCCGCGACGTGATCACCTCCTTTATCCCGAGGGTGACTGGAGCCATGCGGATCGTTTTAACCGAGCCGCCACCGAACATCACTCCGCCTTTAAAAATTAAAGTGGAATACGGAGTTGGAATCCAGCCGAATCAACTGCCTGAGTTAGCAAGAGAGATTGAAGAGCAAATGCTGAAGGTCTATCGAGTTCGTTCCAAAGTAGAATTCGTCCTCCACGAAGCCCTCGGAAGAGTCACGAAAAAAACCCCAATGTTCGAAGAGTGCTATCCATCCTAACAACCTGATCATTGAACAGATCAAATTCTATCCGCAGGTTACACCTTCAAAGAGAGGAAATACACTATATATCCGAGCTGAAGATTTTCGATGGAAATCAAGAATAACGCCAAGTTCAGCCCTGGGAGGTACGAGCATCGGCTGGAGCGCCTTATAAGTGTTGTGCTACCGCATAAGGTTTGATCTTCTTTAGCGTTGGGCCAAGAGTGCGCTCCGTAACCTCCGTGTCGTGGGCAGCCTGAGCTCTCAACCAATAGCCATTGGATAGGCCAAAAAACCGACACAACCGTAAATCGGTATCAGCCGTGATCGCGCGCTTACCTGCAACAATCTCACTGATACGCTGAGCCGGAACACCAATTTCCTTGGCCAAACGGTACTGGCTAAGACCCATGGGTATTAGAAACTCTTCCAAAAGGATCTCGCCGGGAGTAATAGGATCGAGCTTGCTCATAATGAACCCTCCTCAGTGGTAATCAATGATTTCCACATTTTCTGCACCCGCATCCGTCCAACAAAAGCAGACACGCCACTGATCGTTGATCCGAATGCTATATTGACCGGCACGATCACCCTTGAGTGCTTCAAGGCGATTGCCGGGTGGCACCCTCAGATCATCAAGTTGACCGGCGATCTCGAGCTGTCTAAGCTTACGCCGTGCCACCTTAGCGATGTTCGCGAATCCCCTGACATGCTGACCTTTTGAGAGTGCTTCAGTGTATTCACACTTGAATGATTTAATCATTATATCGCATAATAACGCTACTCGTGATTAATGTCAAGCGTGATTATAGGCCCAACGACGGAGTTGAGCAGGGTCCACGTAACGCAGGTCCGCCCCCCCCAGAAAAAGGCAAAAGGGGTCAGGTCTTGCAATCATACATTCCAAATTATTCTTAATGGGTTATTATAAGGAAAGACCCTTTCGCTTTTTGACGATTCAAATTTTCACCACACCTTCCACCAAGGCTTAGAAACAGCATTATGAAGATTTTCGAGCACTTCTTTCTGGAACCCGGGGGCCAATTTTTGAATGTCTTCCATTTCGCTCACATCTTCTACAAATTTTACGCCATCTTCTTTTTCAAAAATTCCAAAAAACAAAGTGACACGTTTATCAGGCCATAATGCATAAAACAGATACTTAATCCCCTCGGGTTTTAACCCAACCACCTTAGTCCATACCAAAGTAGCCCCCTCTAACCCCATGGGTTGGCCTTTAAAATTTAACTTTTCAGAAGTTGCCTTTATCATCGTTTGCGAGTCAAAATACCACGTTGACTCAACTCTTTTGGAAGAAGAATACTTTTCGTCGCTAAAAAATTTCTTCCAGTTATGGCTACCAATAAGAGGATTTGGAATCCAGCCGGGAACACCAGAATCCACCAGAATCTTATCATCGGGTATCCGATTGACCGTTCCATAGCTTCCAGCATAATTACCCACGATCACAAAAAACATTGTGAGTAACAAGATAACAATCTTTTTCATATGCCACATCCTCCCAAATGGGGCAATTGGATTCAGTTTAGCATTAATATTTCCCTAATTATCAGATGGTTATGTTGCAAGACCTAACCTTTTTGCTTCCCCTGGTTCATTGCAATTCTTGCTTACGTTCCCGTTTCAACGCCCATACTTACAGTCCCTTAATCCAATCGCTTAATGGTATCAGGATCGTAGATTGCAGCTCCCTCCAACGAAATCACCATGCCAAAATGTATTAATTTTTCCTGGTCGTCGATGTCATGCCAACGATCGAGAAACTCTGGAATAGGAATAAAGGCGTAATGGCCGAAGATCGATGGATCCATGAAATAGATATTTGTCTTATCATATCCTATAGCAACAGCGTAATGCCCCTCGTCCCAACTTTCTGACCACCGAATTGGAGAATCAGGCCACGCCTGAATGGCGACGATTACCGGCTTTCGTGAATCAAGCAACGTTTTGAGGTCCTCCAGCGACATATGGACAAGTACATCCACCCGAAATCCAAGAGAGCGGGCGAACTCGGCTATCCTTCTGTAGTTAGTACCTTTTATCGGATCTGGTTCTAAAGCCTTGACCAGCTCATCATGGCGAAGCTCTTTCCCGTAATAATAAAGAACTGACTGGAGAGCACTGATCCCACAGGTGTAATCGTAAGACTGGTAAGCGAGAGGCACCCAAATTAAATTTCCTACCTTCTTAGCAGAAGATACGCTGCTCTCTTGAAGCCAGGTAGGATTTAAGCATGCCTGGGAGACCAGGCACAGAATCACCCCGACCAAAAAAATTCGCCATCGGTTCGTATTGTACTGAGCCTCACTCATAAGGATCTACATGGATAAAAAAATCTCCCATTAGTGCGTGGCAGAAAGGTTAACGAAATAAGCCTATTCTTAAATGGATTGATAGTCAAGTTGAATAATTCTTCTTCACCAACTTACCCATATCGCTGATTTGCGTTTGAAATATGGAATGGAGGGTTGAGATTCTAAGTCGAAGACTATAGAAAGAAACACTCACTTAGACCTAAACTGAGCGATTTTTCTTTTCAAGATTTGAAAAAAACTTACTTACAGGGCGATAGATCTTGGTTATAATAGGTTTGGTCAAAAACAAAAACTATCACCCTGTAAGTGAGGAGATTATGAAGC
>Ga0194127_10001017_pt1 | contig 42885 bp, 44 predicted proteins | sample TA2KigC100mmetaG_FD_148624 | JGI IMG/M metagenome (GOLD analysis project Ga0194127, IMG submission 148624) | Freshwater microbial communities from Lake Tanganyika, Tanzania - TA2015036 Kigoma Deep Cast 100m | ecosystem: Environmental > Aquatic > Freshwater > Lake | place: Tanzania: Lake...
TGACCGCGCATGGGTTGGAGAAGCCGTAATAACACGATATTTATCCTAATCACTAACCTTACGCAATGTCATTCTGAGCTTATCGTAGAGACCCTTCGCTGTCGCTCACATCGTCCCGATGTCCTTCGGGAGGGTGACATGCCTACGGGTATTTTGTTGAGTAACGGAAACGTCCTTGACCTAAAGCGCACGTTCCACGTTTTTGCCGCAAATTGGAAAAACGATAATCGTGGGTTGCCGTTGTATTGTGAGATACTGAATGAAGTCTGTCTTCGCACACCAATTACCATTTACCAATTACTCACCACTGAAAACTGACCACTGATAACTGATTACTTTCTTCATCCTTTAAAGGAGTCTCTATGTTAATCATCATGAAGCCCAATTCCACGCGTCAGCAAATTGAAACGGTGTTGAATACCGCCAAAGCGCATGGACTGACTCCGCATATCACACACGCCGAAGAGACCACTATCATCGCCGCAGTTGGGGGACTCCATACCGCTTCCATGGATGCCTTTGAAGCTTTGGAAGAGGTGGAGAGCGTCAAAAGAATCTCACAGCCCTACAAACTTGGTTCACGTCAGGTGCATCCAGAAAATTCCGTCTTTCCGATTGATGGAATACAAGTCGGCGGGGATGACATCGTTATCATGGCTGGACCATGTTCCGTTGAATCCCGCTCACAGATTCTTGAAACCGCCCACGCTGTCCGCGAAGCAGGCGCGAATGTATTACGCGGCGGTTGGTCCCGCACACGCTATGATGAGAGACAACGAGCGCGCATTTTACACATCTGCGACAGATGTGGAGGCGTTGAGCGCTTTCCAAACTTTGTGCCACACTGAAGGAATTATCCCTGCGCTCGAGTCATCTCATGCCGTGGCAGAGGTCATCAAGCGCGCGCCGAAGATGAAGAAGGACCAGGTGATTCTGGTCAATTTATCTGGAAGAGGGGATAAGGATTTGAATACGGTAATTAAAGAGATTGGAGAATTGGAGACTAGAGATTAGAGATTGGATGTTGGTGTGATTCCCCAAAAGGCATGACCGTTTTTACCGAAGTTTTTCTTTGGATATGACGAGCAAAAAAACCGTGAGTCGTGAAGTCTCCAGTCTCTAATCTCCAGTTATGAGGAACCTATGAATCGAATTGAATCTGCTTTTCAAAACGACCCGATCTTCATGCCCTACTTTCCGTTGGGCTATCCTGATTTGGAGACATCCATTGACGTGATTGAAGCGCTGGCAAAAAACGGCGCGGACTTGATCGAAGTGGGCTTGTCATTCTCCGATCCGCTCGCGGATGGACCTGTCATTCAAAAGGCTACACAGATCGCACTTGAAAAAGGAATCACGGTCAAGAAATCGCTCGCGGCTGTTGCGGAATTACGCAGACGCGGTGTGACCATCCCATTGATTCTGATGGGTTACTTCAATCCCATGCTGGCGTATGGACTGGAGAAATTTGTCCACGACGCGCGCGACGCAGGTGCGGATGGATTTATCATCCCCGATCTTCCATTGGAAGAAGCAGGGGAGTTTGAAGCATTGGTGGGCGATATGCCGTTGATCCAGATGCTTGCGCCGACATCGCCGAATGAACGCATGGAAATGATTGCCCGCAATGCAAAGGGATTTATATATCTGGTTTCAGTTACAGGCGTGACGGGAGCGCGCACGCCCATTTCAGATGGACTTGGCGATTTGATCGCCCGCGTGCGAGAGCACACGTCTGTGCCTGTATGCGTGGGATTTGGCATTGGCACACCTGAGCAAGCCAAACAAGTCGGCGCGCTGGCGGACGGAGTCATTGTCGGCTCGGCGTGTGTGGAAACGATTGGGGAGAGTATGACTCCCGTCGAAACAGCAAAACGATTTGCAGCGGAGTTTCGAAGCGCTTTATCATCTATTCAGTGGGTCATTACATCATGGTAAATTCGGCAAACCGCAAGTTTAAACGGAAATTTTACGCGATGGACTCAGCCATGAATCTCAACCAGCAATTTGAACTCATCCGCCAGTCATCTACTGTTGCCATATTCGACCGCATTAGTGCCATGAAAGTCGGCGGACAAAAAATCGTAGGCCTGCATGTTGGCGATCCTGATTTTGGGACTCCGCAAGAGATTCTGGATGTTGCCATCAAAGCCATGCAAGATGGTTTGACTCACTATGGTCCTTCACGCGGCTTCCTGGACCTCAGGCAGGCTATCGCCTCCAAACTGATGCGCGACGAAGGCGTGACCTACGACCCGCACACGGAAATCCTGGTGACACACGGAGGCATTCATGGCTATTACACCGCGACGCAGTCCATCTTGAATCCCGGCGATGATGTTTTAATTCCCGATCCCTCATGGGCAACTCATTCCAACATGGCCATCATGTTGCGTGGAAATGTTATCCGCATACCTGCTCCAGCAGAAAATGGATTCATCCCATATTTTGAAGCCTGGGAAAAAGCATTGACTCCAAAGACCCGAGTCATCGTCTTGACTAATCCATCCAACCCAACGGGCGCATATCCCATGCGTGAGTATGTGCAAAAACTACAAGACTTTGCCGCCAAAAATAACTTATGGATTGTCAGTGATGAAGTTTATGGAAGTTTATATTATGGCGAACGTCCAACCTGCGCAGCAGCCTTTGACGGCGCAAAAGAACGGACATTACTCGTCAACAGCCTCTCCAAATCCTATGCCATGACGGGCTGGCGCGTTGGCTATCTCGCCGCGTCTGCGCGAGTCATTGAGAATGCGTTAAAGGCAAGTCAAAACTCCATCACCTGTGTCGCGCCATTCATTCAAAAAGCTGCGGCTTTCGCATTGAGCGACCCCGCGATTCAAGAAGTCACCGCAAACATGCGTGCCGCTTACGCGCGTCGCCGTGATTTGGTCTTGCGCCTGTCGCATGAATTGGAAAGCGAAAAGGTACTAGTCACGCCTCCGCAGGGCGCGTTTTATTTCTTCCTTGATTTTCGTCCGCTGAAAATGGCCTCCACCGAAATCTGCGAACGGATTCTCGAAGAAGCAGGCGTGGGTCTCGTCCCCGGCTCCGCGTTTGGCGAACAGGGTGAAGGCTTTGTCCGCATGACGATAGCAGCTTCAGATGAAGATGTGGAAGCGGGCTTTAGGAAGATCGTTGAGTGGGCGGAAAAACAGTAATCAGTTATCAGTGAACAGTCGGTGGTCGAGCGTATCAAGACCACATACTCCGTAATTCGTGATTCGTAAAATGCCTGTTACGCATTACGAATTACGGATTACGAGATAGGAAAAATAAAGGAGTGTAATTATGCGAGTCGCATTTCAAGGCGAAGCAGGCGCTTATTCTGAGCAGGCAGTTTTTGAGTATTTTGGAAGCGTGGAGACCCTCCCATGCGAGTCGTTCGACGCGGTCTTCGACGCGGTCAATTCGGGGAAGTGCGAGGCGGCTTTAATCCCGATTGAGAATTCCCTGGCCGGGAGTATTCATCAAAATTATGATTTGTTGTTGCGGAATAATTTGCACATCGTTGGCGAATATCTTTTGCGCGTGAGACATTGTTTGATTGCAAACCCAGATGTGAAAAAAGAAGATATCAAGAAAGCCATCAGCCACCCGCAGGCGCTGGGACAATGCGCGGGTTATTTGCGGAATAACGGAATTAAGGTGGAGCAAGTCTACGACACGGCGGGAAGTGTGAAAATGCTCAAGGAATCTGGCGCACGCAATGTGGCGGCGATTGCTTCACGCCGCGCGGCGGAATTGTATGGGATGCAGATCCTGGAGGAGGGAATTGAAGACAACTCGGAAAACTACACGCGCTTCCTTGCCATTCAGCACGAAACGAAAATATCTGAAGGCGAATCAAAAACGTCCATTGTGTTCACGCTCAAGAACGTGCCAGGCGCATTATTCAAAGCCTTAAGCGTGTTTGCCCTGCGTGACATTGACCTGACCAAAATCGAATCGCGTCCCTTGCAGGGAAGTCCGTGGGAGTATTTGTTTTACATTGACTTCATCGGCGCAGCGCATGAAGATAAAACAAAACGTGCACTCGATCATTTGGGGGAATATGCTGTGATGCTGCGTGTACTGGGATCGTACCCAAGATTTAGGGGATAATGCCGTTCTGAGAATCCCATCTGCAGTGAGTGGAGTCGTAGACGGGATTTTGTTTGTTTTTTGGGGTAGCCAATCTATATTCACCCCTTGACGCATCTGCGCGACGAGCATAGAATAGCCCCCAACATGCTTAAGTCCACTCGTTGGTTTGCGTTTTATTTTTATTACGGTTTCCGAGACTCGGTTGCCGTTGGTGGCGCTTAAGTAGACAGAAAACTCTGTTCACGTAAAGAGCGAGGCCAATTGGTCTCGCTCTTTTTTATTACCCCTTACCCTGCCCTCTCCCAAAGGGAGAGGAAAAACAAGGAGCAATCAATGGCAATCCGTGGAATTCGTGGCGCGACAACCATCTCAGCAGATGAACCTGAATTAATTCTCGAGGCCACACGGGAATTACTTGAAGCAATTTTGGACGCGAATGAAAGCATGAAACCCGAAGACGTGGGCAGCGCGCTCTTTACCGTGACTGATGACCTCACATCCACCTTTCCCGCGGAGGCGGCGAGACAAATGGGATGGGGACTCGTCCCGTTGATGTGCACGATGGAAATTCCTGTCCCAAATAGTTTGCCAAGAGTCATTCGTGTGCTTGTCCATTGGAACACGGAGATGCCGCAAAATGAAATTACACATGTGTATTTACGTGACGCGGTTAAACTAAGACCCGACTTGGTCACTGCGCAGTGAAAAAGTAGACAGGGAAACACGTAAACACGATCAACTGACTTGTATACCTGTGTACTTGTTTACGTTCTTCATCCTTCATAATTCATCCTTTGTATTTAGGAGTTACACCTTGATGATCATAATGAAATCCAACGCCACGCCGCAGCAGGTGGAAGCGGTGATCGCACAAATAAAAGCAATGGGATTGGCCGTACACCTTTCGCAAGGAGTCGAAGCGACGATTATCGGTGCCATCGGCGAGACACATAACATCCCTGTTGACCGCTTCGAAGGCTTGGACGGTGTGGACATCGTTCAGCGCATTACCCAGCCGTACAAACTTGCCTCACGACAGTTTCATTCCGAGGATTCAGTTATCCCGATAGATGGTTTCACAGTCGGCGGCAATGATATCATTGTCATCGCGGGACCCTGCTCGGTGGAATCCCGTTCGCAGATTCTCGAAACCGCGCACGCTGTCCGTGAGGCGGGTGCGAATGCCCTGCGCGGCGGAGTCTTCAAACCGCGCACATCGCCGTACGCTTTCCAGGGTCTCGGTGAAGAAGGACTTGAATACCTTGCGGAGGCACGCGAAGAAACTGGAATGCCTATCGTGGTCGAAATTATGTCAGAGACTCAACTTGATCTCATGCTGAAATATGTGGATGTTTTTCAGGTTGGCGCACGCAACATGCAAAACTTTAATCTTCTGCGCGCGCTCGGCGAAACGCGCAAAAGTATTTTACTCAAGCGCGGTCTTTCAGCGACCATCGAAGAACTGCTCATGTCTGCCGAATATCTCCTTGCAGGCGGAAACAAGCAGATTATGCTATGTGAGCGCGGTATTCGCACATTTGAAACGACCACGCGTAATACAACCGATATCAACGCCATTCCTGTTTTGAAAAACTTAACTCACCTGCCTGTTATCCTTGATCCATCGCACGCAACAGGTCACGCCGATTATGTCGCCGCGATCGCGCGGGCCGCAATTGCCGCGGGCGCAGATGGTCTCATCATCGAAGTGCATCCCGATCCCGCACATGCTGTATCTGACGGCAAACAATCCCTTAAGCCAGAAAAATTTGTCGAGATGGTTAATCAAGTTAAAGCGATTGCCGAGGTCATGGGTCGCCGCGTTGCGCCCATCCAGAAGCCTGTCACTGCAGGATGGTAAATAAAATGGAGGAAGGCTTTTCGCTGAAAGATTCAACAATTGGAATTTTTGGATTGGGACTCATGGGCGGCTCCATCGCGCTCGGACTCAAAGGGCATTGCCATACCTTGATCGGATTCGACTCGCATCTTCCCACGCTCGAACTTGCTCTTTCCAAAAAAATCATTGACCACGCTGAGAGTGTTCCCCCTCTCCTTTTGGGTGAGGGGCAAGGGGTGAGGGAACTCCCGCAAGTGGATTTGCTCATCCTCGCGACTCCCGTGCAGTCAATCATAAATATCATTCAGCATTTGCCATCCCTCATGCCTAACGCATGTATCGTGCTTGATCTTGGTTCAACGAAACAAAATATTGCGCAAGCCATGTCCACCCTGCCAGAGCGATTTGATCCCATCGGCGGGCATCCCATCTGCGGAAAAGAAAAACTTGGCTTGGAAAATGCAGACCCGAATTTATATCAAACTGCTCCCTTTGTAATTACACCTTTGGAACGAACTACCCAACGAGCAAAATCTGCTGTCAAGCAGGTTATTTTGACAATAGGTGCGCATCTTATCGAAATGACTGCCGAAGAGCATGACTGCATCCTTGCATCCACAAGTCATTTACCATTTCTTCTCTCCTCTGCTCTCGCGCATTCAACGCCGCAGGAATTTGGTTCATTGATCGGTCCAGGCTTTCGCTCCGCCAGCCGCCTCGCAGGCACTCCCTCCCACATGATGATGGACATTTTGCAATCAAATCGCCAAAATGTGTTGCGGTCTCTTCTTGTTTTTCGCGAATCGCTTGATCGGATTGAATCTGCAATTGAAAACGAAGACACGCCTACACTGGCAACTCTTCTCGACGAATCACGACACTCTTATGAAAACCTGCTCCACCCCAATCGCTAATCTCCAATCTCCAGTCTCCAATCACTCAACCACCTTTTATGCAAATTACCCCCATCCCTCACCCCCTTTCCGCCACCATCCGCGTACCGGGCTCCAAGTCGTTGACCAGCCGTGCCTTGCTGATCGCGTCACTCGCAAATGGCACCACGCGCCTAACCAACGCGCTCTTTTCCGACGACTCGCTTTACTTTGCCAGGGCATTGCAAACTTTAGGATTTGGTGTCCATCTTGATGAAGCCAACCACGAAATGACCGTCACGGGCTTAGGCGGAAAAATTCCCGCAACCCAAGCCGAACTCTTCATCGGCAACGCAGGCACAGCCGCGCGCTTTCTCTCCGCATTTCTTACTCTTGGCAACGGCGAATACATTTTGGACGGCGAGCCGCGCATGAGAGAACGTCCCATCGGCGACCTTGTTGATTCTCTTACGCAACTTGGCGCAATCATTCAACCAATCACGCAACTACACGCTTCGCGTGAGCGCAGTCGAAGGGACGCAACACGCAATACGATTTGTCCCCCCATCAAGATCATCGTAAACGGTTTGCCTGGTGGAAAAACGCAGATAGCAGGCGATATTTCATCCCAGTTTTTATCTGCCTTGCTCATGGTTGCTCCGTATGCTCAAAACCCGATTGAGGTTACTCTTTCAACCGAATTGAACTCCAAACCCTACGTAGACATGACCATCGCTATCATGCGCGACTTCGGCGTGGAGATCGAACGAAACGCATATCAATCTTTTAGAATTCCAATTACGAATTACGCATCACGAATTACGTATGCCATTGAATCCGATGCCTCTGCCGCCTCCTACTTCTTCGCCGCTCCTGCCATTTGCGGTGGAACTGTCCGAGTGGAAAACATCTCGCGCAAATCTGTGCAGGGCGATATCGCATTTCTCGATGTTCTGAAACAAATGGGGTGTCAGGTTACAGAAGGGGAGAACTTTATCGAAGTTACTGGAACAGAAGCATTGGCTGGTGCCGATGTGGATATGCGCGACATCCCCGACACCGCCCAAACTCTTGCTGCGATTGCGCCTTTCGCTTCTTCACCCACACGCATTCGCGGAATCGCCTCTGCAAGAGTCAAGGAGACTGACAGAGTTCATGCGACGTGCGCCGAACTTGCAAGACTCGGCATCCGTGTGGAAGAACATAAAGACGGCATGACCATCAATCCCGTAGAAACGATGCGCCCCGCTTCCATCCAAACCTATAACGATCACCGTATGGCAATGTCCTTTTCGCTGATCGGCTTGCGCGTGGAAGGCATCACGATTGAAAATCCATCCTGCGTTTCCAAAACATTCCCAAATTATTTTGAGGTACTCAAACAGTTATCGTAGAAAGGAAACAGGTAAACAAGTAAACAGGTAAACAACGCAACACGTATCTTGTATCTTGTGACTCGTATCTCGTATTCCATGAATTCATCCTTCCACCTCGGTCTCATCGGCTACCCCCTCGAACATTCCCTCTCGCCCAAACTCCACATTGCCGCATTGAAAGCATGTGGATTGCAAGGTGACTATTCACTGTTTCCCATTCACCCCGATGACAAACAAGGCTTGAAGGATATACTCAACCATGTTCGCGCGGGCGAGATGCAGGGACTTAACGTCACTATTCCACACAAACAAAATGTAATTTCGTTGTTGGATGAATTAACAGACACTTCTATATCAATAGGAGCGGTCAATACAATTTATATGCGAGATAATAAGTTGACTGGACATAATACCGACGCGCAGGGATTTTTGACTGATTTGAAAAGATTCTTAACCACGGTGACACAGAGACACAGAGATTTATTAAATAAAAATGTTCTTGTACTTGGCGCGGGAGGTTCGGCTCATGCAGTAGTTTACGCCTTGCTCAATGGTGGCTGGAACGTCACAATTGCCGCGCGCCGCATAGAACAAGCCGAACAACTCTTAACTTCATTTCCGAATTACGAATTACATATTACGCATTCCACCAACCTGCGACTTTCGACCTTCGACCTGTTGGTAAACACTACCCCTCTTGGCATGTCTCCAAACATAGACCAATCTCCCCTGCCTGCAAATCTGTCATTGCCTTCAAATACTTTAATTTACGATTTGGTCTACAATCCACGTGAGACAAAGCTGGTGAAAGATGCCCGCGCAAAAGGTTTATTTGCTACAAATGGATTTGGCATGTTAATCGAACAAGCCGCGCTATCCTTTGAAATCTGGGCAGGTCACAACCCACCGCGTGAAATCATGCTATCTTCAATTTCATAACGGAACACGCAACACGAAGCACGTAAACAGGTAAACACGTACACAAGGAAACACGGAGAAATTATGCTACGCTTCTTAACCGCAGGTGAATCGCACGGACCATCACTTACCGCAATTTTAGACGGCATGCCTGCTGGCTTATCTATCACTGCTGAAATTATTAACAAAGAACTTGCCCGCCGCCAACAAGGCTACGGCTCAGGCGGACGCATGAAGATCGAAAGGGACACTGTTCAAATTCTCGGCGGAGTCATGGCGGGCGAAACTACAGGCGCGCCGATTGCCCTGCTCGTCCAAAACAATGATCATCTCAATTGGAAGGGCAAAGCCATTGAGCCGATGACCGCCCCGCGCCCAGGTCATGCGGATTTGACAGGCGCGGTGAAATACGGTTACAAGGATTTACGCCCAGCCCTTGAGCGCGCCTCTGCACGCGAAACCACGATGCGCGTCGTGGTTGGTGCGGTGTGCAAACATTTCCTTTTACAATTTGGAATCATCATCGGCGGATACGTTTCATCCATTGGCGAAGTGCAAACCGATTTTGGCAACATGCCTTTTGAAGAACGCTTTACCCGCGCTGATGAATCCGATGTGCGCTGCCCGGTTGAATCATCCTCCGCAAAAATGCGCGACGAAATCGAGAAGGCCATTCACGGAAAAAATACTTTGGGCGGTATGCTTGAAATCGTCGCGCTCAACCTTCCCGTCGGTCTCGGCAGTTTTGTGCAATGGGATAAACGCCTCGAAGCCAAACTCGCCATGGCGATCATGTCCGTGCAAGCCATCAAAGGTGTTGAAATTGGCGATGCGTTTGAGAATGCAAAACGAGTTGGTACACAGGCGCATGACCCAATTCAATTACGTAATACGCAATACGTGATACGTAATTCGAACCGCGCAGGCGGAATCGAAGGCGGAATCAGCAACGGACAGCCGATTGTCATCCGTGCGGCGATGAAACCAATAGCCACCACGCTTCTTCCCCAGCCGACAGTTGACCTTGCGTCAGGGATAGAATCTCCCACCCAATATGAACGCTCCGATTTTTGTCCCGTACCACGCGCTGTTCCCATCCTTGAAGCAATGGTTGCCTTTGTTTTAGCAGACGCGCTGATCGAAAAACTCGGCGGTGATTCAATAAACGAAATGAAACCGAGATTTGAAACATTGAAAAAAGCAACACTTGAAGACCTGCCAATGGATAATATCGCGCACATATTTTGGGAATAAATATTACGCGTCATTGCGAGGGCGGCGCTCTTCCGCCCGAAGCAATCTCCTTGCGCATGGGGGGATTGCTTCGTCGCGAAGAACAAGAGCGCTCCTCGCAATGACGGATGGAGAACTATGCCACACATCTTCCTCTACGGTCCCCCAGGGACAGGCAAATCCACAGTTGGGAAAAAACTTGCGGGCAATCTCAAACTGCCATTCATTGACCTTGACCGCGTGATCGAAACGAACACGGGTATGGCGATTTCGCGCATCATGGAACAACAAGGTGAATCCATTTTTCGTGATTTGGAAACAGCTGCGCTAAAAGAAGCCGTAGGTCACGCTTCTAGCGTGACAAATCCCACAAACCCTGGCGGGTTACAAACCCGCCCTACCTTGGTAATTGCTCTTGGCGCTGGCGCGCTTTTGCGAGACGAGAACCGCGCTTTTGCGGAGAGCCATGGCAAAGTGATCCTGCTCATGGCGGAATTGAAAACTCTACTTGGAAGGCTCAACACAGAGTCTGGTAACCGTCCTTTGCTGGTGGGTGATCTGCGTGAAAAATTAACGGCATTACTTGTAAAGCGTGGTGACCATTACAATTCCTTTCCTCTGCTTATCCACGTGGATGGAAAAACCGCGGAACAAAACGCGCATCGTGCGCAGGTGGTATTGGGACGGCATCACTTGTCTGCGATGGGCGAGTATGATGTGGTCGTAGGACAAATTGGCAATTTGTCCTACATGCAAAACCCGATCATTGTGACCGATGAAAACGTGGCGATGTTTCACCTTGAAAAAATGAAGGCAGTTTTACAGGATGCGGGTTTTGAACCAAAGTCTGTCATTGTTCCCGCAGGCGAAAAACATAAAAACCTCGAAACCATTTCCTATTTATGGAAATCATTTCTTGAAAATGGACTTGATCGCAAAAGCACAGTCATCGCTTTGGGCGGTGGTGTGATTGGAGATATGGCAGGCTTCGCCGCTTCAACCTATATGCGCGGAATTGACTGGGTGGCTGTGCCGACGACATTACTATCAATGGTGGATGCTTCCCTTGGCAGCAAGACAGGCTTTGACCTGCCCGAAGGCAAGAACTTGATCGGCTCGTTCCATCCACCGAAATTGGTTTTGGCTGATCCGCAATTGCTTGGCACATTACCCGAAGCGGAGTTGATCTCCGGCATGGCAGAAGTGGTCAAGCATGGCATTATCTCTGATCCTGAGTTATTCGCATTATGTACGCGAGGACTGGATTGGGTAAAAAATAACTTGGATGAAATCGTCAAATGCGCGATGGCGGTGAAGATTAAAATCATCGAAGAAGACCCGTATGAAAAAGGATTTCGCGCTGCGTTGAATTTGGGTCACACGGTTGGGCACGCGGTTGAACTTGTCAGCAAATTCAACTTGCGGCATGGAGAAGCCATTGCCATCGGGATGGTGGCAGAGGCGAAGTATTCTGCCCGGGTTGGGCTGGCAGGCGTCGGGTTGGCGGAGGCGGTGGCTGAGTCATTATCAGCGTTGGGGTTGCCCATCCACATCCCGCAAGATATGCCGCGCGAGGAAATTATCCGCGCAATGCGGGTGGATAAAAAGAAGAATGCAAAAGCCATCCGCTTTGCGCTGCCAGTTGAGATTGGCAGAGTGGAACTGGTCGCGGTGCGTGTGACGGATTTAGAGGCAGTGATCAGTGAGCAGTAATTAGTGATCAGTGATGGAAAGGATGAATATGAAAATTTTGATCTTGCATGGCCCAAATTTAAACCTGCTTGGCACGCGCGAACCCGAAGTATATGGTTCGATGACTCTCGATGACATTAATAAAAAGATGATCGAGTTAGGCAAAGAACTGGGCGTGGAAATAAAATGCATCCAATCGAATCACGAGGGCGCGTTGATTGATGCGTTGCATGATGCGCGCATGTGGGCGAACGGAGTTGTGTTCAACCCTGGCGGATATACCCATATATCCGTAGCATTACGTGATGCGATCTCCGCGATTCAAATCCCAGTGATTGAAGTGCATTTATCCAATGTATATGCGCGTGAAGAATTCCGCCATGTTTCGATGATCTCTGCGGTGTGCAAGGGGAAGGTTGTTGGTTTTGGCTGGAGGTCTTACGAGTTGGGTTTGCATGGGTTGATTGATATAATCAAGCCGTGAAAAATCAAATCATTCCAACTGCCGAGCCTTTTATTCTACAAGGAAATAAAACAGGGGTTTTGCTCGTTCATGGCTTTACTGGCACGCCCAAGGAAATGCGCTGGATGGGGGAATATCTCAATCAACAAGGATTCACCTGCCTTGGAGTTCGACTCGCCGGACATGCCACAATCCCCGAAGATATGATCGCTTCACACTGGACCGACTGGACTGCTTCTGTTGAAGATGGCTTTCATCTCCTCTGTGGCAGTGTGGACCGAGTCTTCCTTGTTGGGCTTTCGATGGGCGGTGTGTTAAGTTTGCTGATGTCCACACGGTTCGCGCAGCGTGTGGTGGGTGTGGTGGCGATGTCCACGCTGTATAAACTCCCGGATGATCCTCGATTGAGGCACATCGAATGGATCAGTAAGATTGTCCCGTTTATGCCGAAGAGCGATGAAGAGCCCGGGGCAGGTTGGTTTGACAAGGAAGCATGGAAGGATCATGTATCTTATCCGCAGAATCCCGTCCGTTCGATTGGGGAGTTGAACAAGTTGCTGGGCGAGATGCGCGCCGCGTTGCCTAAAGTCAATGTGCCGGTTTTGCTCATCCATTCGCATGATGATAAATACGTCCCGCCGGAAAGCCTGGAGATGATATACGCCGATCTCACAAGCGCGTCAGACAAGACAAAACTTTATGTGACTGGATCAGGCCACGTTGTTACGCGGGATGCGGCTCGTCGTCAAGTATTTGAAGCCGCTGTGGAGTTCATCCGTAAAGTGGAGAGTCAACTTGAATCGTAATCTTTTTTTTGTCGCCGCCGCTTTGTTTCTCTGGGGCTTTGGCGAGGGGATGTTTTTCAATTTTGTGCCGATCTATCTTGATAACCAGTTTCTTGTGGGTAAATATGAAATTGGTTTGATCCTGGGCGCGTTCGGTTTTTTCATGGCGGTCACGCATATCCCAGCCGGCCGTCTTGCGGATCGAATTGGGCGTAAACCTTTGCTGACCATTGCCTGGGCGCTTGGCCTGGTCTCGACTCTGGTAATGGGGTTTGCTCTGGCTTTGCCGCTTTTTCTGATCGGCTTGTTCGGTTATGGACTCACCGCTTTTGTTTCATCGCCTTTGAGCAGTTATGTGACTGCGGCGCGCGGCAAGTGGCCTGTGGGAACCGTGCTCTCGCTGACCACCGCGACATTCGGCATGGGCATGGTATTGGGACCCATCACAGGCGGGTGGATCGGCGATCATTATGGAATGCGGATGAGCTTTCTGGTTGCCGCGGTCGTGTTTGTTTTCTCGAATTTGTTCATATTTTTCATTGAGCATCAGCCGATTGACCATCACGATCCTGATGCTCCGCCGCCAAACCTGTTGAGTAATCAACGTTTCATTGCTCTGATGGGTGTTCTTGCATTTGCAATATTTTCGATGTATCTATCCCAGCCGCTTACGCCAAACTTTCTCGAAGGTGTGCGCGGACTTTCATTAAGTGGAGCCGGGATCATCTTTACAGCAGGCGCGCTGGGAAATTCATTGTTAGCGATTGCATTCAGCCGTGTCAATCCTCGCCGCGGATTTTTGTTCGCGCAGGCATTGGTGATCTTGTTCGCCTTGTTCATTTGGAAAGGCACGAGCCTGCCCGTCTTTGCGCTGGGATATTTTCTGCTCGGTGGTTTTCGCGCAGGCCGCCCCATGGCGATGGCGCAGGCGCGCGAACTCGTGCATGAATCGCAAATGGGAATTACCTACGGAATCATGGAAACCATCAGTGCGGTGATCTTTATTATCACACCGCCGATTGCAGGATTTTTATTTGAGCGCGATCCATTCATTGTGTATCCGCTTGCAATTGGGTTGATTGTTGTCTCGATTGTTGTCAGTTATTTCTTCTCTCCGCGAAAAGAACAGGTGACAGTCACTTCTTAAAGTGACTGTCACCTTGAACCTGGAAAGGTAAACTATCATGCTTGAAATTGTCTCTTTCACTTTAGGTCCCGCGCAGACCAATGCTTATCTTGTGGCTGATCCACAAACCAAAGAAGCGGTTGTGATTGATCCCTCGTGGGATGGCCACATCATCCTTAAAGCCGCACAGGATCGCGGCTGGCGGATTGGACATTTATGGTATACACACGCGCACTTCGATCACATCGGCGGCGCCGCTGAAATCGCCGATGCGCTGAATCCCCTTCCTCTTGTCGCGCTTCACCCCGATGACCATGTCCTCTGGCGCGCGGGCGGAGGTGGCGCGGTCTTTGGTTTTGACATTGACCCCGGGCCCGAACCGACAATTGATTTTTATCAAGGCCAAATTCTAAAACTTGGTTCTAATGAGTTTGAAGTGCGTTACACACCGGGACATACCAAAGGCCATTGCGTGTTTTATGCTGCAAATATCCGCGCTGAGCGGAGGGCGGACACCCGTAGTCGAAGCGTTTGTTTTTGTGGCGATTTGATTTTTAACGGAAGTGTTGGTCGCACCGATCTGCCCGGCGGTGATTGGGCTACTTTGGAGAATAGTATCCGCACGCAGATTTTCACTATGCCCGATGAGACGAGACTGTTATCAGGTCATGGCCCTGAAACGACGGTGGGCGAGGAGAAGATGAATAATCCGTTTGTGGGGCTATCATGAAACACGCAATTAGCATCAGCCTTGGAAGTTCCAAGCGTGATAAAAGTGTGAAGATCAATCTCAACGGGCAGGAGATTCTTGTTGAGCGTGTTGGTACAGATGGCGATATTGCAAAAGCCCGCCAGCTGTATTTGGATCTGGATGGGAAGATAGATGCCTTCGGTGTCGGCGGTGTGGATTTATATCTGCGTTTGGATGAAAAGGAATATCCGCTTCATGCCGCGCTGAAACTTGTCTCTGGCGTCAAGCAGACTCCACTCTGTGACGGGAGAGGACTCAAACACACACTCGAGCGCCGCGTGTTTCAGCTGGCAAAACCCCAATTGGGAGATGCGCATTTCAAACAGGCGTTCGTCCCCGTTGCTATTGATCGGCTTGGGTTGGCCGAAGCAGTAGCGGAAGTCGCAGATAGTACCGTGTTCGGTGATTTGATGGTCGCGCTGGGAGTCCCAATCCCCATTTATGGAATCCCAGCCTTCAAACGAGTCGCAAGGGTCATGTTACCTTTTGTCAGTCATTTCCCCATGAGCATGATCTTTTACGGCAGCGACGGCGCGGAGCAGGAACCGAAGTATACAAAATACTTTGCAGAATCTGACTTGATCGCGGGTGATTTTCTATTTATGCGGAAATACATGCCGAAAAACATGTCTGGTAAAACAGTGGTGACCAACACCACCACCGAAGATAATATCGCATTGCTAAAAGAGCGCGGCGTGAAGACGGTCATCACCACCACGCCGCGTTATGAGGGCCGCTCGTTTGGCACGAATATGCTGGAAGCCGCGCTGACCGCATACGCAGGTAAAGGACGAAGACTGAGCGATAATGAATTGAATGAATTGATAGATGATTTGGAGTTGAAACCGACGGTAATCCATTTTACGCAGGTTCTACGGTTCAAACCTGTTTTGATGGACGGTGCCTAATCACAGTTCAATGTTATTCAGTAAATCTTTCAGCGCCAGCAGTTCTTCCCTGGAAAGGGTTACACCTTTACCCATCTTCTCGCGGTCCGGTGACCATTCACGGATATCATATTTTGGATCTCTTTCGTTCCAACTCATCAAGTTGAGCTCCTTGGCCCACCCCGAAGCGGACTTGGAAAGCACGCCTATCTTTTTGATGATTTCATATTTGATTTCTGACATTTTATATCTCCTAAGATTAGATTATTCGATTACCATACGTTTCATTACTTCCTTGTTCAGCACTGCGTGTATTTCAGCGTCAATATCATCCTGAGTAATGTTAAACCTATGCACTGTCTCGCGCGTGTATTTCAGGGATTCTTTGACACCTGCCCTGATCTTTTCACCCTCTGGCAGGCTAATCTTCAAAATGCGGAGTGATGCCAGCACATCTATCTGACGGGACACAGGCAGCTTGGCAACTTCGCGTAGAGGGGTTGTTCAAAAGTAGTCATTGGTTCACCTCTGCTCCAATTATACGATCCCAATCCCTTCCTGCCTTCCTCAAATCAGATAAGGACAGGGGAAATAAAAATTCCTCGCATGAAACTCATGAGTTTCAGTAAAGAAATGAATTACTTCATACGAGGAATTCAGTCAAAGACAGACCCTAAAGATTAATGAAATCTTTAGGGTCTGTGTTGTTTTTATTTCGCGTATTCCGTTGATCTTGTCTCGCGTATCACCGTCACACGGATCTGGCCGGGATATTGCATGGTCTCTTCGATCTTTTTGGCAATGTCACGCGCCAGCCGCGCGGAGGCGAGATCGTCAATCGAGTCAGGTTTGACGAGGATGCGGACTTCGCGTCCCGCTTGAATGGCGAAGGCTTGTTGTACGCCTTCAAAGGATATCGCCATTTCCTCCAGTGAGCGGATGCGCTTGATATAGGCTTCCAGGTCTTCGCGGCGTGCGCCTGGGCGTGCGCCTGAAATTGCGTCTGCTGATTCAGCGATCACGGCCTCAACGGTCTCTTGATCCACTTCATGGTGATGCGAAGCGATGGCGTTCACAACAATCGGGTTGACGCCGTAGCGCTTGCAATATTCCGCGCCAAGTCCTGCGTGTGTGCCATCCTGATTGTGATCCATGGCTTTGCCAATATCATGCAGGAAGCCGCCCTGTTTGGAGAGTTCTATATTCGCGCCGAGTTCCGCGGCTAAGATACCCGCGAGCTTGGAGACTTCAACCGCGTGTGCGAGCTGGTTTTGACCATACGAGGTGCGGAATTTCAACCTGCCCATCATCCGCAGGACTTCGGTGTGCAAGCCCGTGACGTTGGCTTCGTATGCGGCTTGCTCTCCCGCCTCGTTGATGATCTTCTCGACGGCTTTGGTTTCGTCTTCTATGATCTTTTCGATATGCGCGGGATGAATGCGGCCATCCAATACCAATTTTGCCAAAGAGCGGCGGCCAATTTCGCGGCGTACCGAGTCAAAGCAGGAGACGGTGACTGAATCGGGTGTATCGTCCACGATCACATCCACACCCGCGGCCTGCTCGAAGGCTTTGATGTTACGCCCGTTGCGTCCGACGATGCGTCCCTTCATTTCTTCGCTGGGCAGGGTGACGACGGCGCGGGTGACTTCGGCCACATGCTCAGAGGCCACACGCTGGATCGCATCCGCAATTAATTTACGGGCGCGTTTTTCGCCTTCTTCACGCGCTTCGGTTTCGATCTGGCGGATGATGCGCGCCATGTCGCCGCGCGCTTCTTTTTCAACTGCCGCAAAAAGCTCTTTACGCGCCTCATCCTGCGTTAATTGCGCGACCTGTTCAAGTTTATTCACTTGATCTTCGTAAAGTTTTTCGATGTCATTGCCGCGTTTGTCAATTTGAGACTGGCGCTTGTTCAAGGTTTGTTCGCGTTGTTCGATCTTTTCGAAGCGGCTGTCGAGTTCGGAGCGGCGTTTTTCAAGGCGGTCCGTTTCCTTGTTCATCTCGATGCGGCGTTCTTTGATCTCGGACTCCGCCGCTTGCACGATCTTGGTGGCATTGTCGCGCGCGCCGCTTTCGATCATGCGCGCCTGCGAGTTGGCCGCTTTTAGTATGTCTTCTGCTTTTTCTTGCTGCCCTTTTGCAGTGCGTTCGGCCTGGTAGCGGTGAATAAAATACCCAGCCAAAACGCCCACAATGAGCGCAGATATGTCTATTAATAGGTTAAGCGGATTCATGTTATATCCTCATCTTTAAAATGGTTTTCTTCCGCATGCATCTCGTTCCACACCTGGGTGACGACGGGTGCGATCACGGAATAGGGGAAGCCGCGTCGTGCGAGATACTCCGACAGTTTCTTGCGAAACTCGCCTCTTTCCAGATCCTTGAACCTGCCTGCTCGTTTATTGGCAGATTCATAGGCAAGGGCATTTTCGTCCACATCTGAAACTGCGGCTTGCACAGTTTCATCATCGAGTCCTTTTTGACGAAGTTCCATCGTCAATGCACGGCGACTGCGCGGGTGGAAGGTATTGCGATTTTCCACCCAGACGCGGGCAAATTGGTTGTCGTTGACTAACCCGCTCTGGCGAAGTCTTTCGAGCGTTTGCTCGATGACCGCTTCCGGAATTTCACGCTTGAGCAGGTTTTGCCTTACTTCTTTTTCGGAACGGGCGCGGCAGCTCAGGAAGAGCATGGCCTGTTGCAGGGCGCGTTCACTCGCATCTTCGGTTTGCAGTTGCGCGACATTCTCATCGCTTAATTCCTGGCCTCTTTGCAGCCAGGCGGCTGTGATGCGCGCCAGCCCGAAGGCGAACTCTCCATCAAGGTAAATGTTTACCCGATTGGGATTCTTTTTTTGCGCTTCCAGGGCAGTTATTTTTTTCATATTAAACGCATACAGCCGAGGCTTCCGTCTGAACGGCCTCGGCTGTGGAAAATGTCTGGGTTGGTTGACCAGTTTCCGCATCCCGAAGGAAGCGGGAGTTGGGTAGGTCAAAATCGCGTGACAGGTCTTACATCACGTTCGGCATGATAGTTAAGGTGAAGCCAGCTGTTTTCTCAAATTCTTTCCTAAATGAGACTTCACAGAGTAACTCCCTAGCGCCTCTAGCGGGGGAGAAATCGTGCGCGAATTACCAGTCAATTTCAAGCAAAGGCCGCGAATACGGCGGAAGTTTCTATTTATTGCCTAAATTATACTTGAATTTTAAGATTTGTTAACACAACTTTTTCATGGCAGGGGGGTATAGCGTATATCAGAATCGTGACAAATGGAACTATGTGGTTTTACAAAAGTTATGCAATAATCAGGGGATTATCACCTAAAATAACGGAGACACTATGGCAAAGATTACGCGCGAAGATGCACTTGAATATCATCATTTGAAAGGCAAACCCGGCAAGATTGCAATTGTGCCGACCAAGCCCATGGATACGCAAAGGGATTTGAGTTTGGCGTATTCACCCGGCGTTGCTGAACCTGTTTTGGAGATCGAAAAAAATCCTGAGGATGCTTATGAATATACATCCAAGGGAAATTTAGTGGCGGTTGTTTCCAACGGCACGGCAATCCTGGGTCTGGGTGACCGCGGCGCTTTGGCGAGCAAACCCGTGATGGAAGGCAAAGGGGTGCTGTTCAAAAAATTTGCGGATATTGATGTTTTTGATATTGAGTTGAACTCGCACGACCCTGATGAAATTATCAAAATTGTGGCGGCGATCTCCCCCACGTTTGGGGGGATCAATCTCGAAGACATCAAAGCCCCTGAATGTTTTTACATTGAGGAAGAATTAAAGAAGATGCTGGATATTCCTGTATTCCATGATGACCAGCATGGCACGGCGATCATCTCTTCGGCGGCTTTGGCAAATGCGCTGGAGATTGTGGGCAAGAAACATGATGAGATCCGCATTGTCATTTCGGGTGCGGGCGCTTCGGCGATCTCCTGCGCGGAGTTGGCGATCCGATGGGGTGTGAAGCGCGAGAACATCATGTTGTGTGACAGCAAGGGTGTGGTCTATAAAGGACGTACAGAGGGGATGAATAAATACAAAGAGCGCTTCCTGGTTGAGACCGAAGCCCGCACTTTGAAAGATGCCTTACGCGATGCTGATGTATTCTATGGTTTGTCTGTGGCAAATGTGATGACCCCGGATATGGTCAAGTTGATGGCGCGGGACCCGATCATTTTCGCGATGGCGAATCCGGACCCGGAGATCAAACCTGAGCTGGCCAGAGAAGCGCGCAAGGATGTCATCATTGCAACGGGCCGTTCGGATTATGCAAATCAAGTCAATAACGTCCTGGGCTTCCCGTTCATCTTCCGTGGCGCGTTGGATGTGCGCGCGAAAAGTATCAATGAAGAGATGAAGTTCGCTGCCTCGCAGGCGTTAGCCGCATTGACAAAAGAGGACGTCCCAGATTCAGTCATCCGCGCGTATGGCGGCGTGGCGATGAAATTTGGGCGTGAATATATTTTGCCTACTCCGCTTGATCCGCGAGTGCTGTTGTGGGAAGCGCCCGCTGTCGCTGAGATGGCGATGAAGACCGGTGTTGCGCGCAAGAATATTGACATTGACGAATATCGCGAACAGTTGGCATATCGTCAGGGCAAGGGTGAACGGATTCGGTATTTCTTCCAAAACAAGGCGCGTTCTTCAGGCGGCACGAAGCGCGTGGCATTTGCGGAAGGCGAGGAACAGAAGATCATCCGCGCCGCATATCAAATTCAGGAAGAGGGCATCGCCACGCCTGTCTTGATTGGGCGCAAAAATGTGATCGAAGAACAATTGAAGAATCTCAGCCTGGATTACCAGCCTGAAATTGTTGACCCCGCTGTCTTTAATAAGTTGGATGCCTACGCCAAAAGCTTTTATGAAATTCGTCAGCGGAAGGGTGTCATGGCAAGTGACACCCTCAAGAAAGTGCAGGACCCCAACGTCTTTGGCTCGTTAATGGTAAAAATGGGTGATGCAGACGCCTTCATTTCAGGCTTGACCTATGATTATCCTGACGTGATCCGCCCTGCGTTGCAGATCCACCATACCGCTCAAGGCGCAGCCCGCGCGGCGGGTGTCTACATCATGATCCTGGAAGATAAAGTTTTCCTCTTTACAGATGCCACCGTGAATATTGACCCGACAGCTGAAGACCTGGCTGAGATCGCCTGCCTCGCGGCTGATTATGCAGTGAAACTTGAAATTGAACCGCATGTGGCTTTCCTTTCGTTCTCGAATTTTGGTTCCACACCGCATCCGCTTTCGGAAAAGGTACGTAAGGCGGTTGCGCTGGTGAAAGAGCGCCGCCCCGACCTGCAAGTGGATGGTGAAATGCAGGCAGATACTGCGGTGGTGCCAGAGATCGTGGAAGAACGCTATCCATTCAGCGCTGTGAAGGATGCGAATGTGCTGGTGTTCCCTTCGCTTGAATCTGCAAATATTGCCTATAAGTTGCTGGCTCGCTTGGGCAATGCCAAGGCGATCGGTCCGATCCTGCTGGGGGTGGGTGCGCCCGTGCACGTTCTGCAAACGGGCGATGATGTCAACGCTATTGTGCAGATCGCTGCCGTTGCTGTTATGGATGTCATGGGGCGGGCAGAGAAGGGCATTGAGAAGAAGGTCGGGAAGAAGAAGTGAGAAGTAATGCGTAAAACGTAATATGCGAAACGCAAGTTGTAATTGACTCACCTCGAATGATTATTTCGGGGTGAGTTTTGTTATACTCGGCTTTATTTTGAAAACAGGAAATGATATGAACAATCTCGAATCCATGGCTCGAAAAATTACAGCGATTCTTTTTGCCCAGCAATCCCTGGCCTCCGCAGGTTTTATTGCGGCGGCGACGCTCAATTCAATTGTGGGAAAGGAACTCAGTCAAAACCCAAGTTGGGCGGGTGTGCCTACGGCTGTTTATTTGCTGGCGGGCGCATTCTCTGCTTATATGTGGGGATATGTGTTTGACGCAATCGGCCGGCGCGGCGGCTTGGTGACTGGTTTAAGCGCGGGTGTGATTGGGTCTGGTATGACGTTTTATGCAATTGCAATTCATTCCTTTGCATTGTTTCTCGGAGGAATGGTGTTGATGGGAGTCGCAAACGCGGCTGTGCAACTGGGTCGTTTCGCGGCCGCGGAGGTAAACAAACCCGAACATCGCGGACGCGCAATTTCAAATGTGGTCATCGGCGGGACGGTTGGTTCGGTGATCGGCCCGTTCGTGGCCGGACCTGCGGGCGGAATTGTAGGATCGTGGGGGATTGATGAATTGGCTGGCGCATATCTTGTCAGTCTGGTTTTATTTGCAATTGCTGCAGTCGTTGTGTTTATCGGGTTACGCCCCGATCCGCGCGAGATCGGCCAACAAGTCGCGGAAAAATATCCAGATACAATCATCCGCTCAACGGTAGTGCGAAGCGTGCTTGAGATTCTTCGCCAGCCTGCCGCGCTTGTGGCGGTGGTCAGCATGGTGCTGGGGCAAATGGTAATGGTGCTGGTCATGGTCATCACTTCGCTTCACATGCGCGAAAATAATCATGGCTTGCCTGATATTTCGCTCGTGATCTCGTCTCACACTTTTGGCATGTATGCCTTTTCGATCATCTCCGGGCGGCTTGCAGATCGTTGGGGCCGCGGAGTTGTAATATTGATCGGTTCTTCAACTCTGGTGGTTGCCTGTATTGCCGCCACCATTTCACCCGATGTTTTGCCGCTCGGCGTGGCATTATTTTTGGTTGGGTTGGGATGGAATTTTTGTTTCGTGGGCGGCTCCGCTTTGCTTGCAGATCAACTTTCTCCATTGGAGCGCGCCCGCACCCAGGGTTTCAATGATCTGCTGATTGGTCTTGCCTCCGCGCTCGGAAGTTTGGGAAGCGGTTTTATCTTTGCATCCCTAGGATATAACGTGATGGCGTTTGTCAGCGCCGCATTTGCGTTGATCCCATTTACGGTTGTGTTGATCTGGATGCGCAGGAAATAATTTTAATGAAAAAAATTCTTGGCGCTAATTTTAAATGGTTCATTTTATTCTTTGTGCTTGGCGCAGGGTTGACGTTTGCATTGGGGCATTTCATTCAATTCCACGCGATGAGCAATGATTTTTGGAATATCCTTTACTATGGTCGCGGCATGACCTTGGCTGAACCCGAGTCTCTTTATAATGGTTTTTTTCCATTTGGATATGCCTTCCTCGTCGGACAGATGCCATTTACGTATGTTCGTCCACTGGCATATCTTCTCAATGCGCTTCTCGCGGGACTTTTTACTGCTTCCGTTTCGACGCTGATCGCCTCCACCCGATCCATCCCCGCCACGATCATTGCGTTCTATTGTTCCATTGCCGCGCCTTTTGTTTTTCAAAACGCCAATACGCTCAGCCCGGATATCGGCAGTGCTGCATTTACGGCTTTCGCTGTATTTTTACTCCGGCGCAACCTTTTAGAGGAAAATCAGAATGAATTAAGTTCCCTGAATTCGGTTTTGATCGGCATTTCATTAGGGCTGGCGTTTTTGTGGCGCACACATGCGATTGTGTCCGCCTTCGCAATATTTTTTGGTTATTTCCTGCTGTTTGGGATTCGTCCCCTTCGTTCGCGTGTTTTGATGCTCTCTGCATTTTTAGCGGTTTTTGCATTGCAAGTGGCTGTAAACCTGATATCAGGGCATGGTGCAATTGAAACCGCGCAAGCTTTCAATTTATATAAATATTTCCATGGGGTAAATTGGACAAATCCACCCACGCCCGCTGAGATCGAAAAATTTTCACTTTATGAAGCCATTGCCAAAGACCGCGCACGTTTTTTTGATTTATACCTGCCTTTGTTCAAATATTTTATTTCACACGCCTGGGCATCCGGCCTTGCCTTTTTATTATCTCCCAAAGGGCGGTATTCACGTTATTCCCTTTTTTCGTTCGTATTTATTTTATTGTATGCAATCCCCATCTCACTTGGGGATAGCGCCCGTTCGCCAGTCATCTTGATGGGTATATATTTGCCTTCTGTGGCAGTGTTGCTGGTGGTTATGACAGACCAAATAAAGGAATACATAAATCCAGGCAGGTGGGTTACAGGGTTAGTTGGCACCCTGTTTGTTCTGGCTGGTTTTCAAATATTTTATGGATGGGCGGGATATGATAGTGGATTAATTCGCGCCAGCCGCGCTGAGAGCAAGGTGTTGGTCATCATCGAGCAGACTTTGCTTTCACATGGCATGAAATCTCCAAGCGAAGTTTTCGCAGACCGTTATGATTTTTATACGCCTAATACCATGCCTTACCGGTCACGTCAAATTGGCAACTGGTCCGAGGACTGGGTTTGGGGCTTCAGCGATGAATTCCCTCCCTTGCCGAATGACACATGGGAAGTTTTTGCCAGGGCTTCCAAAGAACAGGGAATTCGATTTCTTGCGCTTTCACCGAATAGTTTTTATCGCGGTGAGATTTTTCCGCCCATTTATTATGGTGAAGTGGAACTGGAGGCGCTTGGGCTGCGGTTTATTGGTCAAAGGGGCAATATCAGGATCTATCAGTTTCGATAAATATAAAAGCAGCGCCATAACGACGCTGCTTTTTCATTTATAATTTATCCACTTGTTAGTTTGTGCGTTTGGCCTTCACGAAGCCTTTTGAAGCGGCCTTTGAATAGTTTTTCTCCTTATTAATTACAGGACCTTCGCTTGTCACTAATAACCGTCGCTGGAACAGCGCCTTTTACGCTAAATCACATCATTTTTACCATAGCCGGCGTTCTCTAACCCTGGCTGAGCGAAAATCCTGAATTAAAAAGAAAGCGCGACATTTGTCGCGTTTTCTTAAATCGCGGCTCACTCTGATTTTTCGCTTGTAGTGGATCTACCTTCAGAGGATTTACTTTCCATGGGAGCGCGCTCTTTGGGAGTGCTTTCTTTGCCGTTCTTTTCGGTTTTTTTCGTTTTGGAGCTATCGCCCGAAGGTGATTTGTGGTCTGTGGCGTAAAACCCGGAACCTTTAAAGATGATCTTGGTGGAAGTAATCACCTTTTTGAGCGCTTTTTTGCGGCATTCGGGGCAGGTCTTCAATGGCGCGTCGGTGAAGGATTGGTGGCGTTCAAACTGAATTCCACATGATTCACAACGATAAGTATAAACAGGCATTTATTTTTCTCCTTGCTTTCTTTCGCAAACTACTTGAAGGATTATAGCGCGGTTGACAGGGTGGGGCAAGCCTTGGACGTGGCATGTTATAATTTTCTAACAATGGTGACAGTCTCATTTCGAGTGACGGTCACCTAAATCATGGAGATAAACTTGCTAAAAATAGAAATCACCTACTGCGCAGTTTGACATTACACCAACCGGGCCGTGAGCCTGGTGGAGGAAATCCTTAAGGATTATGAGCACCTCGTCGAGTCGCTGTCCCTGATCCCGTCGGACGGAGGCAAGTTCGAGGTCAGCGTGAACGGGCAATTGATCTACTCCAAATTGGATACAAAGCGCCACGCAGAAGCGGGCGAAATCGTCAACATCATCTCAAAGATGGCTGATTAAGAGGATAACGAATGACCAAAAAGGGCAGAGTTTTTTCGGGCGCACGTCCGACCGGGCGCCAGCATTTGGGGAATTATCTTGGCGCGATCAGGAATTATGTCTCGTTGCAGGATGAATACGATTGCGTGTATTGCATTGTGGATGTCCATGCCTTGACGACGGTGGATACCACCCAGGACCTGAAATTGAACACCTTTGAAATGGCGCTGGACTGGCTCGCGGCGGGGATACGTCCTGATGAGTCGATCCTGTTTGTGCAGTCGCATGTCCCAGAAGTGATGGAGTTGCACACCTATCTTTCAATGGTGACACAATTAGGCAAGTTGACAGATCTGCCAACCTTCAAGGAAAAAATTCGCCAACAACCGGAGAATATCAATTATGGACTGGTGGGGTATCCCGTTTTGATGACTGCGGACATCGTGCTTTACAAATCGGATGTTGTCCCCGTTGGCATTGACCAGGCGCCACACATTGAATTTGCGCGTGAGATCGTGCGTTCTTTCAATTATCGTTACAATACCAAAGCGTTGATCGAGCCGCAGGTGAAACATACCGAAGTTTTGAAAGTAATGGGCATCGACGGTAAAGACAAGATGAGCAAGAGTTTGAACAATCACATCGAACTTGCCTCCACGCCGGAAGAGACCATCAAGCGTGTACGTGAAATGGTCACTGATCCTGCGCGCCAGAGACGGACCGACCCGGGCAACCCTGATGTGTGTAATGTTTTTACCATGCACAAGATCATGTCGCCGCAAGATGAAGTGGATATGATCAATACTGAATGCCGCACAGCCGGTATAGGCTGTGTGGATTGTAAATTGCGTTTTGCGACTAATTTGAACAAACATCTTGAACCGTTCCGCGCCAAACGCGCCGAACTTGTCTCAAAAAAGAGCTACGTCCAGGATGTTGTGCATGATGGCGGCAGACGTGCCCGCGCCATTGCCCGGAAAACTATGATCGAAGTGCGAGAGGCGATGCAGTTGCCGTGATGAAGGTAGACAGGTAGACACGGAGATACGTACACAGGTAGACGCATACACACGCAGACAACCTGTCTACCCGTTTACCTGTTTACTTGTTTACTTATTTACATCCTTTCTTCCTCCATGCGTGTTCTCATCCAGCGAGTTTCCCGGGCAGATGTAACTGTAGAAGGACAGACCATTTCCAAAATAGGAAAAGGTCTGTTGATTTTATTGGGCGTGGGCCATGGGGATGGAGAGGAACACGCCCAATTCCTTGCGGAGAAGGTGGCCAACCTGCGGATCTTCGAAGATGAACAAGGAAAAACCAATTTATCCGTTTTGGATGTCAAAGGTGAAGCCATCGTCGTGTCACAATTTACATTGTATGCCGATACAAGCAAAGGACGCCGCCCATCCTTTATTGATGCGGCTTTGCCCGATATTGCGGCTCCTCTGGTGGATCGTTTCATTGAGTTCCTGCGCGGGCATGGCGTGCCGACTCAGGCAGGTCAATTTGGCGCACACATGCAAGTGGAAATCCATAACGATGGCCCTGTAACCATCTGGCTGGAAAAATGATCAGAAAGCCAAATGCTTTTCAACGGTGTCTGCATCGCTTCTTTATGCTTCGCCCTGTCACTGTTTTCTTTGCTGGCAGAACCCATCGCATAGATGGCATGATCCTGAAACTCACCAAGGGAAAATATTCCATCTCTGAAATCTTAGGCTGGAATATTGTTCAGTTGACCACCACAGGTGCAAAGACGGGCAGGCTGCATACGCTTCCGCTCATTGGCGTGCTGGATGACGAAAAAATTGCCCTGATCGCATCGAGTTTTGGACGGCGGCACAACCCCGGCTGGTACTATAACCTTAAAAAGAATCCCGATTGCAGTATTCAACTAAGCGGACTTGCAGGTAAATACCGCGCACGCGAAACGGCCGGGCAGGAACGCGAGAAATACTGGCAGATGGCGGTCTCTTGTTATGCGGGATATGAAACATACAAACAACGCGCCTCCCACCGCCGCATTCCCGTTATGGTTTTGGAGCGGGTGAAATAATTGCCAAGATGAGAATTCCATGATAAAGTTGCGCTTGTAGGATGCAAGTAGGTTTTCGTTGTGGAAGTATCAAGAAGAATGCTCAAAGCACAACCTTTGAGTCGCTTTATTTACACCCGATGAAAGACATACTGCGTCACCTTATTTTTTTTCTTTTGCTTAGGAGGCAAAAATGTCTGAACGTGTCATCGGTACAGTAAAATGGTTCAATGGAACCAAAGGTTTTGGTTTCATCGAACGCGAAGGCGGCCCGGATGTCTTCGTCCACTTTTCAGCGATCAAAGGTGAAGGTTTCAAGAACCTGCAGGAAGGCCAGAAGGTTGAATTCACCATCGAACAAGGCCCCAAGGGTTTGCAGGCCGCTGATGTAGTGCCACTCTAATTCCGAACTTGACAAAAAGAGTCCCGTCGAAAGGCGGGACTCTTTTTTTATCTGGATGATACATCACACCTGACGGGTGGATCGATTCTACTTATGGAGCAGAATCCTCTTGGTTGATTTTCCTCTTATGGAAGGTGCGACACACTCGCATCACGTGGGACCCATAACTGGGCATCTGTTTCTACAGCCATTGCCCCGGCCTTGAGCATGGACTCTGCGTCTGCATCCGTCCACACCCCGCCGGCGCCGATGATGGGAATCCCGATCATAGCCGCCGAGTGGACGACATCCAACGAACGCGGGAATAGTGACTGCCCATATAAACGCCCGGTGACTAACTTTCCATCTTTATCATATAACGCCCCGCGAGGTGACGCGATACTGATCGCATCCGCGCCGTGCTGGATCAAACGCGGTCCTAAACTTAATACCTGTTCGTGAGGCAGTGAAAATATCAATGGTATTTCACCCAAACACATTTCCAGATTTAATATAATAATATCGTCTGAAAGCAAAGGTGCAAAGCCAAGTTCAACAGCCATCACATTCTCGATGTTTTCAAGCCCTCTCACCATTTGCTGTGTTTCTTCGGGCCGATCCGCCATCAAGTGGACAATCATCGGCAGGTCACTGCGCTTCCATTTTGCGGAATATTTTTTCAACACGTTCTTAAAGCCAGGATTCGGCAGACCGGTATGGAGCAGGAATCCGCCGGGGAATTGGATCAAGGCCGGCCAGGCAGTCGGCAGGCGCGGGCGCAGCGAGATCGGATTTGTCACAAAAGCGCCAAAGTCGGTAAGACCTCCGAGTTCTTTAAGAACTCGGAGGTCTGGGCCGAATCCAAGTGACCCCGCCGCGTTGATGAGTGATTTGCTAAAATATAAGTCGCGTTTCATAACTGTTATTTTTCGTCATTGCAAGGGCTGATGGTTGAGTAGTGGCGCCGTTCGTTGGCGCCACGTATCGAAACCCAGCCCGAAGCGATCCTTAACGATGAGGAGATTGCTTTACGAAGTGCGCTCGCAATGACATGGACGATTGAGGAGAATTATGCAACCATTAACTGGAATTCGTGTGTTGGATTTAAGCCGCGTGCTGGCTGGCCCTTATTGTACGATGGTTCTGGGTGACCTGGGCGCAGAGGTGATCAAAGTGGAGCCGCCCGAAGGCGATGAGACGCGCGAATGGGGACCTCCGTTTGCGGGAGGCGAGAGCGCGTATTATTTGTGTGTCAATCGCAACAAGCGCAGCATGGTTGTGAATTTGAAAACGGAGGATGGAAAAAATATTTTGCGCGAGCTCGCCGTGCAAAGCGATGTACTGGTCGAAAACTTCCGCCCCGGCAGGTTGAAAAAATTTGGGTTGGATTTTAAAACCCTGCATAAATTGAATCCGCGTTTGGTTTATTGCTCGATTTCTGGTTTTGGGCAGACAGGTTCAATGCGCGATAAACCCGGCTATGATTTTATGATCCAGGCCATGGGCGGGGCGATGAGCATCACGGGCGAACCGGAAGGTGAGCCAATGAAAGTGGGCGTTGCCGCCGCAGATCTGTTCGCGGGGCAAAATGCGGTCATCGCAATCCTTGCCGCATTGCAAGCGCGCGCGTTGACAGGGCGGGGACAGCATCTCGATATTTCATTATTCGATTCTCAACTAGGTTGGCTGGCGAATGCAGCCAGCAATTATTTGATTTCGGGTAATCTACCCAGGCGACATGGCAATGCGCACCCGAATATTGTGCCTTATCAAAGTTTTCAATCGAGTAATGGATGGTTTGCAATTGCAGTGGGGAATGATAAACAGTTCGAAGCCTTGTGCAGGGTAATTGGTAAATCGGAATTGGTAAGTGATCCGAGATTTGCGAAAAATTCAGCGCGCGTGGAAAATCGCGATGAGTTAATCGCTTTGCTCAAACCCATCTTTGCGACTCGCAGCGCGAGTGAATGGTTAAATTCTTTGGAGCAGATTGAAATCCCCTGCGGCCCTATCAATAATTTTGAACAGATCTTTTCCATGCCGCAAGTGAAAGAGCGCGAGATGCTTGTAACAATGAAGCATCCCACAATCGGGGATTTGCCCTTGGTTGGCTCGCCGTTAAAGATGAGCGCTACGCCTGTGGAATATCGCCTCCCGCCGCCGTTGATGGGGGAGCATACGGAAGAGGTGTTGAGGGAGTTGGGATTTGGGGATGATGGAAGAAAAGTATAAAAATGCAATCTCAAAATTATCAGAAGGAATAGGGCTGTGGGCAATCCTTTTCACTGCGTTTTTCAACCAGAAGAGAACCGTCGTTTTGAAAAGCCGCCACCGAAAAATACCCCCTACAACCACCGAATAAAATCAACGTACATTCCGTTAACTAAGTGAAAGTGAAAAGAAAAGGAATAATAAGTGACAAGTCCATACGCAGAAACGGAAGCGCTCCTCATTGCCAAAGCGCAAAAAGGCGATCGTGACGCCTTCGGAGAACTTGTCCGCCATCACCATCCCGGAGTTGTCAACGTAGTCTATCGCATGTGCGGCGATGTGGAACTGGCGGAAGATGCAGCCCAGGATGCTTTCATCCAGGCTTGGTTGCACTTGCCTTCTTTTCGACCCGGCACCTCCCTGCGTAACTGGATATACCGCATTGCGGTCAACGCGGCGCTGGATGTCTTGCGGCGCGAACCCAAAACGCCTCTGATTGATCTCGAAACCCTTTCGATGCCAGACTCGGCAGCCGGCCCCGAAATCGTACTTTTAGAAAAAGAGCGCGCCTTTGCCGTCCAGCGAGCCATCCTGTCGCTGACAGAAACCAACCGAAGCGCCCTGACGCTGCGCGAATATGGCGGACTTTCGTATCAGGAAATTGCCGCCACGCTCAATATTCCTCTCGGCACGGTCATGTCGCGCTTGAATTATGCCCGAGACCGCCTTAAAGAATTATTGGCGCCTCAATTGATAGATATGGAGATTGCAAATGGTTAAGCATGTTACCCCATGGCTCAACGCATATCTTGACGGTGAATTGCCCGATGCGCAGTTGCGCCAGGTGGAAAAACATCTGGCAGAGTGTGATGAGTGTCAGGCAGAACTGGAGCAGATGCGGGACCTCTCCGCGCTTTTACATGAGACAGCTCCCGCGGATGAATTTCTCCCCACCGAGCGCTTCGTCGCCAACCTGACCTTGAACCTGCCTCGCCAGCCCGCGCAGTCTCAACCCCGCAAGGCTCTCGAAATCGGCTGGTGGCTGATCCCGGTTGGAGCGCTGGGAGTATGGCTCTTTTTCCAGGTTACGTTCTCGCTCAGTTCGGTGGTTTTGACCGTCTCTGAGACTGGCTTGCTTGGCAATGGTTTATCCTGGCTGCAGGGCGATCCGCCCCAAACCAGATGGTTCTCGATGGCGATGGATCTTTTTGGCGGACAGATCGGCTTCACTGGCAAATTCATTTTGTCCGCGTTCAACGATCTCAGCCAGTTTATCCAGGACCTGAAGAGTCGTTTTATCTGGCAGGGGCTTTTCGCAACGCTGTATTTGGGTTGGCTGGCATCCTGGTGGCTGCGTCAGTCCAATCAGGCAATCCCTGCAAGTACGGTCCCGCAATCTTGATGTGGAAATCGGTTCAAAAGAGCTCTTAAGTAACCGTTCGAATGTAAAACAATAAATCAAAAGGAGTGTGTACCATGTTAGATATTACAAAAATTCTCAAACGTTCCTGGCATATCCTCTGGAATTACCGAACTCTATGGATTTTCGGTTTCATCCTGGCTCTTGCCATGGGCGGCAACAACTTTGGCAACAATAACCGTTATTCCGCCAACGACGGAAATAACAACGACCAGCAGCCCGGCATACAAGCTCCGGATGGATGGGAAGGACTGCGCGGCGATACCCCCTCGGAGAAATTGAACGATGCTTTTCGACAGATCAACGAGGGAATTCAACAACTGCGCGCCGAGTACCCTGTCGAATTCCGGATGGGAATCGCTGCGGCAATCACCTTGTTTGTTGTGATCCTAATCGTAAGCATTGTGGTAGCCATTCTGCGTTACGTCGCTGAGACTGCGACCATCCGCATGGTGGATGAATATGAGCAGACAGATCTCAAGGTTGGTTTCCGGCAGGGTTGGAAGTATGGCTGGTCGCCCGTTTCATGGCGGCTGTTCCTGATCAACTTCCTCACGCACATCCCGGCACTGGTCCTGTTCGTTATCCTGGGCTTGGTTGCCTGGTGGATCATCTCCACCGCTTTGAACGGTGCGGAATCGGCGCTCATCAACAGCCTCGTCGCCGGGATCGGCTTGTCCTTCCTGTCCATATTCATCACCGCCATTCTGATGATTGTGCTGCTTCTGCTGCGTGACTTTGCCTGGCGGATGGCTGTCCTCGAAGAGACTGGTGTGATGGAATCGCTGCGGCTGGCGACCTCTCTGGTGAAACGCAACTGGAAAAGCGTTGGCTTGATGTGGCTCGTGATGATTGGCGTCAGAATTGTCTGGGCCGTCGCCTTCTTCATCCTGATCTTCCCATTGCTGATTGTTTCGATCCTTACCGCAGTGGGTGGCGTGCTTGTTGCGACTGTGCCCACCCTGATGGCTGCCGGAGTCGCCAGCCTGTTCTCTGCCCCGGATTACTGGCCCTGGATTTTCGCCGCAATCATCGGGCTGCCGTTCTTCTTCGTTGTGGCTTTCTCACCGATTTTCCTGGTGAGCGGCTGGGGTCTAATCTACCAATCGAGTGTCTGGACGCTGACTTATCGTGAACTGAAAGCGCTGGATGTGGTTGTCCCCGCAATGATTGAAACCGGATCTCCCAACGGTAACTAAAACCAAAAAGGACCAGCCTCACACGAGGCTGGTCCCTGGCAATTATGTCATATGAGGCGCAAAAAATGAAAGCTATCAAAAAGACCGCAAGAATGACGGGGGCACTGTATCTTCTGCTGGCCGTGTTTGGTCCCTTCGGCATGTTGTATGTTCCATCCACGCTGATGGCGCCTTTGATCTGACCTGGCTACAACGCGGCTTATTCATTCACCTTACGCCATGGCATTGCAATGATTATACACGGATCAGCTTGGTTGGTTGCACGCCTTCCAGGGAGGCTCATCATACCCACAATTAATTACTCGTCACGGGAGAACCTTTTCTCTCTACCCACTGCCTTAGGCAGTGGTTTTACAAAGATAATAAATCATAATTACGCTCATATCCCCATGAGGAATTGAAAACTCTGGTCAAAGAATCCAGACAGCATCTCGTGCCCATAATCGGGGTAGATAGCCATTGACTTATGAGAAGTGATCTTATTGTAAGCTGCGAACTGGGATGATGGAGGGCAGATAGTATCCATAAGACCAATTCCCCAAAGAACATCTGCTTGTATGCGCGAGGCTAGGTGCTGAATATCAATGTATCCCAGCTTCTCAAAAATGGCATCTTCACGCTCATGCATCGGATCAAAGAAACGAAAGTACTCCTGAAGTTCTCTATATGCATCTCTAGCTTGATCCATTTCCCAAACCCGTTTGTAATCACTCAAAAATGGATAGACCGGGGCGGCGCGTTTGATGCGCGGTTCCAAAGCAGTACATGCCACGGTCAAAGCTCCTCCCTGGCTTCCACCCGTTGCACCGACTCGTTCCGCATCAATATCAGGCATTTCCATTACGATCTTAGCCAATTGAGCTGTATCGAGAAATATCTGTCGAAAGAGTAATTTTTCCGGTGCACCTTTTAATGCATCATCCAGGCCTCGAACGATATGCCCATGAAGCGTATTTCCAATAACCTCACCATTATCCTCGGATAGCCCCGCCTGACCACGGCAGTCCAAGGCAGCAACAGTATATCCTTGAGCAACAAAACCTAACTTTTCTGACCAGTCCCCCGAATTTCCAGAGTAACCGTGGAACATTAGGACTGCTGGATGGGGTGAAGAGATCTTGGCAGGTCGTAACAACTTGGCATGAACTCGTGCCCCGCCGACACCTGTGAAATACAAATGAAAACATTCCACGCCAGGTGCCTGAAATTTGGATGGAACTAATTCCACCTGTGAATTTACCGATCTCATTTCTGTCAACCCTGTATCCCAGAAAATATCAAAATCATCCGGTCGAGGATTAATTCCCTGATAAAGTTTTAACTGATCAAATGGAAGATCAAAAGTCAGTGGCATATTCTACTTATCCTTTTTCACTAACAAATCTATTATTTGAATTTTCCTTGAATTTGGACCAAGGTAAGATATCTCTGCAGACATATTAAGAAAATCAACATATAACTTGGCAAATAAATCTTGGTAGGTCCAAGTTAATATCAACTCATTATTGCTGCACTCGACCACCTCAAAATTACCACTAAATGCAGGATGGGTGTTCCTGAATTCTATTAACTCAACCAACTTCTTAACTACAGGTCGTTGAACTTCCTGAGCAACTTCATTGACCGAATAATTATGGCGATTGATTTCACGTCCCTCCCCAGTTTGTGCAACCGCATCTGTATCATTCCTTCCAGCCAGCAATCCAACATAGTAAACCTGAGGAATGCCGGGTGTAAAGAACTGAATGGCCCTGGCAGCCAGGTAAGCACTATCATTGCAATCCAGCATGGAATAGTAGGCACAGCGGATTTGATGCACGTCAAATCCATCCGGATCTTTATGTTTCGGCGAGAAAATCAAACTCAGATTTGCTCCCCTTTTCAAACAGATATCCACCACCCTTCGGGTATCTTCGCTTAGATAAAGGCCATTCAAATCTGGTTTGATGGGTACGCCATCATGACAATCTAGCGTGGTAAATTGGTTGTGTGGACGAACTTGTAAATACTCTTTCAGCCTTTTGCTGGTCTTATTTAAGATCGCATCAAGAACAGTGAAGGGGAGGATAAAATCGTAGATCCAATACCCCTTTTCGGCTAATTTGAATTGGGTTTTGTAATCTGCATGGATTTCAGGCAGGATTTCAATATCAAGGGAACGTGCCAATTCTGAGATCCAGTCCAAGAATTGATAAATCTCTGGCTCTACAAAAAAGCATGATGTCCCACGTTTCTTGATCACATACCCCACGGCATCCAATCGGACGATTTTGACATGATTGTTGCTGAAATTTGTCATGAATTCAGTCAGCAGCTGGCGAGCGATCGGAGAATTCATATCCATATCTATTTGTTCAGATGGGGTCGCTTTCCCAAATGTTGTCCACATCCTCTCTACTTTACCTGTTTTCTCAATAGTGAAATCGGAAAACGGTTCAGTCCGACGTAAAAATATCTTATTAATTTCCTGGCGTGGTGGGTTGCCTTCTGACCAAATTTTGTCCATCGTAATAAATAGATCCGAATATTCGGACTTGCGCCCTTTTTTCAAAAAATCCTGAAAATAATATGATTTCGCGGAGATATGATTAACCATCAGATCGAGCAGGATATTATGCTTTTCACTGATACGCTTGATATCTTCCCAGGTACCGAATTGCGGTTCGATTTCCAAATATGTAAGCGGTGCAAAGCCCCGGTCACCAGAAGATGGAAATGGAGGCAAAATATGAATTCCACCCGTAAAAAGACCGGGGAAATAATTCTCAAGAACATAATTAAGCTTCTTTAGATCACCCCCCAATGAATCGGGATATGTTATTAACTGAACCTGATTTTTAACTTTCATATCTACCCCTTTTATTCAACTTTTATTACATCATATTCATTTGTTATCAAAAAATCGGCTAATTGTCTTTGGCCGGCAATAATTTTATGTTCTGTGGCTAATATCTGCTCAATAAACGTATCGCCTGCTTCGTTGCCCCGGTTCCTTTTCTGGCGGTGTTCCAGAGTGTCTAGCCAATTCCTGGTAATGAATATCCTGGTATCTACATTCTTGAGCAACGAAGTGTAAGTGCCCTCAGCAATCACAACTTTTACGCCTTTCAAATAAATCGTCTCTTCTTCAATAGTATTTGCATCATAATCAACCAACGGTTTTTTTATCTCATTCTTATCTTGGATAGCGTCTTTTAGATTGTGTTCTAGCACGTCGAGCTTCACCTCTACATGAGGCCCCAGCCATTCCGGGTCTGCTCTTCGTTTGGCATCGTTTGACTTAGGTGGGAGAATAAAATAATCATCCTGCCCTAAAACAACAGATTTAATTCCGTAATTTTCCAATTCGTTGGCTATGGCCTGGCTGGTCTCAGATTTTCCACTACCAGACTCTCCCGCAACCGTGATGATATATCTGGTGTATTTTCCCCTGACTCTTTCAATGATTTGTGGAATAATTTCACTCGCAGCTCGTTTGTGATATTCCTGAATTACAAGTATGTCGCCTCTCATGTTGAACTCTCTATAATTGCTTTGATGTTGAATTCATGAAAGAACCTTGAATATTCAAATAAAGAAATTACAAACGATGTAGATGCCATAACTTGGGCGGGACCCTGGAGAAACTGATTTTGAAAATAGGACAAGCCGACCAAATAAAGAATCCGGCGTTTGCTTTTTGTCAACAATTGTTATTTGATTCTCTACCGTACATCCCATAAATTGATGTCGTTGCGAGCCGCCGCTCTTGTTCTTTGGCGGCGTGGCAATCTTCTTTTGAGTTGAAATATCTCATAAAACAGGGGATTGCTTCGGGCTAATGCCCTCGCAACGACATTTGTACGGTAGAGAATTATTTGATAAAAATGTAATGACACTCGGCACGTTGCTGCTCCGGGTTCCGCTGCTCATCCCTTGAGCGAGCCTTGGAGCAGCGCCACGATGATCTGGCGCTGGAACAGGATAAAGACGATGAGGGTGGGGACCAGGATCAGGATCGTGCCGGCGCACAGCAGGGGGACATTGTTCGCGTAGTGGCCCTGGAACGCTCCCAGCCCTCCGGCCATCGTCCGTTGTGTCGGGTCCTCGACGAGCACCAAGGATAGGAGAAACTGGTTCCACGTCCAGATGGACGTGAGGATTCCGAGTGAGGCGACCGGCGCTTGCGCCAGCGGGACGTGAATCCGCCAGAATAGGTCCCAGGTGGTCGCCCCATCGACGCGGGCTGCCTCCGAGAGCTCGCTTGGCATGTTGACGAAGTGGGCGCGCATCCAGAAGACGGCAAAAGGCATGTACAAGGCGATCAGCGGAAGCGCGATCGCGACCCGGGTGTTGTAGATACCTATCGCCCGCTCCAGAAAGTAGATAGGGATGATGATCCCCTGGAACGGGAGTGTTAACCCGAACACAAACAGGAAGAGTAGCACGCTAGCACCGGGGATCCGCAGGAGACCGATGGCGAACCCGGCCATTGTTGAGATGACAAGGGTTGCAGGCACGACAGAAAGGACAATAAATATGCTCGACGCGAGGAGCTTGGGCATTTCCGCCATGTTGAACGCTGTCACGAAATTGATCCACTGCGGGTTCTCAGGCCATTCGAGTCCGCCGGGTACAGTACCGGACGGATGCAGTGCGGTCATGAAGATGCTGATGAAGGGCAGGATCGTGAACGCCATCAGTGCTAGGAGAAGAAACCGGCCTGCCCAGAGCTCGCCGCGAGCAACCTTCATTGTGCACTCTCCCGAGTCAGCCACTGGATCGGGAGGATGACGATGACTACTAGGATCATGAGCATGACGGCCAGAGCAGACGCCGGACCTATAGCTCGCTGGGTGAATGCAAGGATGTAGATCTGGATCCCGGGAACCGACGTCGAGTTGCCAGGCCCACCGGCTGTCGTGACCCAGATGATGTCAAACGCGGCGAGCGCGGCGATCACCGTGACGGTCAGGCACACACCGATCTCGTGTCGGAGAAGAGGGATAGTGATCGCGAGGAACTCCTGGAACCAGCTCGCGCCGTCGAGCCTTGCAGATTCATAGAGGGCAGGGTCGATTTTTGTCATACCCGTCTGAAGCAGGACGATGCAGAATCCCAGCAGCACCCAGACTCCGACCATGCCGACGGCCGAGAGTGCCCAGTTGAAGTCGCCGAGCCAGGCACGAGTGAGCGCGCCGAGCCCGACGGTCCTGAGCGCCTGGTTGATCAAGCCCGGGAGAGCCAGCAGCCAACCCCAGATGATGCCGGCAGCGACGAGCGCGATGACCTGGGGTAGGAACAGAACGGTCCGGGCGACCGCTCCGAACCTCCCGGTCGCCACACGATGGATCACGCTTGCGACAATGAGCCCAAGTCCCACCGGAATGAAGCTGAACCACACGACCAGCCAGAATGCGTTGAAGATCGTCCCAATCAGGTTGGGCACCTGGAAGACATACACGTAGTTCTTCACCCCCACCCAGGTCATCGGCCCGACGCCATTCCAGCGAAAGAACGAGTACACGATGGTCAACAGGAAAGGCACGAGCACGAAGAACGCGTACATGAACAGCGCCGGCAGGGTGAATAGCCAGCCAACAAAGGTCTCCCGACGGACCCGTTTACTGAGGTAGGTCCGCCGGGAGGTCATGAAAGCCGCAGGGCGTTTGTCTGAAGTCATCATCAATATTACCATTGATCAGGCAGGCGCACTCATCGTCCTGCGGTTACCACCACTATTGTGAGATTTCTCTTTCGTATTCTGCTTGAACAGCCTTGAGGAGACCAGCAGCGTCTTGCTCACCAGCAACCATCTTCTGGAGCTCGGGCGTCCAGCCCTGGGCGAAGATCGAGCTCGTCGCGTTGGCTATGAAGTCCATCGCACCGCTTAACTTAGGTCCTGCGGAAAGTGTATCGATGGTGACCGAGCCGGCAGCAACTGTTGGTACTGAGGCATCAGCCGGTCCGCCAGGGTTTGATCCCATTCCATCGACGTTAATCTGTCGAGCCGTTTCGTTCGTGGCAGCCCAGTTGAAGAAGAATGCGGCGCAGTCTGCGTGCTTGGCATTGGCGGCGATACCGTACGTTAGCGGAGCGGACATAGCAGCATACCCTCCCCCAGCCTCAGCGGGCGGGAACAGGAAGAATCCGACATTGCCGGGCATGGCTGCGTCGTAGCCGCCGTTCTGCCAGTCGCCGTTAAAGGTGAAGACACCTTCACCATTACCGAAACGGCTGGCGGCGTCAGTGTATTCGATAGCATTGATATCGGGCGGGAAGTAGCCGTTCTGGATCCACATTTCAAGGTGCTGGGCAGCGATGAGGTTCGTCGGGGTATCGATTGTCGCGCCGGGCTTCTGGAAGATCCAGTCGTTAATCGGTCCGACCAGGCCGTAGGCGGCCATCAGGTTCTGAAGCGGGAACGCAAGCCCCATGCCGCTCTTGGCGCTACCCCACTCCATGATCGGTTGGAGCCCGGCGGCTTTGGCCGCGGCGAGCAGGGCTTCGAACTCGGCGACCGTCTGGGGCGGCTCGGTCATGCCAATCTGCGCCGCCAGCGTTTTGTTGTAGAAGACGCCGGTCATGCTGTAGTTGAGACCCATGGCGTAAAGCGTGCCGGAACCGCGGATCCAGTTTGCATCCAACCGGTTCTGGTTAAGCTGTGGCACCGGCCACTCGTTCCAGCCGAAAGCCGTCGCGTAGTTGTCCAAGTTCAACAAGAGGCCGTCCTGCGCGAACGAGACCATCGTCGGCAGCCGGATCAGGTCGGGCGGGTTGTCACTCGCGAGAAGCAGTGGCGTCGTGGTGATGAGATTCGCGAACTGTTCCATGCTGATGTCCCAGGTGACGTTCGGGAACTGCTTCGTGAACTCTTCGGTCAGCTGTGTGGGCATATCCCAGCCAGTCTCGAAGGTGACTTTCATCACGACAGGATCCGTCCCGCAGTTCGGGACCGTAGTAGCCGGAGGCTCCGTCGGCACTTCCGTTGACGGAGCCACAGTAGCAGGAGCTACAGTAGCTGGAACCTCAGTTGTTGCTGGTGCTCCACAGGAAGAAAGCAACATGGATGCCAAAACCAGCAAGCTTACCAAAGAATATAACACGGTTTTTTTGATCATTTCTCAATCTCCTTTGTGAGTTTGAACAAGGATTCAATATGAGGATGGGGATCTTGGTGTTTTAAATTCTCAATTAGATATACCTCCTGATCTTTTAAAATGGGAAGGACATGAATGGCGCTTATGTTAGTGGTATCCTGAAAGCACTTTCATAACGAGTATACCACTTTTCAATTTGAGAGTCAATAACCAGATTTTTATGCAGTTTGACGTTCGATTAAGGTGAGGGGAAGCTTGACATGCCTTGTTGGTCTGGAAGGTGATTCGATCTGGGAAAGTAATATTTCCACCGCCAACCTTCCCGACTCGTCCAAGTGCTGATGGATGGTGGTCAGGTCGGCATATTCAGCCAAATCGAGGTCATCAAAACCTACTACTGCGAGTTGCTCGGGTACCTGGATTTTCAACTGGCGGGCGGCTTTCAGCACACCCAGGGCTTGGAAGTCTGTTGCAACAAATATGGCAGTAGGTGGCTGGGGCATACTGAGCAATTCCGCAGCGACCTTGCGGGTTTGCTCTTGTGAATACGGGGCGAGCCTTACAAACGCATCGGGGAGCTCGATCCCAGCCTCTTGCAGACCCTGACGAAACCCGACCAGGCGCTGGCTGACAGGGTGGAGGGAATATTCAGGCAAATCAGTGTCGCCCAAAAAAGCGATTCGGCGATGGCCTTTTTTTAGCAAATATTGTGCCGCCATGCGTCCCCCCATGACGTCATCGATCTCCACGCTGCTCAGGTTCGGGTGCGGGAACTCAACCAACACGGTAGGTAAGCCATGGTCCACAAGGCGGCGAGCATCGGCGTCATCAACCGGCAGTGAAAGTATGATGAGGCCATCCAAATTGCCAGTCAGCGGCACGGAGGAGAGAAGACTTTTCAGGCGTTCCGCCGAATCAACCGTGTAAATGACCAACTCAAATTTCTTGGCAGATAACGCCTCGGCAATTCCCCGTAAACGCTGGACAAAAGATGGTGCAGTGAAAAATGGCGAGATAACTCCAATCCGCCCAGTTCCTCGCATGGCGCGGGCACGGGCTTCCGCTTTGGGTACGAAACCAAGCGCGTCGATGGCAGCCAGGATTCGAACGCGTGTATCGCCGTTAACTTTATCGGGTGTGTTAATCATCCGTGAGACCGTAGTGATGCTTACTCCGGCATGCCTGGCAACATCATAAATGGTGGGGGGCTTGTTAGGTGGCATAGAATCCTTGAATGAAAGAAAAAAAATGAAAGCACTTTCATTATAATTACTTCAAGCATGGTTGTCAAATGAAAAGGAAGATATATTTTCTAACCATACATGACTCCACTGCAAAAAGGGTAGCGGGCCTCCTCAAAACAGCGAAACCTTAATATAATCGGCGCATGTTCAAGAAAAACACCAAACACCAGCAACCGGCGCTAATCAGCGCCGCCAGCGAACTGCCAGAGAAGCAACCCAGGCGCCTGGAGCATTTCTGGGCAGGCACATTCTACCGTGAATTCTTCTGCCGCATTGATGAAGAAGCCTTTGCAGTTCTGTATTCCGAGGTGGATTCCCGTCCGAACGCGCCGGTCAACGTGCTGGTCGGATTGGAAGCGCTGAAAGCCGGATTTGGCTGGAGCGACCTGGAATTGTACGAACACTTTTGTTACGATCTGCAAGTGCGCTACGCCCTGGGATACGATCGCTTGGGCGATGGCGACTTCGAGATCCGCACGTTGTATTACTTTCGAGAACGCCTGAGCCGGTACAATGCCGAGCACGGCATCAACCTGCTGGAAAAAGCGTTCGAGAATATCACCGACGCGCAGATTGTGGACTTGAAAGTCCGCACGGGGATGCAGCGCATGGACTCGACCCAAATCGCCAGCAACATCGTTTCCGCCAGCCGCCTGCAATTGCTGGTCGAAGCCCTGCAACGCCTCGAACGCATCTTGAGCGAAGCAGATCAGGTTCGGCTGGCAGAGACCTTTGCGCCAATCAGGAATGTGGTAAAGCATGCCGAACATCCTTGCTTTCATTCCCAAATTGACTTAAGTCCTCGGCATCTTGAATCAAAAACTTGAATTTCGGGTAGTTCTTTCGTGCCAATTCAACTTGCTAGTTCATTACATCCAACCCAATATAACTTTTAGGTTGAAGTTGAATCAACAAAAATGCGCCGTAGCCAGGGCAACATCCGATCTCAAGTACATCTTTGTCTTGCAACTCCAGTCCCATTTGATGGAAGATGGGCATTTCAAAGAATCGTTGTCCAAATTTGCGAGGTAACGACTGCATGGCGCGGAATTCAGTTGTTGAGAGTTTCAGAGTTTTAAAACCCTCCCCGTTTGGTCGGGGAGGACGGTGTGGGGCTACGCTGTCTCTGCCAAGCCCATAGCTTGAAGCATTTCTTCGTTGCTTGCGAATTTGAATTCCTCAAGTCCGCGCTTTTTGGCTTCCTCCGCCTCGATTGCTTCGAGGCGTTTGATGGCATCTTTCGTGATGATCGGTTTGTTGAGTTCCTTCACCTTTGCAGCAAGTGCTTCTGAATTTACATTGGCAGATGGTTTGGTCTGCAAATATTGCCAGACGGCTTTTGCTGCGCTGATCCCGTCTTTGCGGGCATACCCGACCAATCCCTCGCTGGCTTTAAACTCAGACCTCCGAGTTCTTTGAGAACTCGGAGGTCTTTTTTATCTACACTGCCGCGTCTGCGGAAATTCTCTGGTACAAAAACTCTTCCACATTTGTGGATTGACTGGCGTGTTCAATGGTCATACTCACTACGCGCCCCTGACTGTCGAGGTCAAGATAAATATTTTCATTCAACTCCTGTGTTTCCTCGGGCGGGTTGGTTGAAAATTCCAATAAAGTTGTATCCGTGTCTGCAAAATATTTAATTCTCATGGTTGATTAACTTACAGAAAGGCTAAAGAGCTACTGCTCACCGAATACGGCATAATTTGGTTGCTTCACGACCAAAGGAGGCCGCCGATGAGCAGTAGTCAGGAATTGTACAACCAACTGAGTGAAAAA
>Ga0194127_10001022_pt1 | contig 42675 bp, 26 predicted proteins | sample TA2KigC100mmetaG_FD_148624 | JGI IMG/M metagenome (GOLD analysis project Ga0194127, IMG submission 148624) | Freshwater microbial communities from Lake Tanganyika, Tanzania - TA2015036 Kigoma Deep Cast 100m | ecosystem: Environmental > Aquatic > Freshwater > Lake | place: Tanzania: Lake...
GGGATTCCACATCGTGCCCGGCCGCGTGATGGGGCAGGACGCGCCGAGCCGGAAGATCGTTATGGGCATGCTCGGCGTCGGCGGCATGGGCGGCGGCAACATGGGCAGTTTCCTCGGGATGCCGGATGTCGTCATCCGCGCCGTGTGCGACGTCAACGCCAAGAAGGCCGAGGGGGCGAAGGCGAGCGTGGATGCCCACTACAAGAACGCCGACTGCGCCGCCTACCGCGACTTCCGCGAGATGATCGCGCGCGGCGATCTCGACGCCGTGATGATCGCGACGCCGGACCACTGGCACGCGACGGCCGGCATCGCGTGCGCGCGGGCGGGGCTGGACGTCTACGGCGAGAAGCCCTTCACGCACGACCTGCGCGAGGGGCGTGCGCTGGTGACGGCGCTGGCGCAGCACGGCCGCGTCTGGCAGACCGGGAGCTGGCAGCGGTCCGTCGGCAACTTCCACAAGGCCGCGACGCTGGTTCGCAACGGGCGGCTCGGACGGGTGCACCTCGTCGAGGTCGGTCTTCCCGGCGGCGGGGGCGGGGCGAAGGACTTCACCCCGCGGCCGCCGCCCCCGGAGCTCGACTGGGACCTCTGGCTGGGACCCGCGCCGTTCCGCGAGTACCAGGGCGTCTTCGATTGGGACTGGCGCTGGGTGCTCGACTGGGGCGGCGGGCAGATGATGGACTGGATCGGCCATCACGGCGACATCGCGCAGTGGGGGCTCGGAAGCGACCTCACGGGCCCGGTGGAGTTCGAGGGCCGGGGGGACTTCCGTCCGCGCGGGATCTTCGACTCCCCGGTGAGCTACCGGATCCAGTGCCGCTACGCGAACGGCGTCGCGATGGTCGTCGCCGACGCGGGCCAGCAGCCGAAGGGCATGGGCACGCGCTGGGTGGGCGACAAGGGGTGGATCTGGGTCGACCGGGGCGGCATCGATGCGGATCCGAAGTCGCTCCTGACCGAGACGGTCGGCGCGGAGGAGCATCGTCTCGAATTCGTCGGCCACCACCAGGTGAACTTCATCGAGAGCGTGAAGTCGCGGCGGACGACCGTGACGCCGGCCGAGGTGGCGCACCGGTCGGCGAGCATCGGGCACCTCTGCCAGATCGCGATGCTGACGGGCCGGAAGATCCGGTGGAACCCGGATACGGAGCAGGTTGTGGGCGACTCGGCCGCGGCGGCGCTGCTGGGCCGCGCGCCCCGCGCGCCGTGGTCCCTGATGTAGCGGCGGGGGTCAGAACTTGTAGCGCAGCGAGCCGACCCACGTGGTGTCATCGAGGATCTCGGCGCCCAGGCCCAGCAGGACGTTGTGCGCGATGCTCAGTTCGAGCCCGGCGACGACGCCGAGCTGGTCGTTCGATTCGAAGTCGTCGGTGATCCCGAGAAGCTCGACCTTGCCGTCGAGCACCGACACCATCGGGCCGGCGAAGAGCGCGAGGCTGTAGGGCATCTTCTGCGTGGCCTCGACCGTGTCGGCGAAGATCTCGTACTGGAGCCGGAGGGAGCCCGAGAGATCCTGCCACTCGCCGGAGGTCAGGTCCGCGGCGGCGAACTCGCCGTGGACGCGCACGGACCAGCGGCCGGTGAGGAACTCGGGGTCGGTCATGTCGTACTGCCAGACCGTCGCGTTCGCGCCGAGGGCCCAGTAGAAGCCGTCGTCGAGGTTGTCGATGCCGATCTCCGCGTCGCCCTGTCCGAGCACGCCGTAGAGCGTCAGCCACGGCAGCCCGCGCCAGCCGACGAAGCCGCCGAAATAGCTCGCCTCGAGGCGGTCGGGGAATCCCTCGATGTTCACGGCGCGGCGGATGCTGGCGCCGTCGATGCCGATGGACCAGTTCTCGATTCCGTCCGAGACGAAGAGCGCGTCGCGGCTTCCGGAGGTGACGGGACTGGCCGCGAGGGCCGGCAGGGCGGCGGCGGCGATCATCGCAACGGCGTACGGCAGAGCTTTCTTCATGCGCGGGACTCCTGACGCATACACTGGACGATCCGCGGGCGAAGTCAATGCCGTTGTGAAAACGGCGGCGGCCGGTGCGTCACTTCTTCGCCTGGGCGGCGCGGGCGTCGTGCTGCGCCCGTTCGGCGAAGCGGCGGCGGGAGGACTCGGACAGGGTGCTCTGGTTCAGCACGTAGTCGACGGCGGCGGTGCGGTCGCGCCGGTACCATTCCCATGCGACATGCTCCTCGGTCGCGGCGCGGCGCTTGGTGTCGCTGATGGTCCCGGCCCAGAGCATCGCCTCGACGGGATCGCGGCCGGCGAGCCGCCGGGCGCGGTCGGTGCGGGGGTTGTCGAGCGCCGGGCTGACGGGCTGCGAGCGGAGCCAGTCGATGCCGGTCTCCGGCTCGTACTGGAGCCAGCGTCCGACGATGCGGTCGAGGATCTTCGCGCTCTGCTGGTCGGAGGGCAGCTGCGTGTACCACTGCACGGCGGCGCGGGGGTCGACGCGGGCCCAGGACTCGCCCAGCTCGATCTGGGCGGTCAGGCGGTTGTCGGGCATCGTGTGGGTCTCCATCCACGCCTTGGCGGCGACGGGGTCGTAGCGAGCCCAGTGGTCGATGACGCGGTCGACGGACATGCGGCGCAGGTCGCCGTCGGGCAGGCTGTCGATCTTGGCCAGGACGGACTCGCGGTCGCGGCCGAAGTGCGTCCACACGATGTCGGCGGCGGCCTCGCCGTACTTCGACGTGTCGAGCTGGTCGAGGAAGGCCATCGCGGTTTCCGTGTCGGCGGACTTCACCCCTTCGAAGACGTCGCGGATCCGGTAGTCCCCGAGGAATCCGTCGGGATTCATCTCGGCGTAGACGAGCGCCTGCATCGGCTCCGCCGCGGCCCAGCCGCGGATGGCCTCGTGCTTCAAATCGTGGCGACGCAGCGGTTCGGCGACGGAGCCGATCCACTCGAGCGCCTTGAGCGGTTCCATCTGGGCCCAGCGGCGCGTGAGGATCGCCTCCGCGCCGGCGCGGGCCGGGCCGGGCTCGAGTTCGCGGATCCGGTCGAGCGCGGCGCGCACCTCCTCCGCGTTCATGCCGGAGGCTGTCTCGGCGGCGCGGTCGCCGTCGACGGACGCGGGGTCCGCGAATTGCTCGAGGAACTGGTCGACCTGGGACCGGGACCGCCCGGTGCGGGGCGTGTAGCGGAGGGGCTGCCCGTCGGATCCGGCGGCGGCCTTGCCGTCGCCCGCGGGGGTGACGACCTTGGAGGTCGGCGCATCCCAGGTTTCGCCCGCGGCTCCCGGGGCGGCCGTCCCGCCGATGCCCCCTCCGTTCGACGGGCCGTGCCCGTTCCAGCGCCCGAGCGCGTAGCCGGCGGCCACGCCGACGAGCGATGCCACGATGCCCGTGATCCACGGCGGCGCGGCGCGGGGGGTTCGGGGGCGGGGCGCGGGCGCGGGACCGCGGGATCCGGGGCCGGCGGATGTCTGAAGCACGGGCATGGGCGGATTCTACGCTCCGGCCGCCGGCGCGCAACAGCGGAGTTGGCGTCCCGGATCCCCGGCTACGCCCTCGGTATCTGAGGACGGGACTGGCGATACGGCCGCGACCACGCGCCGCTTCGCGTCGAGTGGCAGGCAAGGCGCGGCCCTCCAAGTCCGTTCACTGGAGGAGTCTGGAGGGCGCCGCTCCGTCGGCGCCGTGGTCTAGGTCCATTCCACGGAAATGCGGGAGGACGGGACTGGCGATACGGCCGCGACCACGCGCCGCTTCGCGTCGAGTGGCAGGCAAGGCGCGGCCCTCCAGGTTTGTTCCTGGAGGAGCCTGGAGGGCGCCGCTCCGTCGGCGCCGTGATCCGGGTTCGTTCCATGGAGAGGCGAGAGGACGGGACTGGTGATACGGCCGCGACCACGCGCCGCTTCGCGTCGAGTGGCAGGCAAGGCGCGGCCCTCCAGGTCCGTTCCATGGAGGAGTCTGGAGGGCGCCGCTCCGTCGGCGCCGTTCGGGAGGCACCGTAGCATCGTTCGTTCCTGATCGACCGTTCTTGGCCGAGGATTCAGATGGCGTGCGGGACGGGCCCCGGTCGGTCAGGGATGGAGCATTTCGTGGAGCGTCTTGAGGATCGTCCGGGCGGAGAGCGGCTTCGGGAGGAACCGGATGCCGCGCCGGATCGTGTTCTCCATCCGGAGCCGCTCGTCGGTGTGCCCGCTGACGAGCAGCACGTGGAGGCGCGGGAGCCGGGCGCGGAACTGATCCGCAAGGTCGAGGCCCGTGCCGTCCGGGAGGACGACGTCCGACACGAGGATCTCCATCGAGGATCCGAGCCGGGTCGCGAGCGCGACGGCCTCGGCGTGCGAGGAGGCTCCGTGGATCGAGTATCCCGCGCCGCCCAGCACGCGTTCGAGGAACCGGAGGACCCCGGGTTCGTCCTCGATGATCAACAGGGTCTGCCCGTTGCCGCGGTAGGCGGAGAGATCCTCCTCCGGTTCCTGCAGGGGGGTGGGGTCGCGGACGACGCTGCACGCCGGGAAGCACACGTGGAAGGTGGTGCCGCGTCCCGGCTCGCTCTCGACCCGGATGAACCCCTCCTGCTGCCGGACGATGCCGTAGACGACGGAGAGGCCGAGTCCGGTGCCCTGCCGCCCCTTGGTCGTGAAGAAGGGCTCGAAGATCTGCCGGCGGACCTCGGGCGTCATGCCGCAGCCGGTGTCGTTGACGGTGACGCGGACGTAGCGGCCGGGAACGGCGTCCGGGATGGCGCGCGCGTCGGCCGCGGAAAGATCGAGATTGTCCGTGCGGATGGTGAGGGTGCCGCCGGCGGACATCGCGTCGCGGGCGTTGACGGCGAGGTTCATGACGATCTGGTCGAACTGCCCGGGATCGATGCGGACGCGGTCGAGGTCGGCGCCGGGCTGGAGGTCGATGCGGACATCCTCGCCGAGGACCCGCGCCAGCATCCGCCGGTTCTTCTCGATCACGGCATTCAGATCGAGCACGCGCGGGGTCATGACCTGGCGGCGGCTGAAGGCGAGCAGCTGGCGCGTGAGCTCGCTGGCCCGGAGCGCGGCGGTCTCTATCTCCTTGAGATCCTCCGATCCCTCCTCGCCGGGCCGGATGCGGCTGTGCAGGAGGTCGCAGAAGCCGCTGATGACCTGGAGAAGGTTGTTGAAGTCGTGGGCGATGCCGCCGGCGAGCCGGCCGACGGTGTCGAGGCGCTGGGCCTGGAAGAGCTGATCCTGCAGGGCCCGGCGGTCGGTGATGTCCTGGACGATGCCCATGAAGGCGGAAGGCGACTCGCCCTCGCTCTCGGTGCGCTCGCTCATCCATCGCGTCGCGCCGCCGATGATGGTCCGGTACTCGATCTCGTGGGATCCGCCGCGGGCCGCGGCGCTCCAGGCTTCCGCCACGCGCTCGCGGTCGTCGGGATGGATGCGGTCGAGGAAGGCGGCGCGGGTGACCGGCCCCGTGGGATCGAGGTCGAAGAGGTGGAGGATCTCCGGGGACCACTCGGGTTCGGCCCCGTCGGGATGGTGATGCCAGCTGCCCATGCGGGCGGCGCGCTGCGCGCGGACGAGGCGCCGCTGGCTTTGCCGAAGCTCCCGGGTCCGGCGCCGGACCTCCTCGCCGAGGCGGCGCTCGCGACCGGCGAGGACGCCGACGAAGAAGGCGAGGATCACGGAGATCGTGGATCCCCCGACGGCGATGCCGAGGCCGTCGCGCAAGGGCCGGGCGGCGAGGAATGCCGGGGCGGGCCGGATGCGGATGGCCAGGGTCCGGCCGTCGAGGAAGAGGGGGTACACGGCGTCGGGCGGCGTGGTTCGCAGCCGTTGAAACGGGGCGAAGGCCATCGGCGGGCCGTCGCTGCCGGAGTCGGCGGCCATGGTGCCGTGCAGGTCGGCGAACTCGATGTCGACCGAGGGGGCGGCGTCCGAAGCGGCCTCGTCGCGGCGCGCCTGGAGGGTGGGGTCGGGGAGGAGGCTCGCGATGACGAACCCCGCCGCGGAATTGTCGGGCGCGGTGGCCGATCCGGGCTGGGCGGTGCGGACCGGGCGCAGGATGAGGATGGGGTCCGGAGATCCCGCCGGTCGGCTGCCGCGGGGAAGGGTGGCGGTGGGCAGCCCCGAGCGGATCGCCGTCTGCGCGGCGGCGACGAAGACGGGGTCGGCCGACCGGTCGAATCCGGCGGGTGTCGGCGTCATGCCCGCACCGGCGGCGGAGTAGAGAACGGGGCAGAGAACCGGGCGGTCCGGGACCGGCGACCGGTTGCCGCGTGCGTCGGCCTGCCAGGGCGCGAAATCCCGGACGCCGTTCCTCGCGGCCTCGGCGGCCAGTGCGGCGCGACGGGCGCCCGCGAGGCGGGGCACCCATTCGTAGGACCGCAGGCACTCCGGCGCGGGGAGGGAGGAGGCGAAGGACCGGAATTCCGCCGCGGTGACCAGTTCGCTGCTCTCGAAGAACCGCGCGAGGGCGGCGACGCCGAACCCGGCCACGTCGCGGACGGTATTCGCAAGGCTCCGCGCGTGGGCGTCGGCAAGCTGCGCGAAGGCGATGTGCCGGGAGCGGGCTTCAATGTCGTGCGCCGTCCAGACGAGGATGGTCGTCAGCAGAAGGCCGAGGGTCGCGGTGACGAGCGCCGCCGCGTGCCGGAGGAGACCCCGGTCGTGGAGCGGATCCTGGTCCAGGAGCACGCGCTGGCCGGCGAGGAGCAGCGAAAGCACCAACAGGGCGGCGACGAGGGGAAGAACCGTCGCCGCCGCGAGACGGTTGCGCCAGTGCGTGGCGTCGACATCGATGGCCAGCGCCATCCGGGCGGCACGGCAGGCGGGATCGCTCACCGGGGCGATGGCGGAGATCATGGCAGGCTGCCCCGCGTCGGCGGGGGCGACGACCGCGGACACCCCGCCGGTGGCCGAGAGCCAGGCGGCAGCCGCCAGCCGCCCGAACGGAGCGCCGGGCGGAAGGGCGGCGGGAGCGTCCGCGGGGAGGCTGTGCGGCCCGGCGACGAGCCGGGCGCCCCGGAGCGCGAACGTGTGGATGGCGCGGTGCCCGCGGGCGCCGGCGTAGTCGCGCAGGTGACCGGCGATGCGGGCGCAGGCGGGATTCGTGGCGTCCGAGGCGTTGAAGGAAAGCGCGCCCACGAGTTCGGGGGCCAGGGCGCGCGCAATGCCCTCCGTCTCGGCGATCAGATCGGCGCGCATCCGCGCCGCCGTCGCGGTGCGGTGAGCGTCCGACGCGGCCAGGCCCGCGAGGAGGAGGAGGAGAACCGTGACCGCCGGCAACCAGCGCACCGGACCCGGAAGCGCCCGGCGTCCGTTGCGGATGGCGAGGACGAGGGCCGCGAGACTGACGGCAACGTAGATCGCCGTCGCAAGCACCCGCAGCCCCCCGAACAACGCGGCGGCCTTCTGCAGTACGTCCAACCAGCGGATATCCATGCCCTGCCCGACCTTCCGGGCACCTCGATGCGGTGACTCTACTCCACTTTGGCCTTCTTCTCCACGGCCTTCTTCTCCATGGCCTTCCGCTCGGCGGCCGGCGGGGAGGCGGGGCGCTCGATGACCACCGTCCGGTCGTTCTTCGCCGCGACGCCCGGGGTGCTGCGGCCGCGGTCGACAAGATCCTGGAGGCGCTTCGTCAACCGCGCGACGATCTCGGGGTTGTCGGCGGACACGTTGCGCGTCTCGCCGATGTCGGCCTGCAGGTCGAACAGCTGCGCCGGCGGGAGATCCCGCGCCTGGGGGCTGTTGGGGCGCGGGGCCGACCAGCCGCCGGAGTCGCTGCACAGGGCCAGCTTCCATCGCCCCTCGCGGATCGCGAAGGACCCGTTGATGGAGTGATGGACGGTGGCATCACGGCGGTGGCCGGCGTCGTCGCCGCGCAGGCAGGGCACGAGGCTGAAACTGTCCTCGCCCGCGCCGTCCGGCACCGCGGCGCCGCTGATCTCCGCGGCGGTGGCGAGCAGGTCGGTCAGGCAGACGGTCCGATCGCACCGGCTGCCGGGCCGGACGGTGCCGGGCCAGCGGACGAGGAAGGGCACGCGGTGGCCGCCCTCGAAGATGTCGGCCTTCGTGCCGCGGAAGACGTGGCTCGGGTTGTGCCCCTTCGCGAGAAGGGCCGGGAAATCGGCGGAGGGGGAGCATCCGTTGTCGCTGGTGAAGAGCACCAGCGTCGAGCCGGCGAGGCCGGTCTCGTCGAGCGCGCGCAGCACCTCGCCGACCGCCGCGTCGGTCTGCGCGGTGAAATCGCCGTAGGGACCGAGGCCGGACTTCCCCCCGCAATCCGGCGTCGGCACGATCGGCGTGTGCGGGGAGTTGAGCGGCATGTAGAGGAAGAAGGGGCCGCCGGCCCGGGCGCGCTCGCGGATGTGGGTCACGGCGCGCGTCGTGAGGGCGGGCAGCACGTCGACGGCCTCGAAGTCCGGCGCGGCGGGGCCCGCGCGGATCCACTTCTTCGTCGCGGTCGGCAGCGCGGTGGGGCGGTCGTTCTCGATGAACACGTAGGGCGGCATGTCGAGCGAGGCGCTGATGCCGTAGTAGAGGTCGAAGCCGGCGGCGTTCGGGCCGTTGCGGATCGGCGCGGAGTAGTCGACCGATCGCGGGTCGACCTTGGAGTCGATGGCATCGCCGGGGTCGCCGCCGTCGCGGACGGCCCAGGTCATGCCGAGGTGCCACTTGCCGAAGCACGCCGTGTGATAGCCCCGCGCTTTGAGCAGCGAGGCGACGGTCGCCCGGCCCGGCGCGATCAGCGGGGGGGAGTAGCCACCGAGGACCCCGCTGGCGAGGCGCGTGCGCCAGGCGTAGCGGCCGGTGAGGAGCCCGTAGCGCGTTGGGGTGCAGACCGCCGAACCGGAGTGCGCGTCGGTGAAGGCCATCCCCTGCGCCGCGAGGCGGTCGAGGTTCGGCGTGCGGATCTTCCCGTCCGGGTTGAGCGCCCCGACGTCGCCATAGCCGAGGTCGTCGGCGAGGATGCAGATGATGTTCGGCGGCGCGGCGCCGTCCGCCGCCGACCCGAGACCACCGGTTGCGATCGCCAGCGCCGCCGCCCACGTCCGTCGGTTCATGCCGTGTCTCCTCCGCGCCACCGGGATGCTAGCGGCCCGGTCCGGGGTTGCCAACCCGTTCCGCCGCCGATCCGCCGGTGACCCGGGCGCGCATCCGGCGTATACTCCGGGCGTGGATGTCGAACGCAAGATCGAGGTGCTGGCGGGCGCCGCGAAGTACGACGTCTCCTGCGCGTCGAGCGGGAGCCGCCGCGCCGGCGAGGGAACCGGCAACGCGTCGGTCGGCGGGATCTGCCACAGCTGGTCGGACGACGGCCGGTGCATCTCGCTGCTCAAGATCCTCTTCTCGAATCACTGCATCTACGACTGCGCCTACTGCGCGAACCGCGCGAGCAACCCGGTCCCGCGCGCGAGCTTCACGGTCGACGAGGTCGTCCGCCTGACGATGGAGTTCTACCGCCGCAACTACATCGAGGGGCTCTTCCTCAGTTCGGGGGTCGTCCGCAGCCCGGACCACACGATGGAGGAACTCGTCCGCGTCGTCGAACGGCTGCGGGTCGACGAGCGGTTCCACGGCTACATCCATCTGAAGGCGATCCCCGGCGCGAGCCCCGACCTGGTCCGCCGCGCGGGGCTGGCGGTGGACCGCCTCAGCGTCAACATCGAGCTGCCGTCCGAGGTCTCGCTCCGGCGGCTGGCGCCGGAGAAGTCGAAGGACGACATCCTCCGCCCGATGGCCTCGATCGCGGGCGGCATCGTCGAGAGCCGGGCGGAGCGCCGCCGCCACCGCTCGGCGCCGGCCTATGCGCCCGCCGGCCAGAGCACTCAGCTGATCGTCGGCGCATCGCCCGAGGACGACCGCCGCATCCTCGACCTCGCGCACGGCCTCTACCGGAAGTTCGGCCTCAAGCGCGTCTACTACTCCGCGTACGTGCCCGTGAACCCGGACCCGCTCCTGCCGCCGCCCGAGGGCCCGCCCGACATCCTGCGCGAGCACCGGCTCTACCAGGCCGACTGGCTCGTCCGCCTCTACGGCTTCGCGCCGGCCGAGATCGTCGACGACGCCCGCCCGAACCTCGACCGCGCCGTCGACCCCAAGACCGCCTGGGCGCTCCGCCATCCCGAGCGGTTCCCGGTCGAGGTCAACCGGGCGGACCGCGACACGCTCCTCCGCGTGCCCGGCATCGGCTTCAAGTCCGCCGCGCGCATCCTCGCCACGCGCCGCTTCGCCGCGCTTCGCGCCGAGGACCTGGCCCCGCTGGGGATCGTGCTGCGCCGCGCCCATGCCTTCCTCACCTGCGGAGGACGCCGCGTCCTGCCGCCGCCCCCGCGCGCGGTGGCCGTCGACGACCGGCAGCCGGAGCTCTTCGCCGCCGGGTGCTGCCCGTAGGCCCTCGCGGCGGACATCCCCCATGGGCGCCACGGTTCCCCAGCGGTTCCTCCACGACGGATCGACCGACTCGATGCTGGCCGCCATCGCCCGCGCGATCGCGTCGGGGCGCCCCGCCGCCGTCGCCCCGGCCGCGGAGGGCTCGCTCTTTGCGGAGGACGGGGAGCCGGTGCCGGCCGACCCGGCGGCGGCCGACGCGCTGCTCGGACGGATCGGCCGGGACCTGGGCGGCGACTGGGTGCGGCGGATCTTGCGCCTGCTGTGTTCGGAGGAGGACGGGGCGGAGGACGTGGCCTTCCGAGCCCTCGCGCTGGCCTTCGCGCGCGGGGCCGGGGTCATGGGTTTCCACGCCAACCCCGACGTCCGCCGGGCGAATGCCATCGATCGTCGCGTGGCCGGCGAGGTTCACCGGCTGAAGGGTCTGCTGCGCTTCCGCCGTCTCGCCTCCGGCCGCCTGTGGGGGCCGGTCGAGCCCCGTCACAACGTGGTCGCCATGGTGGCGCCCCATTTCGGCCGGCGGCTGGGCGCCGAGCGGTGGCTGATCCACGACGCCGTCCGCGGCTTCGGCGCGGCCGGGGAGCCGGGGGGCGCCGTGCGGCCCTGCGATGCCGCCGCGGTCGAGGCGGAACTCCGGGGCGGGCTCGATGCGTCCGAGACCGACTACCAGGGGCTCTGGCGCACGTACTTCGACGCCATCGCCATCCGGACCCGGTCCAACCCGCGGGCGCAGCGCCGCGCCATGCCCGCGCGCTACTGGGCCTGCCTCGTCGAGCGCCCCGGCGGCCCCGGCGGGGCGCCCCGTCCGGCCTCGAAATAGGGATTGCGCGAGTCCGTCCGGGACGCTACGGTGTGCGTTTTGCGGCCGCGGACGAGCCGCGGACGGCCGTTGCGAATCGCCGGTGCGGACGTGATTGTTGAGGAGTGCAAATGAAGGACATGCCGGTTGCCAATGTTCGGAATCTTGCGTTCTTGGGACATACGGGAAGCGGGAAGACGGCCCTGCTGGATGCGCTCCTGTTCAAGGCGGGCCTGAACGACCGGAAGGGGTCGCCCGAGAACGGCACGAGCATGGCCGACTGGACCGACGAGGAGAAGGACCGCAAGATCTCCGTCTGGGCCAAGCCCTTCGACCTGGCCTTCAAGGTTGCCTCCGGCGCCCGGCACCGCCTGGTGGTCACCGACACCCCCGGGTACGCGGACTTCGTCGGCCAGATGCTCTGCGCGCTCTCGGTCGCCGACGCCGGCCTGGTCTTCGTCGATGCGACCTCCGGCCTCCAGGTGGGCGCGACCCGCGCGTGGCGCCAGTGCGAGAAGGCCTCGATACCGCGCGGCATCGTGATCTCCGGCATCGACAAGGACAATGCCGACTTCGACGGCGTGCTGACCGCGATCCAGTCCGTGTGGGGCGCGCGGTGCGTTCCGGTGACCGTGCCCGTGCCGGGAAACGCATCGGTCGTCGACGTGCTCGGGCCGGCCGCGGTGCCGGGCGATCTCGCCGCGACGGTGGAGCAGCTCAAGACGCAGCTCGTCGAAGCCGCCGCGGAAAGCAACGACGCCCTGATGGAGAAGTACCTCGGGGGCGAGGCGCTGACGGCGGAGGAGATCGCCGGCGGCCTGCGCGAGTCCGTGCGCGCGGCGAAGCTCGTCCCCGTGTTCGCCGCCTCGGCGAAGACCGACGCCGGCCTGCCCGAACTGCTGGAGGGGATCGTCCGGCTCCTCCCGTCGCCCGCCGACCGCAAGGTCCGCGCCGCCGACGGCGCGGAGGTCGATCCGTCCCCGACCGCCCCGTTCGCGGGGTACGTCTGGCGCACGATCTCCGATCCGTTCGTCGGCCAGCTCAGCCTCTGCCGCGTCTTCGGCGGGACGATGAAGGGCGAGGGCGAGATCTACAACGTCACGAAGGGCGCCAAGGAGCGCATCGGCGGCCTGATCGTCCTCAACGGCAAGAAGCAGGAGACCGTGACCGAGGCGCATGCCGGCGACATCGTCGCGCTGGCGAAGCTGAAGAGCACGGGCTTCAACGACACGCTCGGCGCCGCGGGGGCCACGGTGACGTTCCCGCCCGTCGCGCTGCCGAACCCGGTCATGGCCTACGCCGTGACGCCCAAGACGCAGGGCGACGACGACAAGATGATGGGCGGCCTGCACCGCGTGGCGGAGGAGGATCCGACCCTCCGGCTCGAGCGCAACGCCGAGACCCACGAGGTGATCCTGTCGGGCATGGGCGACGCGGAGATCAACGTCGCCGTCGACAAGATGCGCAAGCACAGCAAGGTCGAGGTGAACCTCACGACGCCGAAGGTCGCCTACAAGGAGACCGTGACGGGCCGCGGCGAGGGGCACTACAAGCACAAGAAGCAGACCGGTGGCCGCGGCCAGTACGGCGAGGTCTACCTGCGCGTCGAGCCGAAGCAGCCCGACGAGCCGGACTGGTTCGTCAACGCGGTGGTCGGCGGCACGATCCCCGGGAACTTCATCCCCGCCGTGCAGAAGGGCCTGGTCGAGGGCATGACGCGCGGCCCGCTGGCCGGTTCGCCGGTCGTCAACGTGAAGGTCGTCGTCTACGACGGCTCCTACCACGATGTCGATTCGTCGGAGATCGCGTTCAAGATCGCCGGCGCCCGGGCGCTCAAGGAGGGCATGCTCAAGAGCAAGCCCGTGCTGCTCGAGCCGATCATGAAGGTGCGCGTGATGATCCCCGACCAGTGCATGGGCGACGTCACCGGCGACCTGAACCACCGTCGCGGCCGGATCCTGGGCATGGACACCGAGGACGGCATGCAGGTGCTCACCGCGGACATCCCGCAGGCGGAGCTGTTCCAGTATTCGTCGCAACTGCGCAGCATGACCGGCGGCCGCGGCACGTTCGAGATGGAGTTCTCCCGCCTGGAGGTCGTCCCCTCGAATATCGCGCAGAAGATCGTCGCCGAGGCGCAGAAGAACAAGCAGGACGAGCACGAAGAGTAATCTCAACGCGCCTCGTGGAAGGTGTGGGTCCGGCGGGACGGCGCAGGGGCGCCTCCCCCCGGCGAAAGGAGTGACATGAGCGGGCACAGCAAGTGGGCAACCATCAAGCACAAGAAGGCGGCGACCGACGCCAAGCGCGGCAAGATCTTCAGCAAGATCGCCCGCGAGATCACCATCTGCGTCAAGCAGGGCGGCGGGGATCCGTCGGCGAACATCACGTTGCGGGCCCTGATCCAGAAGGGCAAGGCCGCGAACATGCCGGCCGACAACATCGACCGCGCGATCAAGAAGGGCACCGGCGAACTCGATGACGGGGTCCAGCTCGAGGAGATCGTCTACGAGGGGTTCGCGGGCGGCGGCATCGGCGTCATCGTGCAGGTCCTGACCGACAACAAGAACCGGTCGGCCGCCGAGGTCCGGCACATCTTCACGCGCAACAACGTCAACCTGGGCGCCCAGGGCAGCGTCAGCCGCGGCTTCAAGCGCAAGGGCGTGATCCGCGTCGACGCATCGAAGGTCGCGGAGGACCGGCTGATGGAGGTCGCGCTCGACGCCGGCGCCGAGGACATGCAGCCCGAGGACGCGCAGTTCGTCGTCACGACCGATCCGCCGACCTACCCGAAGGTCGTCGAGGCGCTGGCGAAGGCGAACATCCCGGCCGAGGAGTCGGAGGTCACGCTCGTGCCCGACCTCTGGGTGAGCGTGTCCGATCCGCATGTCGCGAAGGAAGTGATGCGCTTCGTCGAGGCGCTCGAGGACCTCGACGACGTCCAGAACGTCCACACGAACATGGACGTGGACGAGTCGATCCTCAAGGACCTGGAGTAGGGGGGCATCGCCCCGTGCCGCGCGCGCCCGTGCGGATCCTCGGCATCGACGCGGCCCTCCGCGTGACGGGCCTCGGCGCGGTCGAATGCGCGGGCGGCGCCTGCCGCGCCCTCGAGAGCGGGGTGGTCGCCAACCCGGCCTCGCGCCCGATGGCGGACTGCCTCGTCCACCTGCGCCGCGGCGTCGCCGAGTGCCTCGCGCGCGTACGCCCGGGCGCCGTCGCCCTCGAGGGCATCTTCTACTGCCGCAATGTCCGCACCTCGATCGCGCTCGGCGCCGCCCGCGGCGCCGTGCTGATCGCCTGTGCGGAGGCCGGCGTCCCGGTGTATGAATACGCCCCGCGGGATGTGAAGCGGGCGGTCACCGGGCGGGGGGGCGCGGAGAAGGACCAGGTGGCCCGCATGGTGACCGCGATGCTCGGATTGACCGGCACCCCGGGCGACGACGAGACCGACGCGCTCGCGCTGGCCGTGTGCCACGCCCACTCGGGAACCTCGCGCGCGCTCGGGCTGGCCCGCAGGCTGACGGCCGGGGCTCCAACGGAGGAGGAAGGGACATGACGGCACGGATTCTCGACGGCAAGGCCATCGCGGAACAGGTCCGCTCGGAGTTGAAGGGGACGGTGGCCGGACTGACCGCGCGCGGCATCCAGCCGGGCCTCGGCGTCCTGCTCGTCGGCGACAACCCCGCGTCGCGCTCGTACGTGACGGCCAAGGAGAGGGCCTGCGCCGAGACCGGCCTGCTCTCGGAGGAGATCCACCTGCCCGCGACCGCGACGCGCGACCAGATCCTCGACGTCGTCCGGCGGATGAACGAGGACAACCGCATCGACGGCATCCTCGTCCAGCTCCCGCTTCCGGACTCCACGATCGAGCAGGAGGTCATCGAGACGATCCGGCCGGACAAGGACGTCGACGGCTTCCACCCCGTCAACGTCGGCCGCATGATGCTCGGGCTTCCGGCCTTCCTCCCGTGCACCCCGCACGGCGTGCTGCAGATCCTCCACCGCTCGGGCATCGCGGTCGACGGCGCCCACGTCTGCATCCTCGGCCGCAGCAACATCGTCGGGCGGCCGCTCGCGAACCTCCTGACGCTGAAGAGCAAGCTGGGCAACGCGACCGTCACGATGTGTCACACGCGCACGCGCGACACCGCCCGGCACACGCTCGCGGCGGACATCGTCGTCGCCGCCGCCGGCCGGCCGTCGACGCTGACGGCGGACATGGTCCGCGAGGGCGCCGTCGTGATCGACGTCGGCGTGAACCGCGTGCCCGACGCGACGAGGAAATCGGGGTTCCGCCTGGTCGGCGACGCCGACTACGAGGCCCTGCTGCCGAAGGCCGGCGCGATCACGCCCGTGCCCGGCGGCGTCGGCCCCATGACCATCGCCATGCTGCTGCACAACACCGTCGAGGCGGCCGTGCGACGGCGCGGCGGCCGCTGAGCCGCGGAGCGCGGACCGTGACCATCCTCAACCGATACGTCGCCGGCGGCTTCCTGCTGATCTTCGGGATGGCCGTCGCGGTGTTCGCGTTCGTGATGGGCATCGGCTCCGTGATCAAGCTGGTCGACCTGGTCGCGCGCGGCGTGTCGGCGCCCGCGCTGCTCCGCTACTTCGCCCTCAGCTTCCCGTTCATCCTCCAGTACGCGATCCCGATGAGCGTGATGACCGCGACGCTGCTCCTCTTCACGCGGCTGTCGATGGACGGCGAGATCTCGGCGATGAAGGCGTGCGGCATGAGCCTGTGGCAGATCGTCGCCCCCGTCGTCATGGCGGCGGCCCTGATCTCGGGGGTGTCGCTCTACATCAGCAACTGGCTCTCGCCGGAGAGCCGCTTCGCCCAGCGCCGGATGGTCAACGAGTTCTCGAAGGAGGATCCGCTGCTGCTGGTCGAGCAGGGGCGGTGGATCCGCGGGGTCCCGAACCTGATGGTCTACATCGGCTCGAAGAAGGGGACCAACCTCTCGGACATCGTGATCTACCAGTACGACGAGAACACGATGCGGACCAGCATCCGCGCGCGGGCCGGGACGGTCGGCGTCTCCGCCGACGGCCGGGAACTGGTGGTGGACATGGTCGACGTGCGCATGGAGCAGCCCGACCGCAAGGACCCGGCCAACCCGGCGAAGGCCCAGATCATGGTCGCCGAGTACTATCCGCAGCGGATCGACATCGCCGCGCGCCGGCAGGCCTCCACGCTCAACAAGCGGCCGCGGGACATGACGCTGCCGGAACTCATGGTGGCCTACCGGAACGCGGCCGCCCCGTACCTCGGGCTGGAACTGCCGCCGGAGACGGTGCGCGACGACCGGATGAAGACGCTGGTCGAGATCAACAGCCGCATGGCGATGTCGTTCTCGTGCTTCGCCATGACCCTGATCGGCATCCCGCTCGGCATGCGGTCGAAGCGGCGCGAGTCGTCCATCGGCGTGCTCATGAGCCTGCTGGTGATCTTCTGCTTCTACCTGTTCGTCATGGTGGCGAAATCGATGGCCGGGAACCCGGCTCTCCATCCGGATCTCTTCGTCTGGATCCCGGTCGTCGCCGCCGAGGCGGGCGGCCTCTGGCTGATCCGCCGGATGAGCTGAGCCGGGATCCGGAGGCCCGGCGCCCCGCGCGATCCGCGGGCCGCCGGACGGCTTGAGTTTGCGGGCGGACCGTCCGATGCTCACGCCATGAGAACACGGTCTCTCCACCTCGCGGGGCGCCGCCCCTTCACGCCCGCCCGGGCCGCCGTCGCGCTGCTCGCCGCGCTTCTCCCGGCCTGCGCCGCCGTCGCCCAGCAGACGCCGGGGCGCGCCCCGGGACGGTTTCCGGGCGGGGAGGGCATCGGCGCACCCTGGGTTCGGACGTTCATCCCGTCGGCGTCCGCCGGCGGGCGCGGCCTCGCGGTCGGCATCCTGCCGCCGCAGACGCCGCGCTACCGCGACGGCGCGCCGGTTGCGATCTTCGTTCCCGGCGGCGCCGACCGCGGCGCCGCGGACGGCCGCCCGGAACACGCCGGATGCGGTTTCGTCGACATCCGCTTCGCTTTCCCGGGCGGCGGACGCGGCGACTGGACCAGCGGCGGTGCCTACGACCACCGCGGCCCGGCCTGCATCCGCGCGCTGGCGGACGTGATCCGCTTCGCCTCCGGACGTCTCGTCGACACGCGCGGCCGGCGGATCGGCGACCTCGTTCCCGGCACGACCGTGCTGACCAACCTCGTCGGCCTCGAGGGTTCCAGCCACGGCGGGAATGCCTGCGGGCTTGCGATGGCCGTCCACGGCGCCGAGTTCCCGGACCTCGCCTTCTACGCTTCGATGGAATCGCCCTACGGCGAGGGCGCCGTGAACGTGGAGCTCGGCGGACGCGACGACCGCGTCAATCCGGCCTACAACCCGGCGGCCGGCTCGCTCGACCTCTCGAAGCTCGCCTGGTCGCCGGACCTCCAGCCCGGGCCGGGCAAGCGGTGGCGCGGCGCCGGGGAGGACCTCCGCGGGTCGCTCTTCTTCGACATGAACGGCGACGGACGCTTCGCCGACCCGCCCGACTTCTCGCTCAACGCCTTCACCTTCGACCTCGGCGGCGGCATGAAGGTCTGGTACACGCCGAGGCTGCTGCGCGAGGCCCACGCGCGGAAGCTGTTCGGGGCGACGGCGCCGCCCCACATTCCGACCGTGGACGAGGCCGTCGAATGCTGGCGGTGGCGCGATGCCGCGTCGAGCATCCCCGCGGCGGTTCGGAACTGCACGAACCTCGCCGTGATCGTCTACGCCAACGAACGCGACCACGTCCAGGTCGCGCCGGACCACCCGCACATCCTCGTGCAGGTCGAGGGCTTCCGCCGCGCGGGCGCACGGTTCGTGCGCCTCAACCCGGACCGCGCCTACGTCGAGCGGGTCCTGTCCGGCGCGCTTCGCGGGCGGCCCGGTGCGCTGAAGATCCCCGACAACGACGCCGGCGCGGAATGGACGCGGTCGAACATCCGCGCGGGACTCGAGCCCGAGGCGTTCCCGATGATGCCCTACATGCAGGCGGCGGTCTGCGAACTGGCCGATCGCGCCCACGCGCGGAACTGGCGGAGGAACCTCGACGCGGTGCTCTACCCGGATGCGCCATCGGCCGGCCTGCCCGCCGCCCGTCCGCCCCGTCCGCGCTGAGGACCTCGGCGCCGGCTTGCACTGCGGCCGGGCAGGCATTATGGTGGAGGCGCCGGCCGCACCGGTTCGGGCGCCCGCTCCGGGCGCGCGGGCGGTCCCGGGAGGAGAAGGCGATGACAAGGCAGTCGGCGGTTTCGCGTCGGACGTTTCTTCGGGGCTCCGCGCTGGCGGCGGGCGCGCTCGCCATGTACGGGTGCGCGTCGACCGGGCCGTCCGCGCGGTTCCGCAAGGCCGGCGAGGTGCTGAACCTCGGCGTGATCGGGGTCGGCGGACAGGGGCGCACCAACTGGACCGCGATGCTGGAATGCGGCGGCACGCGCATCGCCGCCCTGTGCGACGTCGACGCGACCGCGCTCGCCGACGCCGCGGCGTGGTACGCGGAGAAGGGGCGCAAGGCCGACTTCGCGACCTACGCCGACTACCGGGCGATGCTGGAGACCGAGACGACCCTCGACGCCGTCGTCGTCTCCACCCCGGATCACACCCACGCCCGCGCCGCGATCCAGGCGATGCGGCGCGGCTGCCACGTCTACGTGGAGAAGCCGCTGGTGCGGACGATCGGCGAGGCGCGGCGCTTCGCCGGGGTCGCGCGCGAGGCCGGGGTCGTCACCCAGATGGGCAACCACGGCAGCGCGATGGACGGCACCCGCCGCGGCATCGAGATCCTCCGCTCGGGCCTCCTCGGCAACGTGACCGAGGTCCACGTATGGACGAACCGCCCCGAGATCTCGCCGGGCAATCCGTGGGGCTGGAAGCAGCCCCTGAAGCGCCCCGAGGGCTCCGACCCGGTTCCGCCGGAGCTCAGCTGGGACCTGTGGCTCGGCACGGCGCCCGCGCGGCCGTTCCGGAAGGGCGCCTACCACCGGATCGCCTGGCGCGCGTTCCACGACTTCGGCACCGGCGCGTTCGGCGACATGGCCTGCCACACGATGAATCTCGCGTTCCGCGGGCTCGACCTGGGCACGGTCCTCTCGGCCGAGGCCGTGGAGATCTCGGAGCGCTACGACGACACCTACCCGCAGTACAGCACGGTGCGCCTGACCTACGCCGCGCGCGGCGCCCGCCCGCCGGTGGACCTCGTCTGGTACGACGGCTACCGCAAGCCGGCCGCGGAGATCATGCCGCAGGTCCTCGCCACGCTCGGCCAGGTTCCGACCACCGGGTGCTACATCGTCGGCGACCGGGGGGCGCTGGTGAACACCGACGACTACGGCCAGGTCAGCTACCTCGCGCTGAAGGGCGAGGCGAAGATGATGGCCCTCTCGAAGCACGCCGCGTGCGTCGCCGTCCCGGTCTCGCTTCCGCGCGCGGCGGACCAGAACCAGCGCCGCGAGTTCGTCGATGCGTGCTTCGGGCGCGTGCGCACGACGTCCGGCATCGACCATTCGATCCCGCTGGTCGAGAGCATGCTCGTCGGCTGCATCGCGCAGCGGGTGCCGGGCCGCCTCGCGTGGGACGCCGCGGCGGGCCGGTTCGACAACGCGCAGGCGAACGCGCTGCTCGATCCGCCGGCGCGGACGGGCTGGGAGTACTGAGCCGCGGCGTTCCGGCCCGTGCGGCCGCCCGCGGCCTGCCACGATGAGGGTGGGAGCATGAAGGCCACGGGGATGACGGTGATGGTGGCCGCGGCCCTGCTCGGGGCCGCGGCGCGGGCACAGGCGCCGGCCGCGGCGTCGTCGGCGACGAACGCGGCGGACGTCTACCGCCGCGCCTTTGCCGCGATGCCCGAACTGACGAAGGACGAGGAGACGCTCCTGCAGGGGCAGTCCTCGCCGGCGGACGCCGCCGCGCTGAGCGAGAAGCTGGCGCCCGCGCTGGCCCTCTACCGCGAGGCCGCGCGCATGCCGCAGTGCTCCTGGGGCGTCAGCATGGAAAAGCAGACGATGACCTTCCGGGCGATGCTGCCGCACCTGCAGCCGCTCAACACGCTCGCGGGCGCCGCCGCGTGGGAGGGCGAGCGGGCGCGGAAGGACGACCCCGCCGCGTTCGTCGCGTGGCACGAGGACGCGCTCCGCTCCGCCGCGCACGCCGGCGACGGATGGCCGCTCGTCTCGGGCCTGATCGAGGCGGCGATGCGCCACCGCTCGCTCGATGCGCTGAGCACGAACCTCGCCGCGCTGCCGCCCGACCTCCTCGCGGGCCTTCGCGCGCGGCTCGACGCGATCCCGCCCTGCGTCGACTTCCACCGCGCGATGGAGGCCGAGAAGGCGTTCGGCATCGACTGGTTCATCCGCCGGCTGGTCGACGTCGAGCGCGGGCAGAAATCGGCCGACGCCGCCGCGAACTTCGCGGCCAACCTGCGCATGAGCGCGATGGTCGAGGGGGGGCCGTCCGGCTTCTCCATCGGGCTCGAGGAGGCCGGCGGGGAGAGCTTCTGGATCGCCCTCGGCCAGCGGCGGCGCGGCATCGAACTGGTCTCGGCGGACATGCAGCGCGGGCACGCGATCCTGCTCAAGGACGGCCAGGCCGCGCTGGTCTTCCTGCAGGAGAAACGCGTCGAGCCGATCCGCCTGAGCCTGATGACCAACGAGCTGGTCCGCGTGCTCGGCGAGAAGGATGCGAAGACCGTCATGGAGGGCGTCGGCACGAACTCCACCCGGCTGGTCGAGCAGTTGATGGAGGCCTCCGACATCCTTGCCGCCACCGCCGCGCGGGGGGGGCCCAGGGTCACCGATCCCGCCGCGTGGGGCATCGCCATCGCCGGCGAGGTGACGAACCGGAACGTGATCGCCGCGATGTACTTCCCCTTCGCCGGCCATGCGCGGGCCATGATCGATTCCGCCGGCGCGCGCGAGCGGATGCTCCGGACGGCCCTCGACGTGATGCAGAAGGGGCCCGCGGCGGCCGCGCGCGCCCGCGATCCGTGGGGCGACGGCGCCTTCAAGTACCGGGCGACGAGCAACGGCTTCGAACTCGTCTCCGGCCTCGTTCGCGACAAGAAGCCCGTCACCCTGTCCGTCCCGCGCGCGCGGTGACGCCCGGGCCCTCCTTGGATTCCCCGGGAACGGCGGGTGGGGCGGGGCCTGCTTGACCCGGCGAAAGGCCGGACCTATCCTGCGCGGCCGATTCAGGAGCACGACGACCATGGCGAAACCCGACAAGACCGCGATCAACCCGACCCGCGTCCAGGACTACCCGGAGTGGTACCAGGAGGTCATCAAGGCCGCGGAGCTCGCGGAGAACAGCCCGGTGCGCGGGTGCATGGTCATCAAGCCGTGGGGCTGCGCGACATGGGAGAACATCCGGACGCACCTCGACCGGATGTTCAAGGAGACGGGCCACGTCAACGCCTACTTCCCGCTCTTCATCCCGCTGAGCTTCCTGCAGAAGGAGGCGGACCACGTCCAGGGCTTCGCGAAGGAGTGCGCCGTGGTCACGCACCACCGCCTCGAGGCCGGGCCGGATGGCGCGCTCGTGCCCGCGGGCGAGCTGGAGGAGCCGCTGGTGGTCCGTCCGACCTCCGAGACGATCATCGGCGCGATGTTCGCGAAATGGATCGAGAGCTACCGCGACCTGCCGGTCCTCGTCAACCAGTGGGCGAACGTCGTGCGCTGGGAGCTGCGCACGCGCCTGTTCCTGCGCACGGCGGAGTTCCTGTGGCAGGAGGGGCACACCGCGCACGAGACGCGCGACGAGGCGTGGGCGGAGACGCTGAAGATCCTCGAGATCTACCGGCGGTTCGCCGAGGACTACCTCGCGATCCCGGTGCTGACCGGCGAGAAGACGGCCGCCGAGCGGTTCCCCGGCGCGGACACGACCTTCTGCATCGAGGCGATGATGCAGGATCGCAAGGCGCTCCAGGCCGGCACGAGCCACTTCCTGGGCCAGAACTTCGCGAAGGCCTCGGAGATCCTCTTCACGGCGCGGGACCAGAGCCGGCAGCACGCGTGGACGACGTCGTGGGGCGTCTCGACGCGCCTGATCGGCGGGCTCGTGATGGCGCACGCGGACGACGACGGCATGGTGATGCCGCCGCGGATCGCGCCGTCGCACGTGGTGATCCTCCCGATCATCCGCGCCGACGCCGACCGCGCCGCGATCCTGGCCTACTGCGAGAGCCTGGCCGCCGAGCTTCGCGCACAGACCTACGACGGGCGGCCCGTCGAGGTGGTCTTCGACACGCGCGACGACAACGCCGGCGAGAAGAGCTGGCGCTGGATCAAGAAGGGGATCCCGGTTCGCGTCGAGGTCGGCCCGCGCGACATGGCCTCCGGGAGCGTCTTCGTCGGCCGCCGCGACCGCGGCCCGCGGGAGAAGTACGGCCAGAAGCGCGAGGAGTTCGTCGCCGGCATCGGCGCGCTGCTCGGGGAGATGCAGGCCGGCCTGCTGGCCAAGGCCCGCGCCTTCCGCGACGCGAACACCCGGCCGGTCGACACGTACGACGAATTCACGGCGTTCTTCACGCCCGCCAGCCGCGAGAAGCCGGAGATCCATGGCGGCTTCGCGCTTTCGCATTGGTGCGGCTCGCCGGAGTGCGAGGCGAAGGTGAACGACGCGCTCTCCGTGACGATCCGCTGCATCCCGACCGGCCACGAGGACTCGGGGCCGGGCGCCTGCATCGTCTGCGGCGCCCCGAGCCGCGGCCGCGTGGTCTTCGCGAAGGCCTACTGAGGCCGGCCCCACGTCCCCGGCCGGACCTCGGGGATCGGCGCAGGCGGCGGTGTCGATGGCGTTGCGCACGGCGCCGACGGAACGGCGCCCTCCACGTCCTGACTCTCGCGTTTCCATGGATCCGGTCCGGAGGGCCGCGCGCCGTTGCGGCCGTATCCATGCGCACCGCGCGCTCGATCCCGTCCCGCGGGTCCGGCCCAGCCGATGATGCGGGCCCGGCGATCGCGTCTTGCCGCCGCGCCGGACGGCATGGTATGGGGAGCCCATGAAGCGCAGCCCCGGGGGCGGCAGGTTCACTGCCGGAAAGCCATGACCGTTCGCCGACGCGAGTTCCTTCGTTCCGCGGCCCTTTCCGTTGCGGCGTTCCGCACGCTCCGCGTCGTCGGCGCGGAGTCGCCCGCCAAGAAGTACCGGACCGCGCTGGTCGGGTGCGGCTGGTGGGGCAACAACATCCTGCGCGAGGCGATGGCGGCGGGCGCGTCGACGATCGTCGGCCTGTGCGACGTCGACCGCCGGGCGCTGGCCTCGACGCGGGAGAAGGTGAAGAAGGACTGCGGCGACGAGCCGAAGACCTACGCGGACTACCGGGACCTGCTGGCGAAGGAGAGCCCGGAGATCGTGATCGTGGGCACGCCGGACCACTGGCACGCGCTGCCGACGATCGCCGCGGTCGCGGCGGGCGCTCACGTCTACGTCGAGAAGCCGGTCGGCCACACGATCGGCGAGGGCGCCGCCATGGTGAAGGCGGCCCGCGCGGCCAACCGCGTCGTCCAGGTCGGCACGCACCGGCGCATCTCGCCGCACAACGTCTCGGCGCGCGAGTTCGTCCAGACGGGGAAGCTCGGGAAGATCGGCATGGTGCGGACCTTCGTGCTCTACGGCGGCGGCGGACCCGAGAAGCCGCGGAAGAACGTCGAGCCGCCGGCGGAGGTGGACTGGGACTTCTGGTGCGGGCCCGCGCCGATGCGGCCGTTCAACGGCAGCCCGGACAACCCGTGGGGCGGGGGAATCCACCCGCGCGGGTTCCGCCAGTACCTCGACTACGCCAACGGCACGCTCGGCGACTGGGGCGTCCACTGGCTCGACCAGGTGCTCTGGATTACGGGCGAGAAATGGCCGCGGAAGGTCTTCTCGACCGGCGGGCGGCCGATCAAGGGGCCGCCGGTGCTGACGAAGGACGAGCAGACCTCCGACGCGCCGGACCACCAGGTGGCGACCTACGAATTCGACGGGATGACCGTACAGTGGGAGCACCGGGGGTTCGCCGGGAACAACGCGGAGAAGGGCGAGAACGTCGGCTGCTACTTCTACGGCACCGAGGGCACCCTCCACGTCGGCTGGCAGAAGGGGTGGGTGTTCCATCCGTCCGACTCGAAGAAGCCCGAGGTCCGGTGCGAGGCGCAGCTCAACCTGCCCGACCACCAGAACATCCGCGAGCTGTGGGCCGACTTCCTCGGCGCGATCCGCGAGGGCCGCCGCCCGGTGTGCGACATCGAGGAGATCCACCGGGCGACCAACCTGAGCCTGCTGGGCATGCTCTCGATGAAGCTCGGGCGCAGCGTCGCGTGGGACGGCGCGAAAGACCAGATCCTCAACGACCCCGACGCGAACCGGCTGCTCCGCCGGGAGTACCGGGGGCCCTGGAAGTACCCCGAGGTCTAGGCGGTCGCCCCCCGGGGCGCATTCCTCCTTTTCCGCGGGCCGCGTTTGGTGCATCATCCCTTCATGGGCACGGTGTCCGTTCGTCCGCGGGGTTCCGGGTCGGCGTGGCCCGCCGCCGTCCGGGCGCGGATGGGGATCGCCGGGCTCCACGATGGGATGGAACCGACCATGACTGCGACGATGATGTCCGCCGCCGCCGCCCGCGACCGTCTCCGCCGGGGATTCACGCTGATCGAGCTGCTCGTCGTGGTGGCCGTCATCGGCGTTCTCGTGGCGATGCTGATGCCGACGCTCGCCTCCGTCCGGAACAAGGCCGTCATGCTGCGGTGCAAGCAGAGCCTGGGGACGATCTCCGCCGCCGCCATGGTGTACGCGTCGGAGAACAAGGGCCAGTTCCCGAGCGCGAACGCGTGGGTGGGGTCGAACAACATGCCGTTCTGCTGGCAGGACATCCGCAACCTCACGAACGGCACGATGTGGAAGTACCTCGGGCAGGAACCGCGGGTCTACCAGTGCGACGCGTTCGCCAAGATGGTCCGGGAGCGGCGCAAGACAGCCGTCACCATCGCGTCGAGCTACGTCATGAACCAGTACTTCACCTGGGGCGGCTGGAAGAGGACGACCGGCGACGACAGCGACGTATTCAAGGGCAGCCGGGGCCAGGTGCTGTTCCCGGCCAGGCTCGGGCTCTTCACCGAGCAGAACATCCGCGAGTTCGCCGGGTCGACCAAGTACTACAATCGGTACATGGAGGATCTGGCGCTGGGCGTCGGCAGCTACGCGAACCCCGCGAGCGATGCCGGCGACATCCTGGAGGCGCTGGGCTCGTTCCACGAGCCGCCGGGCGGGGACATCGCGGAGGGGTTCTGCAACGTTGCCTTTTGCGACGGTCACGTGGACCGTCATCACCCCAGGGAATCCAAGGAAATCATGACCCCGGAGGTCGTGAAGCGGAAGTACTTCCCCGCGCGGATCCCGAAATGACCGCGAGGGACGACAGCGCCGCGGGCCCGCGGGGTCCCGGCCGGATTCGGAGGATGCGATGAACACCCAACGATGGAATCGACGTGCGTTTCTGGGTGCCGCCGCGCGGGGCGCTGCCGCGGCCGCGTTCCCGGCGATCGTGCCGGCGTCGGTGCTCGGCCAGAACGCGCCGTCCAACCGGATCACCATGGGCCTGATCGGCATGGGCCTGATGATGGGCGGGCACCTCCGGGGCATGTGCGGACGGCCCGACGTCCAGGTGCTGGCGGTCTGCGACGTCGATCGCGGCCGGCGCGACCGCGCGCGAGGGGCGGTGGAATCGGCCTACGCCGAGGCGAAGGCCTCGGGCACGTGGAAGGGGTGCGAGGCGGCGCACGAGTTCGAGCGCGTGGTCGGCCGGGCCGACCTCGATGCCGTCCTGATCTGCACGCCCGACCACTGGCACGCGCCGATCACCTGCGCCGCGATCCGCGCCGGCAAGGACGTCTACGTGCAGAAGCCGATGACGCTGACCATGCGCGAGGGCCGCGTGCTGAGCGACCTGGCCCGCGCGACGGGCGCCATCGTGCAGGTCGGTTCGCAGCAGCGGTCGGAACGGGCCTTCCGGCGCGCCTGCGAGATCGTCCGCAACGGGTGGATCGGCCGGGTGCACAAGATCTACGCCCGCCTCGGCGAGTTTTCACCGCCCGCCTCGCTGCCGGAGCAGCCGGTTCCCGAGGGGTTCGACTACGACCGCTGGCTCGGGCCGACGCCGTGGTTCCCGTACAACGAGGAACGCGTGAAGGGCAACTACGGCGGAGGCTGGCGCCGCTTCTGGGAGTACGGGTCGCGCAAGAACGGCGACTGGGGCGCCCACCACTTCGACATCGTCCAGTGGGCGCTGGGCATGGACGCGTCGGGCCCCGTGCAGTTCATCCCGAAGGGATTCGACGGCGCGGAGCACCAGACCCACGTCTACGCGGACGGGACCAAGGTGCTGCGCGACCATCCGACGCGCGACGGACACATGATCCAGTTCATCGGCACGGAGGGCGAGGTGTGCGTCAGCCGCGGCGACCGGCTGGACACCGTCCCCGCGGACCTGAAGGACCGCTCGCCGGGACCGGGGGACATCCGGCTCTACGAGTCGCGGAACCACGAGGAAGACTGGATCCAGTGCATCCGCACCCGCCGCGACCCGATCTGCGGACCGGAGATCGGCCATCGCACGGCGACGATCTGCTGCCTCTCGGGAATCGCCGAGCGCCTGGGCCGCCCCCTCCGGTGGGACCCGGCGAAGGAGGACATCGTGGACGATCCGGCCGCCTCGCGCTGGCTGGACCGGCCGCGACGGGCGCCGTACGTGATGCTGTAGGCCGGGAACGGGCGACGGGCGATGCTAACGGGGAGCGGACTTTCATGAGACGATTCTGGATCGCGGTGGCCGTGGCGGCCTGCGCGGGTGCGGCGGCGAGGGCGGAGATCACGGCCGTGCAGGCGCAGGTGAACGGGATCATCCCGGCGCTGGGCGATGCGAATGCCGAGCTGCGCCACGAGCCGAGGATGAAGCTCCAGTCGATGGCCGCGGAGGCGTCGAAGCCCGGGGCCGAGGCCGCGCGCATCGAGTTGGAGCAGGCGATGGTCGCGCGGATCGCCGACGACAAGGTGTCGCAACCGGCCCGCGTGTGGATGGTGCGCCAACTCGAGACGATCGGCGGCGCGGGGTCCGTGCCGGTGCTGACCCGGCTGCTGGCGGACGCGGATCCCGAACTCCGCGAGACGGCGCGGCGCGCGCTCGAGGTCAACCCGGCGAGCGCCGCGGCGCTCTCGCTCCGGAACGCGCTCAAGTCCGGCGGCGACGTCGCGTGGCGGATCGGCCTCGTTCATTCGATCGGACGTCGCGCCGATGCCGCGTCCGTCGAGATGCTCGTCCCTCTGCTGGGCGACGCCGACGTCGGTCCCGCCGCGGTGAACGCCCTCGCCCGCATGGCCACGCCCGCCGCGACGGAGGCCCTGCTGGCCGCCTACGACGGAAAGTCCGTCCCGGTTGGCGCGGCCCTGCTGGATGCCGCCCTGCGGCAGGGCGAGGGCGGACGCGCGATTCTCGCGCGTCTCATTCCCCAGGGGAACCCGCCGTCGCTGCGCGCGGGCTCGGTCGCCGCGATGATCGGCCGCTCGGCCCCGGCCGAGGCCCCGCGGTGGATCGCCGCGGGTCTGGCCGATCCGGATGCGCGGATCCGCTGCGCCGCGTCGCGCGCGGGTGCCGCCCACGCCGGGCCGGGCCTGACCGCGTCGCTGGCCGGATCGTGGGAGAAGCTCGGCCCCGGCGGCCGGGCGCTGGCCCTGGACCTCATGGATGCGGGCGGACGCCAGCTCGCGGTGGATGCGCTCGGCGGCGCGGACCCCGACGTGGCGGAGGCCGGCGTGCGTTTGCTTGTCCGTCTCGGCGGCGCCGACGGGATCCCCGCGCTCCTTGGAGCGGCGGCATCGGACCGGCCCGTCCGCTCGGCCGCGGAACAGGGTCTGGCATTGCTGAAGGGGGACGGCGTGGCGACGGCGCTGCAGAAGGCGGCCGCGGAGGGCGAGTACAAGCGGCGCGCCGCGGCCATCGCCGTGCTGGCGATGCGCCGCGAGCCCGCCTCCATGGCGACACTGGTCGCATCGGCGACGGATCCGGATCCGGGCGTGGCCCGGGCCGCGCTGGTGGCCCTCCGCCAGGCCGGTGGCGACGCGGAGATCCCGGCGGTCGCCAAGGTGGCCGCGCAGGGGAAGGCCGACGCCCGCGCGGCGCTCAAGGCGATGGCGGCCCGTACGCGCGACCGGCGCGGGGTCTCGCAGACGTTGGTGAACGCGATCCGGGCGGCGGACGCCCCGGGGCGGGCGGCGCTGCTCGAGTCCCTGGCGGCCGTCGGCGGCCTGCCCGCGCTCGACATGACCGCGGAGTTCGCCGCATCCGCCGACGCCGCCCTCCGCGCCGCCGCGGTCCGCGCGCTTGCCGAATGGATCGAGTTCGAGGCCGTGCGTCCCCTCCAGGCGATCGCCGCGGCCCCGGCCAGTTCGCTGTCGGAGAAGACCCTCGCGGTCCGGGGCATCGCCCGGCTCGTGACGTCGGGCCTCGGGGCCACGGTGGACCAGCGCATCACGGCGGCGACGGAAGCCATGCGGCTCGCCCCCGGCGACGACGAGCGCAAGTTGCTGCTTCCGGCGCTGGGGTCGATCCCGCACCCCCGTTCGCTGGCGGCCTTGGAACCCCTGCTGGAGGATCGCAAGTTGTCCCGCGAGGCCGCCTTTGCACTGGCCGCGCTGGCCGAGGCCTGCGCGAAGACCGACCGCAGGATGGCCGCCTCGATCGCCGAGCGTCTGGAGAAGTCCACCGCCCCCGACGCCGCGAAGAAGAAGGCGCGCGAGGCCGTGAAATAGGCGGTCCGGCGGGAACCCCGTGGCCGGCAGGCCTCGGAAGGAGGCAGTCCATGACGGGGCACCGACACATCCTGCCGGCAGTCGCAGGGCTGTGGCTCGCGGTCGCGATGACGCTCGACTCGTTCGCGGCGGCCCTCGTCGAGCCCGCCCACTCCCTCCCGCTCATCCAGGACGTCGATGTCGTGGTTGTCGGCGGATCCTGCGGCGCCGTGGCGGCGGCCGGGGCCGCCGCGCGCGACGGGGCGACGGTGTTCCTCGTCACCGCGGGCCTCGCGCTGGGCGACGACCTCGCCGGCACGCTGCGCGTGTGGGCGGAGCCGGAGGAGGCGGCGTCGTCGGACCTGATGCGCGCCATCTTCCCGGCGGACGCAGCCGCCAACGGCGGTCGCGTCTACACGACGCCGCTGCAGGCCAAGAAGGCGCTCGACGACGCGCTCCTGAAGGCCGGCGTGCGGTTCCTGACGGGTGCCTATGCCCGGGATGTGCTGGAGGACGCGCAGGGGAGGCCCGCGGGCGTGGTGATCTCCGACCGTAGCGGCAGCCAGGCGATCCGCGCGAAGGTCGTGATCGACGCCACCGACCGCGGCCACATCGCCCGGTGCGCGGGCGCGGCGTTCACGCCGTTCCCGGCCGGAACCTGCACGGTCTCGCGCGTTGTGATCGCCGGCGAGGAACCCCGGGGCGTGCGCGTGACCCGCCACGAAGGCTGGCGTCCCGGGCCGGACCTGGTGCAGATCAAGTCGACGAATTCGCTGACCCCGCGGATGTACGAGTGCGCCTTCGAGGTCGTCCTGCCCGACGGCTCGGCGCGCTCGTTCGCCGAGGCCGCGCAGGTCGCACGCGACCGGACGTTTGTTGAGAAGCAACTCGATGGCGCCGACCTGCTCCACTTCATCGCGCCGGACCGCGTGAAGGCCGCCGCGCCGCTGCAGGGCGCGTGGCCGGGTGCCGAGCGGATCGATCTCGGTGCGCTGCGCCCGGCGGGCGTCGAGGCTCTGTACGTCCTGGGTGCGATGGCCGATGTTCCGCGCGAGGCGGCGGAGGAGTGCGTCCGTCCGGCCAACGCCATCCTGCTCGGGACGCGGGTGGGGCGGCAGGTCGCGGAGGACGCGAAGCGGCGCGGCGCCGTCGAGGGGGTGCGGCTGCGCGCGGTCGCGGACGCGGCGGCGAAGCCGGCGGACATCCGCGAGGTGCGGGGCGTGCTGACGCAGCCCTACGTGGCCGCATCCGGGGAGATCGCCTGCGGCGCCAGCGCGCTGCCCGTGCTGGCCGAGGCCGACGTCGTCGTGGTCGGCGGCGGCACGACCGGGGCGCCGGCGGCGATCGGCGCCGTGCAGAACGGTCTCAAGACGATCCTGATCGAGCAGATCCACGAGCTCGGCGGCGTGCAGACCGCCGGACTCATCTGCGGCTACTACTACGGCAACGTGCGCGGCTTCACGAAGACGATCGACGAGGGCGTGGCCGCGACGGGCCGCGTCAAGGCGCAGGCGAAGGCCGAGTGGTACCGCGCGGCGGTCCGGCGCGGCGGCGGGGAGACCTGGTTCGGCAGCATGGCGGTCGGGGCGGTGCTCGAGGGTGCGAAGCTGCGCGGCATCGTCGTCGTCACGCCCGACGGGCGGCGCGGCGTGGTGCTCGCGCAGGCGGTCATCGACGCCTCCGGCAACGCGGACATCGCCGCCGCCGCCGGCGAGCCGACGGAGTTCCTCGAGCCGGGCGAGCTGATCGGACAGGGCGTCGGACAGGCCGTCGTCCGCCTCGGCAGTTCCTCGCACAACAACGACTACGCGATGGTCGACGACACCGATGCGTCGGACCTCAGCTTCTTCGCGTTGCGCGCCCGGGGCATGACGGAGGGCGGCTGGGATCTTTCGCCCATCGTCAACTCGCGCGAGCGACGGCGGTTGGTGGGCGTCGTCCGCATGACCGCGCTCGACTACCTGACCGGACGGACGTGGCCCGACACGATCGTCCAGCACCGCAGCCGCTTCGACCTACACGGCAACCCGAGCGGCGATTTCTTCCACACGAAGAACATCCGGACCGCCAACCACGTGACCCTCGACGCGAATGCGCCGTACCGCGCGCTGCTGCCGAAGACGACCGATGGGCTCCTCGTGGTCGGACTCGGCATGAGCGCCACGCGCGACGCGATGGCCATCCTGCGCATGCAGGCCGATCTCCAGAACCAGGGGTACGCGGCCGCCTACGCCGTGCGGCTGGCCCTGAAGAGCGGCTGCGAGCTGCGGGCCATCCCGGTGAAGGAACTGCAGCGGCACCTGGTGGAGAAGGGGATCGTCCCCGCGACGGTCCTCGGGGAGCAGGACTCGCACCCGGTGTCCGACATGATGCTGCGGATCGCGACGCACGACGCGATGTTCGGCTACGGCAGCGTCGCCTTCCTGTTCGCCGCCCCGGACCGTGCGCGGCCCCTGCTCGCCGACAAGTACCGCGAACTGTCGACGCACAGCAGCGGGCGGCGGGCGGAGGTCAGCCTGGTCTACGCGCATCTCCTGGCGATGCTGGGCGACCCCGTCGGCGAGGACGAGCTGATCGAGTGGGTGAAGGCCCGCGACTGGACGGAGCCGTGGCCCGAGTCGATGGGCTCCGGGCTCAACCGCATGGAGAGCTACATCATCGCCCTCGCGCGCGCCGGGTCGCGGAAGGCCGTGCCCGCGATCGCGGCGAAGGGCCTCGCGCTGGCGGGCGCGGGCCAGGCGCCGTCCGGCTCGCGCCTCCGCGCCCTCTGGATCGCGTCGATGGCGTTGCGCGATCCGGGGCTGGCGGACATGCTCGCGGGCCTGCTCGCGATGCCCGGCGTGGGCGGCCATGCGATCGCCTACGGCGCGGAGATCCCGCCCGTGCCCGGCTACACGAGCCGGAGCAGCTACAGCCAGGCGGAGAAGAGCGACACCGCTCGCGAGGTCAACCTCGCCGCGGCCCTGGTCCGCTGCGGCGACAAGGACGGCCGCGGCGCCGCCGTGCTGAAGGCCTACGCGGCCGACCCTCGCGGCTTCTACGCGACCTACGCGCGGAAGGTGCTGGCGGAGACGCTGGCAGGAAAGTGATCCACGCAGCGGCGGGGGCCGGACTTCCAGGGCTTGGAAGGCTGTGCCCGCCGTGCATCCAAGGGTTGGAAGCCCACGGCCGGACCTCCGGCAGTTCTTCGGGCGCATGAATCGGCGGAGGGGCAATCCGGGATCGTCCCGACGGGGCCCTTGCCGTGTGGACGCATTTCGCGCGTGCAATCGGCGCGGGGTCTGCTGAAATGGCGCAATGAAGCCGGAGTGGTCCTGGTCGCGACGGAGATTCCTCGGCGCGGCGCCCGTCCTGGCGGCCGCGCTGCCGCGGTTCGCACGCGGCGCGGACACCGGGGCTCCGGTCGACCTCGGCTCCCGTCGCGAACTGTTCGTCGACGGCTTCCTGGTGGAGCGGATGGAGGATGCCGTGCTCCGGCTCCACACGCCGGAGCCCGCGGAGGTTGCCCTCGTCTGCGATGCGCCGTGGGAGGGCAACACGTCGGCCTACTTCGCGATCCTCCGCGACGGCGACCGCTTCCGCGCCTACTACCGCGGCTCGCATTTCGACGAGACGGCGAAGAAGGGCGCGCATCCCGAGGTCACCGCGATGGCCGAAAGCCGGGACGGCCGTGCGTGGACGAAGCCCGACCTGGGCGTCTGCGAGTTCGCAGGATCGCGGGGCAACAGCATCGTCTGGACCGGCGAGGGCTCGCACAATTTCACGCCGTTCCTCGACGCCAACCCGGCGTGCCGTCCCGACGCGCGGTACAAGGCGTTCGCCGGAGGCACCGTGTCCGCCGGCGGGAAGAGGAAACCGTGCCTCGACGCCCTGGCGTCCGCCGACGGCGTCCGCTGGTCGGTCACGGCGCATGCCGTGATCACCGACGGTGCCTTCGACTCGCAGAACCTCGCGTTCTGGGACGCGCACCGCGGCGAGTACCGCGCCTACTGGCGCTTCTTCGACAAGGGCGTGCGCGCGATCCGCACCGCGGTCTCGCGGGACTTCCTGCGCTGGGAGCGCCAGGCGGACCTCCGGTACGAGGATTCGCCCGCGGAACATCTCTACACCAACGCCGTCATGCCCTACGCGCGCGCCCCGCACCTCTTCATCGGTTTCCCGACGCGGTACCAGCCGAAGACTCAGCAGGTGGAGCCGGTCTTCATGTCGAGCCGCGACGGCGTCCTCTTCCGCCGGTGGGGTGGGGAACTGATCCCGATCACGGCCCCGAAGGACCGGGACGGAAACCGCAGCAACTACCTGGCGTGGGGCCTGCTCGAACTGCCGGGCCGGCCGGGCGAGATGTCGGTCTTCGCGACCGAGGCGTACTACAAGGGACCCGCGGGCCGCGTCCGCCGCTTCACCTTCCGGACGGACGGTTTCGTGTCGGTCGCCGCCGCGGGACGCGGCGAGCTGCGCACCCGGCCGCTTCGATTCGAGGGGCGGTCGCTGGAACTGAACGTGAAGACCGCGCCCGCCGGGCGGGTGGCGGTCGAACTGCAGGATGAAGCGGGCCGCGTCGTGCCCGGCTTCGCCGCCGAGGATTGCGTCCCGTTCGCCGGCGACGCGATCGCGCACACCGTGGAGTGGAAGGGCCGCCCGGACCTCGCGCGGCTCGCCGGCCGCCCCGTGCGCATCCGTTTCATCCTTGAGGCCGCCGACCTGTTCTCGATGAAGTTCAACGCGTGAAGCACCTCCCGGCAGGCCTGCGCGGTGTGCTGCTGGCGGTGGTGCTCGTGTCCGCGCGGTCGGCGCCCGGTGCGGCGCGCGACCTGACCTTCTTCCATGTCTCGGACACCCACTACGGCCTGAGCGAGCCCGGCGACCTCGCCATGACGGCGCTCGTCGACGCGATGAACGCGCTTCCGGGCACGGCCTACCCGACGAACCTCGGCGGCGTGGTCGCCCGGCCGCGGGGCGTCATCCATACCGGGGACATGACGAACGACGGCTCCGCGGAGCCGTGGGCCGCCTTCGTGCGCGACTTCGGCCTGCTCGGCGGAGACGGGCGGCTGGCGTGGCCGGTCTACGAGACCTTCGGAAACCACGACGGCGGGTCGAACCGGCCGGTGCGCACCGCCATCCGTGAGCGCAACCCGCGGCGGCGCGAGGTGACGGCCATCTCGTCGAACGGCATCCACTGCGCCTGGACCTGGGAGGGCATCCGCTTCATCGGCTGCGGCATCTCGCCCGGAACGCGGGCGACAACGTACGACCCCGAGGAGAGCCTTGCATTCCTCGCCGGGGAACTGGCCCGCCCGGACCCCGCGGGATCCCCCATCGTCCTGCTCCACCATTTCGGCTTCGACGAGGGCCACAGCCTGCGATGGTGGCCGGAGGCGTGGCGCGCGGACCTGCGCAGGGCGCTGGCCGGCCGCAACGTCGTCGCGATCCTGCACGGGCATGCGCATCACCCGCTGATCTATCGGTGGGAGGGGATCGACGTCTACAATCCCCCGCATTTCCGTCAGAGTGAGCCCAAGGCCACGGGGACGGTGTCGCACGGCTTCTTCGTCTTCCGCGTCACCGACGATGAACTTACGGTGGCGGAGCGCCGCCTCGACGGCTCGTGGGGCATGACCGCGCGGAAGCCGATCGCCGGCGCGCCGAAGGCGCGGGGCATGGAGGGACGATGAACATCCGGCGAATCCTGTCATTCGGCCTCGGTCTTCTCGCGCTCGTCGCGGCGGCCCCGGCGCGCGACGTGACCTTCATCGCCACGTCCGACACGCACTATCGCCAGCCCGACCACCGGCTGGGACACCACAACGATCTCAACCGCGCGACGGTGGACGAGATCAACCGCATGTCCGACGCGGAGTGGCCCGCCGCCCCCGGCGGAGGCCCGGTCGGCCGCATCCGGGGTGTGGTTGTTCCCGGCGACCTGATCGATGACGGCGACATGGCCGGCCCCGGCGGGCGCGTGATCGCGCGCGAGCAGTTCGAACTCTTCGTCGCCGATTTCGGACTCGACGGCGCCGACGGCCGCATCCGTCTCCCCGTGTTCGAGGGGTGGGGGAACCACGACGGCCCGCCCGAGGGGCGGGAGAAGCACGGCTTCAGCCTGCAGGGGGAACTGAAGAAGCGGAACCGCATCCGCCTCCAGCGGGGGCTGATCGACTCCGTGTCGAGCAACGGCCTGCACTACGCGTGGACGTGGGACGACGTCCGGTTCGTCATGCTCAATCTCTATCCGGCCGACCGCCAGCGCGAGGGACTCCGCTACTCGCCGGTCTGGCATGACCCGCAGGGCTCGCTCTCGTTCCTGAAGTCCGACCTCGCCGCGAAGGTCGGTTCCAGCGGACGACCGGTCGTGCTTCTCAGCCATTGCGGATTCGACACGGACTGGTGGACGAAGGACGACTGGCGCGATCTCTACGAGGCCATGCGGCCCTACCGCATCGCGCTCTTCCTGTACGGCCATTCGGGAACGGGTGTGCTGTCGTGGGCGCCCGAGGGGGAGCCTGCGCGGTGGGATTGCATCAACGACGGCCAGACCGAGAAGGGCTTCTTCCTGATCCGCATCACCGACGACCGCCTCCGCGCCGTCATGCGCGTGAAGAAGGGTGTGACCGCCACGAAGCTGCCGGACGGATCGTTCCGCAAGGAATGGTCCGGCGAATGGGAGTGGAAGTGGCCCGTGGACCGGCCACTGCGAACCCTCGCCGCCCCGGAGTCACGCCCGTGAGGCGGGCGGTCGCATGGATCCTGGCGGCCTGCGCGGCGGCGACCGCGGTCAGGGGCGAGGGAACCGTCGTGCGAACGGCGGCATACGCGGTGGAGGTCGTGCAAGGATCCGTCGTCTCGTTGACCGACGCGCGCGGAACGGTCCTCGTGCAGCCGGCGGCCGCATCCGCCGCGGCGCGCGTGGAGTGCATCGGGACGGGCCTCGTGGCGCGGGCGACGGACGGCGGCGACGGAACCGCCTTGCCCCTGCCCGGAGGCGGGCGGCTGGCCTGCGGCCACGCGCTCGACGCCGCATCGGGCGACCTGGTCCTCACGCAGCGCGTCGAGCGGTGTCCGCCCGGCGTGTGGGGGGTGACGTGGTCGGCCGGCGCCATTCCGCCCGGATACGCGATCATCGTTCCCGGCCGTTCCGGCGTGCGGTTGGATGCGGAGACGCCCGGCGACCGCCACGTCTTCGATTACCCGATGGGGTGGGAGGCACAGCTGGTCATCGTCGAGGGCGCGGGCCGCGGGTTCTTCGTCTTCGCGGACGATGCCGCGGGCCGGTTCAAGCGTCTGACGGTGACGCGGGCCGGCGACGGGTGGCGGCTGGACTTCACGACGATCAACGACGCGCCGTTCGATGCCCTCACCGGGTGCGAGTCGGTCGCGTGGCGGCTCAACACCTACGAGGGCGACTGGCGCGTGCCGGCGCGCCGCTACCGCGACTGGATGCGGGCGAATCTCAAGCCCGTGCCGCTGTCGGCCAAGTCCCCGGAGTGGGCGCGTGACATCCGCGGATGCGTCATCACGGGGATGTCGCTGCCGCTGCTCGACGAACTGGCGCGCCACTTCGATCCGCCGCAGACCCTGCTCTATGTCCCGTCGTGGCGTGCGGCCGGCTACGACCGGGACTATCCCGACTACGCGGCACCTCTTCCGGAACTCGGTCCGTTCCTCGACCGCGCACACGCGCTCGGATTCCGCGTGATGCTCCACGTGAACTACTTCGGCGTCGATCCGCTGAACCCGCTCTACCGTGAGTTCCGGCGTCACCATGTGCGCAGCCCGTGGGGCGCGCACGACCCCGAGTGGTGGACGTGGGATCGCTGCGATCCGCCGATCAAGTTCGCCTACATCAATCCGGCGTCCGCGGCGTGGCGGAGGCATTTCGTCGGCGCGATGACGGACCTGTGCCGGCGGTTTCCCGTCGACGCCCTGCACCTGGACCAGACGCTCTGCATCTTCAACGATCACAACGGGCGCATCGACGGCCTGAACATGATCCGCGGCAACGATGCGCTGCACGAGGAGCTGTGCGCCGCGCTCCCGCGGGTGGCGCTCAGCGGCGAGGGACTCAATGAGATCACCTGCCGCCGCGAGGCCTTCGCGCAGCGCCACGCGTGGGGCCTGCACCATTCGGAGGGCACGTGGGACGAGGCGATGCTTCGCTGCGCGCACCCGGTCTCGTCCTACCTCTTCGCGCCCTTCACGACGGTGTACGGCTACCTCGGCATGGTGGCGCCCGAGCAGGCGCAGCTCTATGCGGCGTGGAACGAGGCCTACGAGCATTTCGGCGTGATCCCGACGCTGCGGCCCTCGGCCGCGTCACTCGCGGCTGCGCGGTCGCCAGGCTCGCGGGGCGCGGGCGCGTTCCTGAGGCAGTTCCTGGACGAGGTCCGGTTCTGGCAGCGTGAGCGTCTCGACCCGGACACGGAGGGTGCGTGGCCGGCGGACGTTGCGTTCCCGTTCCGGGGCGTCGGCGGGGGTCTCGCCGTGCGCACGGTGGACGGGCGCCTCCTCTCCGGCGGTCGCGTCATCAGCCGCACGGTGCATGGCCTGAACGGCATCGAGGCGCCGGGCCTCCATATGCCGGGCTGGGCCGGGCACGGCGGCGGGAGGATGTTCGGCCTCGACCCGGCGCGCCGGTACGCGCTGCTCCCCGGCGCGCCGGACACCCACGGCTTCCACGTGCGCGAACTGCCCGGGGGACTGGTGCTCGAGTCCGCCTTCGCGGGGCGGGATCTCGCCGTCGTGCGGACGCGCGAGATCCGAAAGCGAGTGGCCGATCCCGCGCGCCTGCTGTCCGGGGCCATCAGCGGATGGCGGATGCGGGACGGCGCCGCGACGGAGTCGAAGGGACCGCTGGAGTCGGGCAACGGTGCCAGTTTCGCCGCGGACGGGGGCGGGCTCACGGCCCATCCGCCGTACCGCGGCGGAGCGGCGGGTGGCGAGGCCTTCGTGCGCTTCCGCGTTCAGGTCCCCGTCGCAGGGCAGCCGCGGTTCGCGTCGGGCGTGGCGCTGCGCAAGGGGGCGGTCGGCCCCGGTCGCTCGGACGGCGTGACCTTCCGCGTGTCGGCGACCGGGCAGGGGCGCGCGATGTCCAACGCCGTTCACGTGGCGACGGACACCGCGACGCCACTGGAGCTCGATCTGGCGTCGTTCGCGGGGCGGACCGTCGACCTCGAGATCGCGGTCCATCCAGGGCCGGCGGGGAATCCGTCGTTCGACTGGGCGGTATGGGTGGACCCGCACGTCGATGCCGGAACGGATGCTCGCGGCCGGCTGGCGGTGGGCGGAACGCAACGATGGGCGTGCCTCCTCGGCCCGGACGGCCGTCTGCCGTTGGATGGCGGCGCCGGCGTCGTCGATGGCGCGCCGGCGGGCACGGTCTTCCTCCTGTCGAAGCAGCCCGGGGAGACCACGCTTCCGCTGGATCTGGTCACTGCGCCCCGCGAGGTGGAGGTGGTTGTCGACGGCGCGCCGGCCGTCTGCCGGTTCGCCGGCGCCCAGCCCGCGACCTGCACCGTCGGGGGCGTGGAGAGGCGCGGGATCCTGGCCCATCCTCCGAACCGCGGTTCGACGACGGTCCATGTTCCCCTGCGGCTTCCGGCGACGCCGTCGCGCTTCGCGGTTCACGCCGGGATCGCCGACGGGTCGACGTCGGACGGCGTGGTTTTCATCGTTGCCGTGAACGGGACGGAGTCCGTGCGACGGCGGATGCTGCCGGGCGCCTGGGCGCCGGTCGAGACCGACCTCGGCCGGTGGGCGGGGCGGGAGATCGTGCTCTCGCTGACGACCGATTCGGACGGCGCGTACGACTGCGATTGGGCTGTATGGGGGGAGCCGCGCATCCTGCCGCCGCCGATGCCCCGTTCATCACCGGGCGATCCCGGATGAACATGAAAAGACGACGAAACCGAGCGTGATTCAACGCGTGATTTCGTCCGGGCGAGATTGTAGATTGACCGTGTACGGACCGGGAACGCAGGTGAATGCGCGGGCAGGGTCGGGGGGGAGACCGGATCGCAGGCTGTGTCCTTTCGCGTGCGGAACGTGGAGCCGATGAGCGAACACGAAACGTGGCGGATGCGGAAGACGTCGGACCGGATCTTCGGTCCGGTCGCTCTGTCCACGCTCCGCGCATGGGCGTGCGATGGGCGCATCGCGCCGGACGACGAGGTCAGCGAAGGTGACGGCCCGTGGCGCCGGGCCTGCAACGTGCCGGACCTCGGCATGGACTGGCTGCTGGAACTCCCGGGCGGCGACCTCTTCGGTCCGGTTCCTCTCTCGGCGTTCCTGGACATGCTTCGGGAGGGGACGATCGGTCCCGATCTGAAGGTCCGCCGCCGGGACGACACCGACTTCCGAAGGCTGGGCGACGTGGCCGACGGGGGGTTGCCTGGGCCGCAGCCCGAGCCGGAGCCGGCACCGGCGCCCGAGCCGCCGGCCGCCCCGGTCGCCCCCGAGCCTCAGGCACCGCCTCCTGCGACGGGGCACGATGCGGACCGGCCGGTGGAGGCCGCTCCCGTTCCGGTGACGGAGGCCGTTGCGCGGGAATCGTCACTCCCCGAGCCGGTGGTTTCCGCCCCGCCCACCGACATCGTTCCGGCGGAGTCGCCGGCCGCTGCCGTGAGTCCGTCGGTATCGCCTCCGGCGGTGTCTGTCCCCGGTCCCGCGATCGCCGAAGAGGAGATCCCCATCCCCGCCGATGCTGGCGCGGATCACTTCTCGGCCGTCAAGGACACAAAGGAAGAGCCTGGGGTCGAAGCGCCCGATGCCGGGACGGAGCCCAGGCCTTCAAGCCGGATCAGCCCGCCCGACGAGGCGCGGATGCTCAGCGAACTCCAGTCCGCCCTGGGCGTCGGCCGTCGCTTTCGCGTTTTCGACCGACTCCGCCCCGGCCGCCCCAGCTAGACCGCTTCCACTTCAGACGGCACTGCTGTTACGCGCCATTCTGACGCTATGGATTTCGAGTGCGCCAGGATGGCGCATCGCTGATTTCTCTCAGTGATTCGTATCTACTTCATCGAAAGGTGAATGCTGATCGTGCACCCGTTGGCACCGTCAGTGCTTCGCTGTGGCGCGAGGTGACGCGATGCAAATCGACAAACTGACGATCAAGTCCCAGGAAGCGCTTCAGGCGGCGCAGCGCGTGGCCGGGGAGCGGCGGAACCCGGAGATCGGCGTCGAGCACCTGCTGCTGGCGTTGCTCGACCAGGCCGAGGGAGTGGTGCCGCCGTTGCTGCAGAAGCTCGGCGTGGACGCCGGACGGCTTCGCGCCAGCGTCGAGGCCCGACTCGATGCGATGCCGGTCGTCCAGGGACAGACCGGCGAGCGTGGCCTGTCTCAATCACTCCGGCAGGTGCTGGAGGGTGCCTTCGCGGTCGCCGGCCGTCTTCGCGATGAGTACGTCAGCGTCGAGCATCTCTTCCTCGCCGTCGTCGAGTCGAAGGACACGGCGCTCGCGTCGATCCTGGCCAAGGCCGGGCTGGCGCCGGAGAGCGTGCTGCAGGCGCTCCAGTCGGTTCGGGGATCGCACCGCGTGACGGACCAGAATCCCGAGGACAAGTACGAGGCGCTCAAGAAGTACGGCCGCGATCTCACCGACATGGCGCGCCAGAAGAAGCTCGACCCGGTCATCGGACGCGATACCGAGATCCGCCGCGTCGTCCAGGTGCTCTCGCGTCGCACGAAGAACAACCCCGTGCTGATCGGCGAGCCGGGCGTCGGCAAGACGGCGATCGTCGAGGGCCTCGCGCAGCGGATCATCGCAGGCGACGTACCCGAGGGGCTCCGCAACCGCCGGGTCGTGGCGCTCGACCTGGGCGCGATGGTCGCCGGCGCGAAGTACCGCGGCGAGTTCGAGGATCGCTTCAAGGCGTTTCTCAAGGAGGTGCTTGCGTCCGAGGGCCAGGTCATCCTCTTCATCGACGAACTTCACACGCTGGTCGGTGCGGGCGGCGCCGAGGGTGCGGTGGACGCCTCGAACATGATCAAGCCGCCGCTGGCGCGTGGCGAACTGCGCTGCGTCGGGGCGACGACGATCGACGAGTACCGCAAGCACGTCGAGAAGGACCCCGCGCTGGAGCGGCGCTTCCAGCCCGTCCGCGTCGGCGAGCCGTCCGTCGAGGACACCATCGCCATCCTGCGCGGCCTCAAGGAGCGCTACGAGGTCCACCACGGCGTGCGCATCCAGGATGCCGCGCTCGTGCAGGCCGCGACGCTCTCGCACCGTTACATCGCCGACCGATTCCTGCCCGACAAGGCGATCGACCTCGTCGACGAGGCGGCCAGCCGGCTCCGCATGGAGATCGACAGCCTGCCGGTCGAGATCGACGAGGTGGAGCGCCGCATCCTGCAGCTCGAGATCGAGCGCCAGGCGTTGCTGAAGGAGAAGGACGCCGATTCCCGCGCCCGCCTCGACCGGTTGCTGGCCGAGCTTGCGCGCCTGCGCGAAGAGAGCGCGCGGATGAAGCTGCACTGGCAGAAGGAGAAGGACCTGATCTCCGACCTCCGGACGCTGACGCGGTCCATCGACCTGCTCAAGGTCGAGGAGGAGCAGGCGCAGCGCGCCAACGATCTCGAGAAGGCCGCGGAACTGCGCTACGGCAGGATCCCGAGGATCGAGCGGCAGATCGCGGAGGCGCAGGCCAAGCTCGCCGAGGTTCAGAAGGACGTGAAGATGCTGAAGGAGGAGGTCGATCCCGAGGACATCGCCTCGGTCGTCGCCTCGTGGACGCACATCCCGGTCGCGAAGTTGCTCGGCAGCGAGCGGGAGAAGCTGCTCCAGATGGAGGCGTTGCTCCGCAAGAGGGTGATCGGCCAGGACGAGGCGATCGGCGCGGTCTCGAACGCCGTCCGCCGGGCCCGGTCCGGCCTTCAGGATCCCAACCGTCCGATCGGCTCCTTCATCTTCATGGGCCCGACCGGCGTCGGCAAGACGGAGCTGGCGAGGGCCCTGGCGGAGTTCCTGTTCGACGACGAGACCGCGATGGTGCGCATCGACATGTCGGAGTACATGGAGAAGCACGCCGTCAGCCGGCTCATCGGCGCGCCTCCGGGCTACGTCGGCTACGAGGAGGGCGGCCAACTCACCGAGCACGTCCGGCGCAAGCCGTACACGGTCGTTCTCTTCGACGAGATCGAGAAGGCCCACCCGGATGTCTTCAACGTGATGCTGCAGATCCTCGACGAGGGGCGGCTGACCGACGGGCAGGGGAGGACGGTCGACTTCCGGAACGTGCTGGTCATCATGACCTCCAACCTCGGCGGCGCGCTGATCCACGAGACACTGCAGAAGCACCCCGACCTGTCGCCGGGCGACGACGGCTACGAGCGGCTCCGGACGAAGGTCAACGAATTGCTTCGCGCCCGGTTCCGGCCGGAGTTCCTGAACCGCGTCGACGAGATCGTGCTGTTCCACAGCCTGCGGCGTGAGGAGATCCGCCGGATCGTCGACATCCAGGTCGCGCGCGTCGCGGGCTTCCTGGAGAAGAAGCGGATCACGCTGCGGCTCACCGACGCGGCCAAGGACCTCCTGGCGCGCGACGGATACGATCCGGCCTTCGGCGCGCGCCCGCTGAAGCGCGCGGTGCAGCGCAGGGTGTCCGATGCGCTCGCCTCGCAGATTCTCTCCGGGGCGGTCCCGGAGGGCGCCTCCGTGGTCGGCGATGTCGAGTCCGAGGTGCCGGACAACATCGTCTTCCGGCTTGTCCCTGCATAGGGGGTGGTGTCCAGAACCCTTCGCAGCTTGCTACGGAGCAGCCTTTCACCAGGCAGGCGTCATCCTTCT
>Ga0194127_10001024_pt1 | contig 42597 bp, 29 predicted proteins | sample TA2KigC100mmetaG_FD_148624 | JGI IMG/M metagenome (GOLD analysis project Ga0194127, IMG submission 148624) | Freshwater microbial communities from Lake Tanganyika, Tanzania - TA2015036 Kigoma Deep Cast 100m | ecosystem: Environmental > Aquatic > Freshwater > Lake | place: Tanzania: Lake...
TTTTCCGACGACGTCGCGGCGCTGCTCTACCAGCCCGAAAAGGAACCGCCGAAACCCGCGGAGAAGAAGGACGGTGAGGCGAAGCCCGGCGAGCCGGGCAAGACGGAGCCGGCGAAGGCCGAGTCCGCCAAGGCCGAGGAGCCGAAGACCGAGCCCGGCAAGACGGAACCGGCCAAGACCGAGCCGGTAAAGACCGAACCGGCGAAGACGGAACCCGCCAAGGCCGAGGAGCAGAAACCCACCGAGCCGCGCGCCGAAGGCGCTCCGCCCGAGGGCGAGCGCGGTGGCCGCCGCGGCGGCCGGCGTCCCGGCGGCGCCCCCGGCACCGAGCCCGGCACCCCGGGCCGGCCCGGCGGCGAGGCGACCCCGCCCGCAGACCCGCTCGAGAAGAAGCGCCCCGAGGGCAGCGAACTCGTGATCCGCGACCTCGCGACCGGCCAGGAGCGCAAGCTGCAGGACGTGGTCGCCTACGGCCTGTCGCGCCGTTCGAAGTGGCTCTGGTACCACACGTCGGCGAAGAAGCCGGCGAAGGACGCGAAGTACGGTTTGTTCGTGGTGCCGCTGTCGGGCGGCGAGCCGATCCATCTGCTCGACGGCACCGTGCACGTCAGCAGCGTCACGTGGACGCGCAGCGAGGACGCGCTCGCGTTCACGTCGGACAAGGAGGACTTCGCCGCGGAGAAGCCCAGGAGCGACGTCTGGCTCTGGGAAGGCGGCCCCGGCCCCGCGCGGCGCATAGTGCACGAAGGCACCGTGGGCATGCCGCCGGGCAAGCGCCTCACGGGCGGCATCTCGTTCTCGCGCGACGGCTCGGTGCTCGAACTCTCGGTGCAGAACGTGCCCGAGCCCGATCCGCTGCCGATCCTGCCCGAGGACAAGGTCACGCTCGACCTCTGGAACTGGCGCGACGGCAACCTGCAGACCCAGCAGCAGAAGGGCGGCGGCCGCGACCGCAATGCGGCCTGGACCGCGGCCTATCACCGCGACCTCGACCGCTTCGTCGTGCTCGGCGACAGCCGCCTGCGCTCGCTGCGCTTCGTCGGCCCCGACGGTTCGCGGTGCCTGGGCACCGACGGCGAGCCCTACGACAAGGAAGTCAGCTGGGACGGCCGCTATCAGGACGTCTACCTCGTGAACTCGTTCGACGGCAGGCGCGAGAAGCTGCTCGAGAGACTGCGCGGCAACGTGTCGAACTCGCCGGGCGGTCGCTACCTCGTCTGGTTCGGCCCCGACTATCACTGGTGGAGCTACGACGTCGCCTCGGGCACCCGCCGCGACCTGACGGGCCACCTGCCGGTCGCGTTCCACAAGGAAGACGACGACCACCCCGAGCCCGACAGCGCGCACGGCCTCGCGGGCTGGACCGAGGGCGACGGTGCGGTGCTGATCTACGACGAGTTCGACCTGTGGAAGATCGCACCGGCGACCGGCGAAGCGGTCTGCGTCACGGACGGCTACGGCCGCGCGAACCGGCTGCGGCTGCGCGTGCAGCCGCTGCCGCGCGCCGACGAGAGCGAGTACTCGCCGGCGCAGTTGCTGTTCACCGCGGTGCAGCTGGACTCGATGGCCGAGGGCCTGTTCGTCGACTCGCTCGATCGGCTGCAGAAACCTACGCGGCTCTACCTCGCCGACAAGAACGTCGCCGACGTGACGCGGCCCAAACACAGCACGCGGTTCTTCTTCGTCCTGGGCAGCTTCGCCGAGTTCCCTGACCTGTGGACCGCCAATGCCGACTTCTCGAGCCTGCGCAAGCTGACCGACGCGAACCCGCAGCAGAAGCAGTTCCGCTGGGGCAAGGCCGAGCTCGTGCGCTGGATCGACGGCGACGGCAAGCGCACGCAGGGCATCCTGGTCAAGCCCGACGGCTTCGACCCGCAGCAGAAGTACCCGATGATGGTGTCGTTCTACGAGCGCATGACGCAGGGGCTGCACAACTACGTGGCGCCGGCCCCCGGCACGTCGCCGAACGCGAGCTACTACGTCAGCAACGGCTACCTGTGGTTCATGCCCGACGTGCGCTACGAAGTCGGCTACCCGGGGCTGTCGTGCGTGAAGTCCGTCGTCTCGGGCGTGCAGAGCCTCGTCGCGCAGGGTTTCGTCGACGAGAGGGGTATCGGCGCCTCTGGCCACAGCTGGGGCGGCTACCAGACGGCGTTCCTGGTCACGCGCACGAACATCTTCGCCGCGGTCGAGTCGGGCGCGGCGGTGTCGAACATGATCTCGGCCTACGGCGGCATCCGCTACGGCACCGGCATGTCGCGGCAGTTCCAGTACGAGAAGACGCAGTCGCGCATCGGCGGCACGCCGTGGCAGTACCCGATGCGCTACTGGGAGAACTCGCCGATCTTCTTCGCCGACAAGGTGGAGACGCCGGTGCTGCTGCTGCACAACGACCAGGACGGCGCGGTGCCGTGGACGCAGGGCATCGAGTACTTCACGGCGCTGCGGCGGCTCGGCAAGGAGGTCTACCTGTTCAACTACAACGGCGAGGACCACGGCCTGCGCAATCGCGCGAACCAGAAGGACTGGGCGCGGCGCATGGCCGAGTACTTCGCGCACCACCTGAAGAAGGAGCCGGCACCGAAGTGGATGACCGAGGGTGTGCCCTACCGCGAGCGCGATGCGGAGAAGCTGCCCTACGCGCCGAGCTACATCGACGCCTACGTGAAGCCGGCGCCGGTGAAGGCCGAGGCGCCGCCGGCCCCGGCGAAGGCCGAGGGCAAACCGGCCGAGGCGAAGGGCACGGCGAAGGACGGAGCCGCAGCGCCGGCCGAGGCACAGGCTGCGCCCGCGGTGCGCAGCGGCGGCAGGGCGCCAGCACCAGCACCCAAGCTCGCCAAAGGGGCGCAGGCCCCCGACTTCGCGGTCGGCGACGAGTCCGGCAAGGTGCACCGGCTCGCCGACTACCAGGGCCGGTTCGTGCTCGTGTGGTTCTATCCCAAGGCCGACACGCCCGGGTGCACGGCCCAGGGTTGCGGGCTGCGCGATCAGTTCGCCGAGTTCGAGCGCCGCAACGTCGCGGTGTTCGGCGTCTCGGTCGACGATGGCCCGGCGAACGCCGCGTTCCGGCAGAAACACGGCTTTCCGTTCCCGCTGCTGTGCGACACGGATCGCGCGCTGGCGGTCGCCTACGGCGCGGCCGCCGACCAGCAGGCGCGCTCCGCCCGCCGCATCGCGGTGCTGATCGGCGCCGACGGCAAGGTCGTCGAGTACTGGAACGAGGTCGATCCGCGCACGTTCGCCGCGACGGCGGTCGCGGCGCTGCCTCTGTGAGCGCCGCGTTCCGCGCGCCCGCGGACCTGCAGCTCGTGCTGACCTGCGAGCACGCGTCGAACGCGGTGCCGGCGGAACTGCACGGGCTCGGGCTGCCGGACCGCGTGCTCGCGTCGCACCGCAGCTGGGATCCCGGGGCCTTGCCGATCGCCGAGGCGCTGGCGGACGGGTTCGGCGCGGCGCTCGTCGCCGGCCGCTGGTCGCGGCTCGTCGCCGACTGCAATCGCAGCGCGGGGCATCCGCGCGTGATTGCGAACCGGATCGACGGGCGGCCGGTGCCGGGCAACGTGGGGTTGTCGCGCGCGGAGCGCGAGCAGCGGCTCGCGACGTTCTGGCGGCCGTATCGCGACGACGTGTTGGTCTACGTGACGGCGGCCGCGCGGCGCGGGCCGGTGCTGCACCTGAGTCTGCACTCGTTCGTGGAACGGCTGCGCGGCGTCGAGCGGCGGAACCACGTGGGGCTCTTGTTCGATCCGGCGCGGCCGCGCGAACGCGCGGTCTGCACGGAACTGCGCGCGGGGCTCGCGGCGGCCGGACTCCAGGTGCGCTTCAACTTCCCGTACTTCGGCCACACGGACTCCGTCGTGACGTGGCTGCGCGGCGAGTTCCCGGCCAGCCGCTACCTCGGCATCGAGGTCGAGTGCAACCAGCGGCTGTCGCGCACCGCGGCGGGGCAACGGCGGCTGGCGGTGGCCCTCGTGCGCGTCGTGGGCGCGCTGCTGCCGCGCCGACCGCGGCATTCGTGACGCCCCGCAGAGCCTGTTGCCGTCTCCGCTACGGCGCAACAGAGCCCGGATCCTCCGCCGCGGTGGTCCTGCGGGGTGGTCCTGCCGGGGCGCAGCGGTATCCTCGACAGGCACCAGGGCGCATGCGTCTTGCGCCGGCTCCCGTCCTGGGGGCCCGACACCGGGCCCGGTTCTTCGGTTTTCTCGCTCGTTTCAGGAGTCGACATGAAACCGATCACTTCCGCCGCAATCGCAACTCTGCTCGCGGTCTCCGCCGTCGCCCAGAACCAGATCCCGATCCCACCGCACGCGTCGGTCTACAACGGCTTGAGCCGCGGCTTCAACTACACCTCGCCCACGCCCCACATCATCGTCGGGCTCGGCCTGCCATACGACGCACGGCAGAGCGGCGACACCGCCAGCTACCTGGTCAGGGTGAACGGCATCGTGGCGCTCTACAGCACCGGCAACACCGGTTCGATCACGACGGGCCTCGTTGTCGCAACGGGCGACGTGGTCGACATCATCGGCAACTGGTCGCCGGCGGTGCCCGGCTACTCCACCGCGCACAACTCGTACGGCAGCAGCGCGCCCTACGCCTCGTCGGTCAACGGCGTGCCGGTCACGCTGAATCGCACCGGCTGGCAGTGGGATATCGGTGACCCCGCCTACATCAATGGTACCTACGTGACGCCGACGACGGGCTCGATCGGCCGTGTGTTCGTCACCACCAGCTGTGCCCGCTTCGTCCCCGACAGCGCCCCGACGACCGGCGTCGCCAGCATGATCCCGTTCGGCGCCCCGGTGCCGAGCACACTGTCCTCGGTGTTCGGGTCGAACAACAGCGGGAACTCCGGCGGCGCGGTCTACTTCGACATCACGCCGGCGACGAACCTCTACCTGCACGGTCTCGAGGTCAACACGTCGGCGCTGGTGGGCAGCGCGATCACGCTCGATGTCTACACGCGTTCCGGCACCTGCTCCGGTTTCGAGGGCAGCGCAGCCGGCTGGACGGCGCGCACCGCCGGCCACGGCGTCTCGGCCGGCTTCGACCAGCCGAGCCATGTCGACTTCAACGCCGGCCTCTACCTGGCTGCGGGCCTCACCCACGGCGTCGCCGTGGTCGCTCGCGATTTCGCCCATTGCTACACCATCGGCAGCGGTACCTACGCCAACGCCGACCTGACGTGGACCACGGGCTCGGCCACCAACACGCCGTTCACGGGATCCCTGTTCTCGCCGCGCACAGTCAACGCGACGCTGATCTACCACCGCGACGACGCGGGCTGGCACAACCAGATCATGCAGCTGGTGCTGCGCCAGAGCGACCTCGGCGGGGCTGGCAACATCACCGGCCTCGCCTTCGCGCCGACTTCGTCTGGTCGCCACTACAACCGCTGCCTCACGATCAGGATGACACACAAGCCGGCCGGCTACGTGCTCGCCACCACGTTCGCGACCAACATCACGAACGCTACCACCGTGCTCGACAAGGTCGACTACGTCTGGCACAACACGGCCGACCACTGGAACGAGATCGGCCTGACGCAGCCGTTCGCCTACGACGGCTCTGCCGACGTCGTGGTCGAGATCCTCGCCCGCGGCAACCACCAGCAGACCGGCTCGCTCGGCAACTTCCGCCGCGGCACCCGGCCGTGGCTCTACGCCGTCGGCTGGCCGTGGACCTCGCAGCCGGCGACGGGCACGCCGGGCAATACCGCGACGAAGATCCGCGCCAACTTCAGCTGCGCCGAGGCCGGCATGTTCGGCACGTCGTGCGGCCCGATCCGCGCCGAGCCCTTCGGCACGCCGGTGTTGGGGAGGACCTTCCGCTTCGACATCCATGGCGCGGTGCCCAACAGCGGCGCTTGCGTCGGGCTCGGCTTCAACTCCAGCTTCCCGTACCCGCTGAGCCTGAACTCGTACGGCTTCCCGAACTGCTATCAGTGGAACGACCTCGTCGCCACGAACTTCGTGGTGGTGCCGTCCTCGGGCCACTCCTGGTCCAGTATCTCGATCCCGGTCAACCTGGCGTTCGACGGGGTGATGATCTTCGGCCAGTGGTTCAACCTCGACACCACACAGCCCGGCGGCGTCACGGTGTCGAACTACATCCGGATGATGATCGGACAGCAGGACCCGTAGTGCCGCGCGCCCGGGTCGCGACCCGGCGTTCGCGGGCCCGGTCGGCACGTGGCCGCCTCCGGCCGCGAAGCCGTTGGCGGCGCCGCGCGGCACGGCTAGCCTTCGCCGCACCGATGCCGCGCCGCGCCGTGTTCTGGGCGATCGCCCTCTGTGCCGTCGCCGCCGCTGCCGCGCAAGCCTGGGCGCTGCGCTGGACCTGCGACGACGCCTACATCTCGCTGCGTTACGCGCAGCACTTCGTCGCGGGGCACGGGCTCGTCTACAACCTCGATCCGAACGAAGCGCCCGTCGAGGGCTACACGAACTTCGCGTGGACGATGTGGCTCGCGCTCGGCATGCAGCTCGGCTGCACGGGCGACCTGATCGAGATCTGGTCGATGGTCTGGGGCACGATCTTCCACGGTGGCACCGTGCTGCTGCTCGCGGCCGCCGCGTGGCGCGCGAGCGGCGGTGCCGCGCTCGCGCCGATCGCGGCCTGCGGCTACGCGGCCCTGCACCACGCTGCCTCGCTGGCGCCGGCCGGGCTCGAGACTGCGCTGTTCACGCTGCTCGCGACCGCGATGCTGCGGCTGTGCCTGCTGCTGCGCAGCGCGCGCGAAGCGTGGCTGCTCGGCTTCCTCGGCGTGCTGCTGGCGATGACGCGGCCCGACGGGGCCCTGTTCGTCGCCGTCGCCGGCCTGTTCGTGCTGCACGACGCGTGGCGGCGCCGCTCGGTCCGGCTGCTGCTCGGCTACGCGCTGCCGTTCCTGCTCGTGTTCGTGCCCTACCTGCTGTGGCGGCGCCTCCACTACGGCGACTGGGTGCCGAACACCTTCCACGCGAAGTCGGCCGCGGACCCCTACCCGAGCCAGGGGCTCGCCTACGTGTGGGAGTTCGGCAAGTGCTACTGGGCGCTGCTGCCCGTGCTGGCCGTGCCGCTCTACTGGGTCCTGCGCAGACCCGACCCGCTCGCCTCGGTTTCGCCGTTCCTCGGCCGGCGGCCGTGGCTCGCGATCCTCTGCTTCGTGGTGCCGTACACGGGCTTCGTCGTCTGGGTCGGCGGCGACTTCATGTTCGGCCGGTTCCTGCTGCCGATCCTGCCGGCCCTGCTGCTGTCGCTCGACCTCGCCTGCCTGCGCTGGCGGCCGCTCTGGCTGCAGCCAGCACTCGGCGCGGCACTCGCGGGTGGGCTCCTGCTGCGCGCGGAACCACCGTGGCTCGGCGTCTACGACAACCCGCACGGCTTCTCCGACAACCGCGCCATCTCGGTCAAGGAGTTCGCGCCGGGTCTGCCGTGGACCGAGGCGATGCGGTTCGCCGGGAACTACCTGCGCGGCGTCTGCGCGGGCCTGCCCGTGCGCGTTGGCATCGTCGGCAGCCACGCGAACCTCGCCTTCCGCGCCGAGGTGCCCGTCGCCGTCGAGTGCGCCGCGGGCCTCACCGATGCGCGCATCGCGCGCACCGAGGTGGCGGTGCGCGGCACGCCGGGCCACGAGAAGGGCTGGGCTCTGCACCTCGACTACCTGATCCGCGAGCGGCGCCTGCACTTCATGCTCGACCTCTCCTTCAAGACCGGCGACCTCTGCGATGCCTGGCGGGAGGTGACGTTCCCCGTGCTGCCCGCGCGGCTCGTCACCTACGACCGCGCGCTGCTGCAGGAACTGAAGCGCCGCGACCCCAACATCGTGTTCACGGACGTCGAGGCAGAGCTCGACGCCTACCTCGCCGAACTGCCGAAGAAGACCAAGGCGGAAGTGGCGCGCGACTTCGAAGCGCTGCGCGGCTTCTACTTCGACGTCAACGACGACCCCGCGCGCAAGCGCAGGTTCGAGGAGTTCCTGCGGTGAGCTGCGCTCCGCCGCCGCTGCTCGGACGGGGCCCGCAGCGCCTGCTGCTCGCGGGTCTCGCGCTGCTCGCGATGGCGCTCGCCGTCTCGCGGTGGTGGGTCTGCGACGACGCGTTCATCAGCCTGCGCTACGCCGAGAACCTCGTCGCGGGCAAGGGCCTCGTGTTCAACGAAGGGGAGCACGTCGAGGGCTACTCGAACTTCCTGTGGGTGCTGCTCGCGGCGGCGGCGCAGGGGCTCGGCCTCGACCCGGAAGCCGCCGTGCAGTGGCTCGGCGTGCTCTGCCTCGGCGCGCTCGTGTTCGTCACCGCGTGGACCGGCCGGCGCCTCGTGCCCGGACAGAGTTCGTTCCTGCCGCTCGCGGCGATCGGCACGGCGCTGCACCACCACCTGCAGGACTTCGCGACCTGCGGCCTCGAGACGCTCGGCTTCGTGCTCGCGGTCACGGCGCTCGCGGGCGTGCTCGCGGGGGCCGAGCGGCCGCGCGACTTCGCGCTGGCGGGCCTGCTGGCGGTGACCGCGGCGCTGCTGCGGCCCGACGGTGCGCTGTTCCTTGCGCTCGCGGGCGTGCTCGCGGTGCTGGCGAGCCTGCGCCAGCGGCGGTGGGGGCCCGCAGTCGCCAACGCGCTGCCCGGCCTGCTCTTGTTCGTACCGTTCCTGCTGTGGCGCCACGCCTACTACGGCGACTGGCTGCCGAACACCTTCTACGCGAAGTCGGCGCACGACCCCTATCCGGGCCAGGGCTGGTTCTACGTGCGATCGTTCCTGAACGGCTACTGGGTGCTGTGGCCCGCGTTCGCGGCGTTGCCGGCGCTCTTGCTGCTGCGCCGGCGCGGCGGCGCCATGCCGCTGGTCGCGGGGCTGGCGCTCGCCTACTTCGGCTTCGTGATCTGGGTCGGCGGCGACTTCATGTTCGCGCGCTTCTGCCTGCCGGTGGTGCCGCTGCTCTACCTCGTGTTCGAGGGCCTCACGCGGCGCTACGTCGTCGGCCCCGCGCGCTGGGTCGCCGTGGCCCTGGTGGCGGCCGGCGCGCTCTCGTGGCAGCCGCGCGCGGACATGCAGGTGCCCGGGCAGACCGTGCAGGGCGTCGCCGACGAACGCGCGCAGTACCCGCCCGAACGGGTCGCCGCGATCCGCGCTGCGGGCCGCCGGCTGCGCGAACTGCTCGGCGACACGGAGCTGCGCGTGGCCTTCTCGGGCACGCAGGCGATGCTGGTGCACGACGCGCAGGTCGCCTACGCGCTCGAGGCGGTGACGGGGCTCACCGACCGGTTCCTCGCGCGCCAGCCCGTCGGCGAACGCAGCGACGTCGGCCACGAGAAGGGCATCTTCCGCAGCTGGCCGACGACGGACTACGCGCTGCAGACGCAACGCGTGCACCTGTTCCTGTTCGACTGGCCCGCGCAGATCGCGCTGTTCCCGTTCCTGCGCCTGTCGATCGACGGCGACCGCTACACCGTCGTGCGCTGGGATCCGGCGGTGATGCAGAAGCTGCTGGGCCGCCCCGGCGTGGCGGGCACTGACCTGCCGGCATGGATCGACGAATACGCCAAGGCCATCGACGGCCAGGACAGGGCGGCGGTCGCGTTGCTGCTGCAGGCGCTCGACCTCGTCTACTTCCGCTGGAACGAGGACTCCCTGCGGCGCAGGGTCTTCACCGAACGGCTGGCGCGCGGATAGTCGGTGCGGCCGCTGGTCCGGTGGCCGCGGCTCCCGGGCCCTTGGCGCGCGCCCGAGGGCCGGCGAACATCCTGCCGCCGGCCGCCGGGCCGGATCCGTTCGTCGATTCCCCCTCGCCCGATCCGATGACCGCCACGTCCGGCCGCTTCCTCTACGGCACCTCCAGCTGGTCCGAACCGAGCTGGGACGGCGTCTTCTACCCGCGCGGCACGAAGCCCGGCGACCGGCTGGCGCACTACGCCCGCCAGTTCCGCACCGTCGAGGCCGACTCGACCTACTACGCGATCCCGCCGCGCGAACGCGTGCTCGGCTGGCGCGACAAGACGCCGGCCGGGTTCGTGCTCGCCGCGAAGTTCCCGCGCTCGATCGTGCACGCCGGCCAGGGCGAACGGCCCGACGGCACGCGCGTGCTGGTGCCCGAGCACCATGCGCGCGACACCGGACGCTTCCTCGAGGCGATGGCGGGGCTCGGCGACAAACTCGGCCCGCTGGTGCTGCAGTTCCCCTACTTCAACCGTTCGGCGTTCGCCTCGCTGGACCCGTTCCTCGAGCGGCTCGACGCCTACCTGGCCGGGCTGCCCGGTCCGCGCAGCGGCGGCCCGCGGCTCGCCGTCGAGGTGCGCAACAAGAACTGGATCCAGGCACCGCTGCTCGCCTGCCTGCGCCGGCACGGCACGGCGCTGGCGCTCGTCGACCTCGCCTACCTGCCCCCGCCGTGGGAACTGCCCGCCGGGCTCGACCTGCTGACCGCCGACTTCGCCTACGTGCGGCTGATCGGCGACCGCAAGCTGGTCGAGGAACGCACCGGATCCTTCGACCGGATCGTCGTCGACCACGGCGATCGGCTGCGGCACTGGGCGGACCACCTGCGCGAAGTGATCCCGCGCGCCAGGCAGACGTTCGCCTACGCGAACAACCACTTCGCCGGCCACGGCCCGGCGACGATCCGCGAACTGGCGCAGCTGGTGGGGCAGGAGTGCGCGCCGCTCGGTCCAGAGGAGGCCGGCTGGGTGGGGCGCGGGTGAACCGCGCCCGGCGCGGCTACTTCTTCAGCACCGCGACCAGCGCGGCGAGCAGCAACGACGCCACGCCGCCGAGCCCCACGACGAGGATCGGGTCGCGCCACGGCGAGGCGGCGCCGCCGGTGGGATCGGCCGGTTCCGGCACTCCGGCAGCGGGGGCGCCGTGGTCTTCCGCCGCGGGATCGGCGGGGTGGTCGGCGCCGGGCGGCGGCGCGACCACGGTCAGATCCTCGTCGTTCGCCGGCGGCTGCTGCGGCACAGGCACCTCGCGGCCGTGCTGCGGTGCCGTCGCGGCGCCGTGCTTCTCCTGCGGCGCACTGCCCGCGTGGCGCGGCGGGGCGCTTTCGCCAGCCGGGGCCGGAGGCGGCGCGGCCTCCGGTTCGGCCGCGTCCTTGAGCCAGACGATCTCGCCCGACGCCAGGTCGTAGACGGCCGGCAGCATGGCCAGGCGTCCCTGCTGCTCGAGGTCGCGCAGGATCGCGCTGCGCGAGCGCGCCTCGACGACCACGCGCTGCACGTTGGCCCGCACCGCGAGGTCGACGAGGGCCTGGCCCGTGGCTCCGCCGCGGCGCGCCTTCTCGACCGGTGGCTCGAGGCGCGCCAGCAGCGCGCGCAGGTTCGGGGTCAGCTGCTGGCCTTCGGGGTGTTCGGCCGCGGCGGCGACGGCGCCGCACCGCGTGTGGCCGAGCACGACCAGCAGCGAAGCGCCGAGGTCGCGGGCGCCGCGTTCGATGCTGGCGAGCACATGGTCGTTGAGCGCGTTGCCGGCGACGCGGATCACGCACAGCTCGCCGAGACCGGCGTCGAACAGGTGCTCGGGCGCCACGCGCGAGTCGGCGCAGCACAGCACGATCGCGAGCGGGCGTTCGCCGTGCGTCAACTGCTCGCGGCGCGTCACGGAGAGGTCGCCGGCCGGCAGGCCGTCGCCGAGGAACCGCCGGTGTCCCGCCTGCAGCAGGCGCAGCGCCACGTGCGGCGGCGCGGCCACCGGCACCGGGGGCAGCGCGCGCAGCGCCGCGCTGGCCGGTTCGGCGGGCAGCGGCCGGTTCGGCAGCCACTCGACCTCGCCGCTCAGCAGGTGGTAGCGCGCCGGCACCATCTTGAAGCGGCCGACGCGCGCGAAGCGGCGCAGCAGCGGGCTCCGGCGCAGGCACTCGGTCACCGTGAGCTGCGCGTGCTCCTCTTCGCACGCGTCCGTCAGTTCCGCGCCGGCGAGTTCGCGCTTCTGCACCTTGCGCACGGCCGGCTCGATCTGTTCGAGCAGGCCCTGCAGCACCGCGCTCGGCGCGGGTTCGGGATGCTCCTGGCCGGCCGCGGCGACCTGGGCCACGGCGGCGGCGACGGCGTCGCAGCCTTCGTGGCCCAGCACGACGCAGAGCGGCACGCTCAGGTGGTCGACCGCGTACTCGATGCTCGCGATGGTCTCCGGATCGGCCGCGTGGCCCGCGACGCGGATCACGAACAGTTCGCCGAGGCCGGCGTTGAACACGTGTTCGGGCACGACGCGGCTGTCGGCGCAGCACAGCACGATCGCGAACGGGCTCTGCCCGCGGGCCAGCGTGCGGCGCACGCCCTCGCCGAGCGGCTGCGGCACGGACCGGTCGGCGGCGAACCGGCGGTTGCCGTCCTGCAGGGCGCGCAGCGCCTCGTCGGGAGTTCGCTGCGCGGCGAGCGGCGCGGCGATCGCGATTGCCAGCCAGGCCAGGGCCTTCTGCGTGGTGCATGCCATGGAGTGCGTCTCCCGGTCGTCGGGTTCCGCGGCGGGCATCGGCAGGCGCTGTGGGGGAACTGCACGGCGTCGGGCACCGGACCGTGGCACGGCCGCTCCGCGGCGCCTGCGGCGCTGCAGCACCGGCCCGCGGCGGGCATTGACGTGGTCTGCGCCGTCGCTACCCTTCTTCGCCTTCCATCCCGGGCCCTGCTGCCCGCGGACCGTTCCCGGCGCGCCTGCGGCTGCTCCGGGCGCCCTGGCAACCAGAGCCGCGCGGCACATCCGAGCGTGCCTTCTCCGCATGTCTTCCCCGACCCCACCGACCCGCCCCGCCATGTCCGACAAGAAGGAATCGAAGGACGTCCAGCAGATCCGGACGTGCCGCAACTTCGGCGTGATCGCGCACATCGACGCCGGCAAGACGACCTTCAGCGAGCGCATCCTCTACATCACCGGCAAGAGCCACAAGGTCGGCGAGGTGCACGAGGGCGAAGCGACCATGGACTACCTCGAGGAGGAACGCAAGCGCGGCATCACGATCACGTCCGCCGCGACGACGTGCCACTGGCGCGAGCACCGCATGAGCCTGATCGACACGCCCGGCCACGTCGACTTCACGGCCGAGGTCGAGCGCTCGCTGCGCGTGCTCGACGGCGCCGTCGGCGTGTTCTGTGCGGTCGCGGGCGTACAGCCGCAGTCGGAGACGGTCTGGCGCCAGGCCAACCGCTACAAGGTCCCGCGCGTCGCGTTCGTCAACAAGATGGACCGCACGGGCGCCGACTTCTACAAGGCCGTGGCGTCGATGCGCACGCGGCTCAATGCCAACCCGGTGCCGATGGTCATGCCGATCGGCAAGGAGAAGGAGTTCCACGGCGTGGTCGACCTCGTCGACATGCGGGCCTGCACCTGGACCGAGGACGATGCGCGCGAGATGCGGGTCGGTGCGATCCCGGACGACCTGCTCGCCGAGGCGAGGAAGCGCCGCGAACAGCTGGTCGAGGCGGTCGCCGAGTGCGACGACGTCGTGCTCGAGAAGTTCGTCGAAGGCGAAGAGGTCACGATCGCCGAGTTGATGGCGGCGATCCGCAAGGGCACGCTCGAACTGAAGATCACGCCCGTGTTCTGCGGCGCGGCGTTCAAGGACAAGGGCGTGCAGAACGTGCTCGACGCGATCGTCGACTTCCTGCCGAGCCCGCTCGACGTGCCGCCGATCGAGGGCACCGACCCGGAGACCGACGAGAAGATCGTGCGCGAACTGCTGCCGGACCAGCCGTTCGCCGCGCTCGTGTTCAAGACGATCAGCGACCCCAACGGCGACCTGACGTTCGTCCGCGTCTACACCGGCGAGATGCACCAGGGCGAGAAGTACTACAACGCGCGCACGAGGCGCTTCGAGCGCATCGGCCGCCTCGTGCGCATGCACGCCGCGCAGCGCGAGCCGATCGACGTCGCGCGCGCGGGCGACATCGTCGCCGCCGTCGGCATCAAGGACTCGATCACCGGCGACACGCTGTCGACCCGCGAGCACCCGGTGATCTACGAGGCGATGGACTTCCCGGACACCGTGATCAGCATGGCGATCGAGCCCAGGTCGGGCGGCGACCGCGACAAGCTCTCGGAGGTGATCGGCAAGCTCGTGCGCGAGGATCCGACCTTCAAGGCGCGCACCGACGAGCAGACCGGGCAGATGGTCATCTCGGGCATGGGCGAACTGCACCTCGAGGTGAAGTGCAACATGATCATGAACGACTACCGGATCCCGGTGACGGTCGGCCGCCCGAAGGTCGCCTACAAGATGACGCTGAGGGGGCCGAAGCAGGTCGAGGCGCGGCACATCAAGCAGTCCGGTGGCTCGGGCCAGTTCGCCGTGGCGCGCGTGCGTTTCGGCACCGACCCCGAGGTCGAGACGCTGAACTTCGTCGACGCGGTCAAGGGCGGCTCGGTGCCGCGCGAGTACATCCCGGCCGTCGAGGCCGGCATCGAGGCCGCGATCAAGGGCGGCGGCCGCATCGGCTTCCCGTACTGCAAGATCACGGCGGAGCTCTACGACGGCCAGGCGCACGACGTCGACTCGAGCGCGATGGCGTTCGAGGCCGCGGGCGTGCTCGCGTTCCGGCTGGCGGCCGAGAACAACAGCCAGCTGCTCGAGCCGATCATGAAGATCGAGATCGAGGCGCCCGAGGACAAGACCGGCGACGTGATCGGCGACCTCAGCAGTCGCCGCGGCATCATCGAGGAGATGATCAGCAAACCGGGCGGCATCTCCGCCGTGACCGGCAAGGTGCCGCTCGCCGAGATGTTCCAGTACTCGACCTCGCTGCGCTCGCTGACGCAGGGCCGCGGCACCTACACGATGGAGCCCGCGTCCTACGAGCCGGTGCCGCCGAACATCGCCGAGAAGGTGCTCGACGAGTACGGCAAGGGGTGAGTTCCACCCGCCGCGGCGCGGCTCGATAGAAACCGCCGCAGCGGCGCCCGAGCGCGTGGTTTCGTCCGTTGCAGGTCGCCGCGTTGCGGCGGTGGGAACCTCAGTCCGGCGGCGAGACGCCGGCGTGGGCCACGACGAGCAGCACGCAGGGCTCGGCCCCGCCGCCCGCGAGCGCGACCGGCGCGTGGCCGGTTCCTGCCTCGTGCACGCGGACCTGTCCGGCGCGGTGCTCGCCGGACTCGTCGCGGTAGCCGCCCTGCAGCACGAGCGTTTCCTCGCGGCCGCGGTGCACGTGCGCCGGGCAGCCGCAGCCCGGCTCCATGCGCACCAGCAGCACGGCGCGGCCCGATCGTTCGTCGCGGCAGTAGCGGTGCACGGCGACGCCGTCGTGGCGTGTCGCGCAGAAAGGGATCGCGGCCAGATCCATCCCGGTATGGTGGGCGGGCATGAGTTCGCCGCCCAGAGAAAGCTGGTCGATCCAGATCGAGAAGGACTACCTGAAGTTCAGCGCTGCCCACTTCCTGATCTTCCCGGACGGGACGGCCGAGCGGCTGCACGGGCACAACTACAAGGTCTACGTCGGCCTGCACACCGACCTCGACGCGCACGGCCTCGTCGTCAACTTCAAGGAGATCAAACCGATCGTGCGCGCGCTGTGCGACGAACTCGACGAGCACTTCCTCGTGCCGGGCCAGCACCCCGAGTTGCGGGCGCTGCGCCAGGGCGAGGCCTGCGAGATCCGCTACCGGGAACGTCGCTACCTCGTGCCGGCCGGCGAGGTCGTCGTGCTGCCGATCGGCAACACGAGCGCCGAGAACCTCGCCGCGTGGTTCGGCCGGAACCTGCGCGAGCGCCTGCGTGGCCGCTGGCCTTCGCTGCAGGTGCGGGAACTCTCCATCGCCGTCGAGGAGACGCCGGGGCAACGCGGCATCTGGACCCTGCGCGAGTGACCCGCGCTGCGGGCCGCGGCTTCAGCAGAAACCGCCGCAGCGGCGCCCGCGCGCGTGGTTTCGCCGGTTGCAGGTCGCCGCGTTGCGGCGGTGGGAACCTCAGCCGGCGGCCTCGGCTTCGCCGGCGCCGGTGCGGTAGCCGTGGAGCCATCGCGCAAGGCCCCTCGAGCAGTTGCGCACCGTGTGGCGCGTTCCGGCCGGGATCTCGAGTTCGTCACCCGGCAGCAGGCGCACGGTCCTGCCCGGCATCTCGACCTGGATCTCGCCCTCCAGCAGCAGGACGCGCTCGTCGACATCGTGCTGGAAGTCGTGCCATACCTGGTCGGGGGGATCGACCCAGAGTTCGCACGTGAAACCATGCGTCGCCCATTCCGCGCGTACCTGCGGCCGCTCGATCCTCGGCATCTGCGTCGAACCTCCCTGCCGGCCACCCGGGGTCCGCGACCGATCGATTCCGCCCGAACCGACGTGGTGCAGCCGCGGAGCGGAGTCCCTGGTGGTTTCCCGCTGCCAGGTTGCGCCAGCAACGGTCGACCGAATCGAAGCACGCCGCATAGGGAAAGGAAAGCCCCCGCGAAGAACCTCTCTGCGGGTCGCGAACCCGGAGGTGGAGGGGCGCTCGGCCGGGTGGTCTTGTGGTGAGCCGGCGCCGGACGGACTAGCCCGGGTGCCCCACGAAGTAACGCCGCTGTCCGGTCCGCGTCGAGCGCACGGAAAAGACACGGAGCGCGCCGTTGCCGGCACGCTCCGTTGTGCATGGGAGAGTGGAAATGAGTCCTGCCTCCAGGATCCGCGACCAGCGAGCGCGAGACGTGCCAACCAGCTCGCTGACCGATCAGCAGCACCTTGGGCTTTCACCCTGGAACAGACCCCTCTGATTCGCGGTGCCGTCTCGGCGTCCGGATGCTCACAGCGGGATCCTGGAGACAGGAAAGAGCTCCGCGGGGAGGCATGGTCCCCACGGAACGACCCTTGGACGTTCGCTCGCTCGCGCGAGGTTCCGTGGCAGACCCGAATTCCGGCCCAGGCCGCTTGTCGCAGAAACGTAACCCGGTCAGGCGAAGCGCGGGCGCGCCGGCTCCCCGGTGGCGGCGATCGCCCGCACGTGCTCCTGCACCTGCATCGCGCGTCGCACGCACTGGTCGCTGTTGTGGTACTCGTAGCGACCGAAGCGGCCGAAGGTGATGTAGCCGCTGTGGTCCCACCAGCGGCGCACGCGCGCGATCCGCTCGGCGAAGGCGAGATCCTGGTCGATGTAGGCGTACTCGTTGTCGCACCACTCGGCCAGCACGACCTGTTCGGGCCTCAGGAAAACTGCCCGGCCCAGCGCCGCGACGACACCGCGCAACCACGCCGCGTCGGGCCGCAGTTCGCCGCGGTGGGTGACCTCCGCGAGGAACGAGCCGTGGCCCGCGGGCGCGTTGTGCGGGGAGTAGTTGCTGAAGTAGGTGACGCGGTTCGTGGGCCCCTGCTCGGGGAACGGCAGGTAGACCCACGAGTGCGGCGGCAGCGGCTCGTCGAGCCGCACGCCGATCATCACGTTGACCAGCGAGATCGGCCGCAGCGCGCGCACGTCGGCCCGCACGTCGGCGGGCATCTCCGGGAACGCCCCCTCGATCTGCGGCAGCGGCACCGTGTTGACGACCAGGTCGAACTCCGTGCCGTCGACCCGGAACCGGTCGCCGGACCGCTCCACGCGCCGCACGGCGACGCCGCACTGCAGCTCGAAACCGCCGCCGTCGACCGTGCCGCGCACCATCGTCTCGAACCCGCCGTGCCTGGGGAACCAGAACACCGACTGGTGCACGTAGCCCTCGGTGTCGAGCCCGACCGCCGACTTCAGGACGTCCTCGATCGGCGCCTCCGGCACGCGCCCGGCGACCCAGCCGCTCGACATCGCGCGCAGGTCGCACTTCCAGATCTTCTCGTTGTAGGGGACCATGAAGTGGCGCGCGAAGCCGTCCCCCATGCGCCAGTGGATCCAACCGTGGAAGTCAGGCGGGCACGGCGCGCCGGTCCGGCGCTGCACGTAGGCCTCGACGTAGCCGGCGACGCACTCGACGATCGCCTGCTTCGTCAGGTGGCCGACGCCGTTCTCGAACGGGTAGGGCACCCAGCGGTCGTGCCAGCGGATCTTCGTGCAACGCTGCGTGCGCACCGTCGCGGCCTCGCCGCCGCAGCGCGCGAGCTGCCAGTCGAGCACGGGCTTGTCCTTCGAGAAGACGATGTGGCCGCCGGCCTCGTCGAACACGAACTCCCCGTAGCGCCGGCTGCGGCAGAGGCCGCCGGGACGTTCCGCGTGCTCGAGCACGGTCACGCGGTGGCCGTCCGCGGCGAGCAGGCGGGCGAGGGCGACACCGGAGATGCCGCCGCCAAGGATGGCGATCTTCACGCGATGGACTCCAGCGGCATCTTCGTCACGAGAGGGCGACTCTCTATACCGCGCGCGGGCGGGCCGGCGAACCCCCGGTCACCTGGCGGCTGCGGAATCCGCGGCCCCGCCGAGCAATCGCCGGCGGCCCGGCCCATGATGCCGGCCCCTTGGCCGCCGCCCCACCGCCGCCGCGCCCCGCCGACGAACTGCCGCGCGCGCAGGAGCGCCTGGCCGTCGCGGCGCTCGCGCTGGCGGCATTCTCGCTGAACCTCAACACGAACGTGCTCGGCGCGCTGCTGCCGTTCCTGCCGCAGGAACTCGGGCTCGGCGAACGGGGTGCTGGCTACCTCCTCGCCGCAGCCGCGCTCGGGTCGGCGTGCGGCGCACTCGGCACCGGCCCGCTGGCCGCGCGGGTTGGCCGGCGGCCGGCGCTCGTCGGCGGCCTCGCGCTGTTCGTCGTCGCGAGCCTCGGCCACCTCCTTGCCGGCTCGCTGTGGCAGCTCGTGGTGCTGCGCGCGCTGGCGGGCCTCGCGGTGGGCCTCGCCTACGCGGCGGCCTCGGCGCTCGCGGCCGAGATCGCGCCCTACGCGCGGCGCGGCGCGGCGATGGGCTGGTTCACCGCCGGCATGTTCCTGGCGATCCCGGTCGGCATGCCGCTGTCGGTGCTGCTCGCCAAGGCCGGTCACTGGCGCGGCATCTTCGCGGTGCAGGCGGCGCTCGCCGCGCTCGGCGTCGCCATCGCCCTGCGCGCCGTGCCGGTCCGGGCGGCGCCGGAGCGGCCCGGGCTGCCGTTCGACCTGCTCGCGCGGGCGCCCGTGCGCGCGGTGCTGGCGGCGACCATGCTGCACGTCGGCTCGTTCTTCACCACCGTGCAGCTCGCGGCGGCCTGGCTCGACGCGACCGGCGTGGTGCCGAAGGCCCACCACGTCCACCTCTGGGTCGGCCTCGGGCTCCTGTCGTGCCTCGGCAGCGCGTCGTTCGGTCGACTGTGCGACCGCACGGGCAAGCGCCGGTTCGTGCTGGCCTGCTCGCTGCCGCTGGCCCTCTGCTTCGTCGTGCTGGCCGCCGGACCCGCGCCGGCCTGGCTGCTGCCCGTCGGCGCCCTGCTCTGCCTGCTCGCCGCGGCGCGCACCGGCCCGCTGCAGGCCCTGCTGTCCGGCCTGGCGCCCCCTGACCGGCTCGGGGCGCTGATGGGCGTGCGCGGCGCGGTCATGCAGCTCGGCGTCGTCGCCTTCGCGTTGGCCTCCGGTCCGATCGCCGCAGCGCTGCAGTTCCCGGGCGTGCTGCTGCTGGCCGCCGGCTGCCAGCTCGCCTCCTTGCTGCTGGTCCGCCGGTGGGGGGCCGAGGGCCGATGAGCCCCCGCGCGTGCAGGTCGACTCTGCCGCGGCGACATCCCTCGGCCCGCTCTTGCCACACGGCGCGGCCAGCTTGCGCTCTCTGCGCCTTTCTTGCGGACCTCCCATGCATCGTCATCTCGTCACGTTCGTGCTGCTCGCGGCCGCCTCCTTGCCCGGCTGCGTGACGCAACAAGACTCGTACTTCCTCGGCAGCGACAACTACGTGCTCGCCACGCACGAGGACCAGGACGGTGGCCGCCGCAACTACGAGCTCGTGATGGCTTCGGCGCGCGGCGACGCGAGCCTCAGGATCCGGCGCGAGTTCGACCGCGAACGGCCGTTCCTCGGCCTGCAGGTGCTCGAACTCGACAAGCGTGCCGCCGAGCAACGCGGTGTGCGACCCTACACCGGCCTGCTCGTGAAGGGCACCTACCCGAAGTCGGGCGCCGAGGTCGGCGGCGTGATGGCCGGCGACGTGCTGCTGTCGCTCGATGGCAGGGAGACCGTCTACCTGGCGCACGTCGCCGACGTCGAAGCGTCGCTGCGCGCCGGGCAAGCGGTGGCGGCCAAGGTCCTGCGCGGCCAGCAAGAGATCGAACTCACGCTGACCGCGCCGCCGCGCAAGGAACGCGTCGAGGACGTGCAGGACGTCGCGCTCGAGGTCCCGGCCACGCACCGTCCCTACGCCGGCGTGAACCTGCGCGGCATCCCCACGACCTGGACGGAGAGGATCTACGGCGATCCGCGCCAGGCGATCGTCCTGACCAACGTCGAGGTCGGTTCGCCGGCCTGGGTCGCGGGTTTCCGCGGCGGCGACGTGATCCAGAAGGTCGACGGCTCGCCCGCCCCGAACGTGCACGAGCTGGCGCGCGAGATCGCCCGGCGCGGCGAACGGGAGGAGACGATGCGCTGGGCCGTGGTCCGGGGTCCCGGCGAGGCCTACGAGGCCGAACTGCAGCTCCGCGACTACAGCGGCGAGACGAACATCTGGTTCCCGCTGGTCTTCTGGCTGCAGAACGGCACCTTCTCCGACAAGTGGAGCGTGGGGCCGTTCGGGCTCGTCATGAGCAACCGCAACCACTACCTGCCCGATTCGCGGAGCCGCGTGGCGAGGACGCGGAACGTCTGGAGCGCGCTCCTGAGCCTGATCCGCGTGGAGACGGGGCCGCAGGAGACCAAGGTCCGGTTGCTCTGGCTGATCCACTTCGACACGTGACGGAAGGCCGGTCCCGGGTGGCTTGCGGCGGCCGCGCCGCTACACGTGTGCACCACCGAGCCCGTGCCGACCTACCTGCTGACGATCGCCTACGACGGCACCGCCTACCGCGGCTGGCAGCGCCAGGACGGCCAACCGACCGTCCAGCAGCAGCTCGAACAGGCCTTCGCGGCGATCGACTGCCCCGCCGTGCACGTCGAGGCCGCCGGGCGCACCGACGCCGGCGTGCACGCGGTCGGGCAGAGCGCCCACGCGGTGATCGGGCGCGACTTCCCGCCCGACAAGCTGCAGCTCGCGCTGAACGCGAACCTGCCGCCGGACGTCGCGGTGCAGGCCGTGCGGCGGGCGCCGGACGGGTTCCACGCGCGGTTCTTCGCCCGCGGCAAGCGCTACGTCTACCGCTGTTGCGTCTCCCCGGTGCGGCCGGCAATCGGCCGCACGCTCTACCACTGGGTGCGGCGGCCCGTGGACCTGCAGGCGATGCGGGCGGCGGCGCGCTGCCTGCTGGGTCGGCACGACTTCCGGTCGTTCGCCACGAACCCGGGCTACGCGCGCACGCGCGGCACGGTGCGCACGCTGCAGCACCTGCACCTGTTCGCGCGGCCGTACGGGTTCGACCTCGCCGTGCAGGGTGACGGGTTCCTCTACAACATGGTGCGCGCGATCGCCGGCTCGCTGCTCGAGGTCGGCTACGGCAATCGGCCACCTTCCTGGCTGGCCGAGGTGCTGCAGGCGCGCGACCGCCGGGCTGCGGCGGCCACGGCGCCGGCGGGGGGGCTCTACCTGGTGCGCGTGCTCTATGCTGCCGATCTGTCGCCGGCTGGCGTCGAACCGGGCCGCGAACCGGACCTCGACTCCGCGGAAGAATGACGCGGTCGAAAGGACCGGGGCCCCGAACGGCCACGGCGAATACTCGCCGCCGCCCGCCGCACGACGGCTTCCAACGCACCCGATTCCCATGAACGCCTCCACGCTGCCTCGTCTCCTCTTCGTCTTCGGGCTCGGCTCGCTGCTGCTGGCCCAGACCCAGTCGCCCGCGCGCGCCGTCGAAGACGCGCTGCCGGCCTCCACCTACGCCGCCGTCCGCTTCGGCGGCCTGCAGGCCTGCGCCGACGCGGCCGCGGCGGTGCCGATGTCCGCCGTCGTCGACGGGTTCCTCGCCAGGCTGCCACAGCAGACCCGGGCCCGCTACTTCGACCAGGGGCTCGACGAGGCGAGCCAGAAGGTGCAGGCGGCGCTGCAGCGGGTCGGCGTGGCGCCGGCGGACCTGCGGGCCGTGCTCGGCCGGCCGATGGTGCTCGCGATGGGCCGGCTGACGATCGAGGGCCTCGGCCCCTCGCTCGCGCTGTTGATCGACGCGGGCGACTGCCAGCCGGCGATCGACCGGCTCGTCGCGGCCGTCGAGGGCCTCGCCGCGCAACGGGGCGCTCCGTTCGATGTCGCCGAGGTGGAGGTCGGCGGCGCCAAGGTGAAACGCGCGGCGCTGCGCGGCGAGATGCCGCAGATCCTGTTCGGCAGCGTCGGCGGGTTCTTCGTCGTGACGAACAGCCGCGGCTACCTGGGCGAGATCGCCGAGGTCCTGCACGGTCGCCAGCCGAAGCTCGCCGCCGCGTCCTCGCTCGCCGCGTGCCGTGCGCAGTTGCCGCAGCCCGCGCTCGCGTCGGCGTACCTGAACACCGCGTCGTTGTGCGCGATGCTCGACGCGCACCTGCCCTACGAGGCCGCGGACCTGGCCAAGGCGCTCGGCCTCGGCCGGCTCGACGGCGTCTACCTCGGCACCTCCGCGTCGCCGCTCGGCGGCTGCGATGCGCTGCACGTCGGCATCCGGGGCAGCGTGGACGGCCTCTGCAAGGCGATGGTCGGCAAGCCCGTGGACCTGTCGTTCGCGCGCCTGTGCTCGTCGAACACCGTCGCGTTCGGCGCCGCGAGCCTCGACGTGCCGGCCGCGGTGGACGCCTTCCGCCGGCTGCTCGAGGTGCTGCCCGCCGCCATCCGCGAGGAGCTGCGGCGCGACATGGGCCGCGACCTCGCGCGCGAGCTGCGCCAGCTCGGCACGTCGCCGCAGCAGGCCGATGCGACGCTGCGCGCCTTCGGCAACCAGCTTGCCTTCGCGATCGGCCTCGAGAAGGGCCCCGTGCCGAAGCCCGAACTGCTGGTGCACGTCGCGGTGCGCGACGGTGCGCGCGTGCAGTCGCTGCTGCAGAAGCTCGAGGCGGCGATCGTGCGCGAGGCCAAGGTCGAGTGGAAGACGCGCAAGGTCGGCGAGACCGACGTGCGCTTCTGCAACGTCGAACTGCCCGACGCGGAGTTCCAGCTGTCGCCGTGTTACGCGCTGCTCGGCGACGGCCTCTTGTTCGGCAGCGACGTGCAGGCGCTGGTCCGCGCGCTGCGGCAGGGCGAGAAGCCCGACGAGAGTTTCGCGGCGCAGCCGGACTTCCAGGCACTCGCCAAGGAGTGCGCCAGCACCTCCGGCGTGCTGCACCTGCGGCTGTTCCGCGCCGCCGAGCTCGGCTGGCGCACGGTCGAGCAGCTCGGCTACCCGCAGCTCGACAACCAGCGCGAGGAGGTCGGGTTCGGCAGCGACGCGCTGCCCGACGCGCAGACCCTGGCTGCGGCGCTCGGCACCAGCACGCTCGTCTACCGGGTCGACGAGACCGGCATCCTGCTGCGCAGCCACGGCACGCTCGGCTTCGGCTCGCTGCTCGCCGCGCTCGGCGCGGCGGCCGACGAGGTGCTGCACCGCGCGTGCGGCAAGATCTACTGACTCACCCTGGCCCGCGTCCGATCAGACCCGGCACAACGCGACCTTCAGCGGCGGCCGCCCGTCGAACGACGGGAAGTCGCCGTCGACCGGGATCGGCTCGAGCTCGCGCAGCGGTCGTCCCGCCTTGGCCGCGCAGCGCCGCAGCAGCTCGTGCCAGTCCGCGGCGGCGACCTCGGGCACGTGGTTGGTCGCCAGCATGGCCCCGCCCGGCGCCAGCGCCAGCAGCGCTGGCTTGCACAGCGTCTGGTAGTCGCGCACGACGTCGACCGTGCCGAACGCGCCCTTCGCGAAGCGCGGCGGATCGAGCACGACGAGGTCGAAGGGCCGCGGCTCGATGCGCAGGAACGGCACGCGGCTGCCGCGCCGCTGCACCGGCATGCCGGCGAGCTGGCGCAGCACGGGCAGGCAGTCCGAACGCACGAACCGGCACCGGGAGGCGACCTCGTTGCGCCGGGCGGCGAGCCGGCCGACCGCGAGCGCGCTCGGCGCGAAGTCGACGTTCCACACCAAGGTGGCCCCGGCGACCGCGGCGGCGACGCCGGCCCCGCACGTGTAGGCGAACAGGTTCAGCACCGACCGGCCGCGCGCGAGTTCGCGCAGCTTCGCGCGGCCGTTGCGCAGATCGAGGAACAGCCACGGATCCTGGCCGCGGTGCCGCGCGCGGATCGGGAAGCGCACGGCGGCTTCGCGGCACTCGTGCTCGGCGAGAGCCGCGGCGTCCGGCACGTGCTCGGTTCCGGCGGGTGGAGGCTGCTTGCCGCGGTGGTTGCACACGATCGGCAGGTCGAGGCCGAGTTCCCGGTTGGCGGCGCGCTGCAGCGCGGCGACGGCGGTTGCGTCGAGCGGCGCGCGGAACGTCTGCACGAGCAGGAGGCCGCCGTAGCGGTCGACCGTGAGGCCGGGCGCGCCCTCGGCGACGCCGTGCCAGAGGCGGTAGCCATCCGTGCCCTCGACGTGGAGGCGCGCGAGCAGCGCCGCGCGCGCGCCGATCGCGCGCTGCAGCCCGGCTTCGAGACCGGCGGGCGGGGCGGGTCCTGCGGCTGCTCGACGATCTCGTAGAGGCCGTTGCGGTCGCCGCGGATGCGTCCCTTCTGCTCGAGCGCCTGCCACACCTCGGGCGGGTATTGCGCCGGCGGCCGCACCGCGCAGATTCCCGAGTGGCGGCCCGCGCTGGTCGCTTCGTGGCCGAGCCGCGATTCGTCGTCGAGCCGCGTCAGCTTGAGGCGCTTCTTGAGCGCCTTCATCGCGCGGTGCAGCGTCTCCTTGGTGAACGAGCCGTCGGGGTTGCGCTCGACGAGGTTCTTCGGTTCGCCGGGTTCCATGCCCGGATCATCGCCGCGCCGCGGACCCCGGCCAGTCCGGGCTTGCGGTTTCGGCACCGCCCGGTACGGGGAGCGCATGACCGATGGCAAGGAACTCGAACGGCTGCGCAAGCGGCTGCGCCGGCTGGTCGGCGACGCGACCGGCGACGTCGCCGTGCCCGCCGCCGACCTGCGCACGGTGCTCGACGAACTCGGGCGGCTGCAACAGGGCAACGACCGGCTGCGGCGGCAGAATCGGCGCGTGCGCCTGCGGTTGTCGCGCGCCGGACTCGCCGAGGACGAGGGCGCGTCGCCCGCGGACGGGCCGCCGGCAGACGGCTCCGCGGAACCGGAGGCCCGGTCCTGACGCGCATGCCCGCCGGCCGCACCGCGCGGATCGTGCGCCGGGCCGGCATCGCCGCGGGCTGCGCACTCCGGCCCGCGCGCGGCCATTGGGCCGGCCGCAGCCGTCGCGTATCCTCCGGCCACCGTTCCCGGAGGCCCCGTGTCCATCGCCCAACGCCTGCGTCCGTTCCTGCACGTCCTCGTGTTCGCGCTGCTCGGCGCCGCCGCCGGAGCGCAGAAGAAGGATGGCCCGGTCGAGATCCGCTACCCGGTGCCCGAGCGCATCGAGCGCGCGGCGAAGGCGGACGACAAGGGACTGCTGCAGTGGGAGGAGTGGAAGGAGCCGCAGTGCCAGACCTGCACCGGCACGGGCAAGACGAAGTGCGCGACCTGCGAACGCTACCCGGACGAGTGGACCAACTGCATCGAGTGCAAGGGCACCAAGGAGGCGACCTGCCGCGCCTGCGGCGGCCTCGGCCACCAACCGGATCCGCTCGACAAGGTGATCTGCCCCGGCTGCAGGGGTTCGGCCTACCTGGCGTGCACGATCTGCCCCGGCAGCAGCGGCTTGATCACGCCCCAGGGCGGCGGCGGCAGGCCGCAGAAGTGCCCGGCCTGCCGCGGCGACGCGGGCGCGAAGTGCTCGATCTGCAACGGCACACGCTTCGTCGAGATGGCGACGCTGAAGCCGAGCCTGCGCGAGGCGAACGCGGCGACGCTGGCCAAGGCGCTCGCCGCGGCAAACCAGGCGCTCAACGCGCTGACGGCGTTCCACCCGCCCGCGGACGTGCGCAAGGCGAACAAGGAACTCGCGAAGGTGCTCGGCGGCGGGCAGGCGTTCTTCCCGCCGATGAAGCGTGCCCCCAAGGCGTTCGAAGACCACATGGCTCGCATCGCCGGCGGCGCGAACTACCAGCACTACGAGGAGGCGGCAGGCCAGGTGCAGAGCGCGTGGAAGTCGGGCTTCGAGTACTACCTGAAGCACCAGAAGCGCATGCTCGAGCTCGCGCACAAGCGCGCCGAGGCGAACGAGAAGCTGCTCGCCGACACGAAGGGCAAGTGACCTCGCGCGGCCTGCGCGTCGACCGGCCGGAGTCCCTTCGCGCGCTCGCGTGAATCGACCGCGGCCCGGCCCTAGCCGTGCAGCCACACGCAGTGCCGCCAGCGCCACAGCAGTGCTGGCCCGAAGGCGAGTGCCGTGTAGAGCGCGAGGCCGGCGAGCGCGCCCCACGCCGCGCGCCGCGCGCGCGCCGCGGCCGGTGCGGCGAGTTCCGGATGCCGCCGGCCGACCTGCTGCGCGAGCCACGCGGCCGGCCCTTCGCCCAGCACCAGCAGGATCGCGAGGAACAGCGGATAGCCGGCGAGCCCGTGCCTGCCGAGGAACAGGCACCACGGGCAGTGATGTTGCAGCACCCCGTAGTGGTAGGCGGCCCAGACCCGGACCAGGGCGAGCGCCGCGATCGGCGCGAACCCGAGCGCGGCGAGCGCGAGCAGCCCGGTGCGCAGCGGGGAACGCACGCCGGACCGGCCGAGCACCGCGAGCGCCGCGAGCAGCAGCGCGCCCGCCGCGGCCAGCGAAGCGACCACCCAGGGTGCCACGGCGGGGCTCGCCGGGGCCGCCGGCTCCGCGCGCAGCTGGCCGTAGACCAGCGCACAGCAGTCGACCGGCCGGTGCACGTCGAGCGCCGCGAGCGCGCGCGCGGTGTCGAGTCCGGCCAGCACGGCCACCGGCACCGCCAGCAGCAGCAGCCGCGCCACCGTCGGCAGCAGCGGCGAACGCACCGCGTGGTCGTCGAGCCGGGCGAACAGCCGGAAGGCGCCGAGCAGCGAGAGCGCCAGCAGGCGCAGCGCGAGCGCGCGTTCGCCGCGGCCTGCGGTCGCCTGCAGCACGCCGGTGCCGCACATCGCGCCGGGCACGAGCGCGGGCAAGACGCTGGCGACGAGGACCACGAGCACGAGCGTGCCGAGCAGGACGAGCAGCGCGGCGGCGTGGCCCGCGAGCCGGGCGACCTCGGCCTGCCGTTCGAGCCGCAGCTGCGCCTGCGTCGCGGCGCCGGGCTGCCAGCCGGCGGCGATCCGCGCGGCGATCCAGCCCGCGAACAGCAGCAGCAGCAGCGCCGCGAGGTCGCAGCCGAGCACGGCCAGCGCGAGCGGGTGCGGGATCATCCGCCGGCCTCGCCGACGCGGCGGCCCGCGGCGAGCCGCACGAGCTGATCGCAGAGGCCGCCGCCGAGCACGCGCGGATCGTGGCTCGCGAGCACGACGACCGCGCCGCGGGCGCGCGCCGCCGCCAGCTGTCCGAGCACCAGCCCGAGGTGCGCATCGTCCTGGTGCGCGCTCGGCTCGTCGACGAACAGGAACCCGGGTTCGGCGACCAGCGCCCGCGCGAGCGCGATCCGCTGCCGTTCGCCGCCCGACAGCTCGCCGGCCGGCCGCTCCGCCAGCCCCGCCACGTCGAGCGCCGTCAGCACGCGGAGGCAGGCCGCGCGCTTCTGGTGCGCGGGCAGCGGGCGCGGCACCAGCGGCGCCAACACGTTCTCCGCGGCGGTGAGGCCGTCGATCAGCTCGGCGCCCTGGAACAGGATGCCAGCACCGCGCCGCCAGCGGTCGCGGTGCCGCGCCGTCCAGCGCGAGACCGCTGCGCCGTCGGCGAGCACCTCGCCGGCACTCGGCCGCAGCAGCCCGGCCAGCACGTGCAGCAGCGTCGTCTTGCCGGCCCCGGTGGCGCCGCAGAGCGCCGTCACCGTGCCGCCCTCGGCGCGCAGGTCGATGCCGTCGAGCACGGCGCGCGCGCCGCCTTCGGCCGGGCGCAGCACCACGACCCGCCGGCACTCGAGCACGGTCACGATTCGCCTCCGCGCAGCAGTTCCTGGGGGTCGACCGCCGCGCACCGCAGTGCTGGCAGCAGGGCGGCGCACAGCCACGGCGCGAGCACGGCGCCGCCGACGCCGAGCATGACCTGCAGCAGCCCGCCCGGCGTCAGCACCAGCGCCGGCGCCCGTCCGGGCCACGCGAACAGCCACTCCGCGGGCCAGCTGCGTCCCGGCCAGAGCACGAGCCAGCTCGCGCAGCCGAGCCCGAGCAGCACCGCGGGCAGTGCCGGGACCAGTGCGGCGAACAACTGCAGGCGCACGAGGTCGCCGGTGCTCCAGCCCAGCGCCTTGTAGAGGCCGAGTTCGCGCCTGGCGCTGCGCCCGCGCCGCAACACCACGACCAGCAGCAGGCACAGCGCCAGCGTCGCGGGCACCAGCAGCAACAGCCGCAGCGAGCCCGCGCGCGCGAATCCGGCGACGGCCGCGCCGATCGCCTCGGTGCGCGTCGTGACGCGGACCGCGCCGGGAAACGCGGCAGCGAGTTCCCGCGCCACCGCCGCCTGTTCGGCCTCCTGGTAGACCCAGACGGCGAGGTCCGAGACCATGCCGGGGCCGAGCCCGAGCAGTTCGCGCGCGTCGTCGGCGTGCAGCAGCACCGCGTCGTGCAGCGCGAGTCCGCTGGCCGGGCCGAGCCGTCCGGCCACCAGCAAGCGCCGTTCGCCGCCGGCGGCCACCAGCGTGATGCGTTCTGGCTCCGGCACCGCAGCCGTTGCCGCGTCCGGACCGTCGGGCGGCACGCCGGGACCGACGATCGCCTCGCCCCTCGCCGGCGCCTGCCCCAGCGCTCGGAACTCCACCGGATCGACGACGCCGATCGCGGTGACCGCGGTGCCGCCGGCCGAACGCGCCGTGCCCCAGATCCGCGGCCGCGCTCCGGTGACGCCGATCACCGCGCGCGCGGTCCGGGCCGCCGGTTCGGCCGCGAGCGGCGACCAGCCGGCGGCGTCGACGCCACGCACGACGAGGCTCGGTCCGGCGCCGAGCAGTTCGCGCGCGGTCGCCGCGAACGAAGCCTCCAGCAGCAGCACGGTCGCGCTCGCCGCGACGAGGGCGAAGATCGACAGGCCCGTGAGCCAGGCCGTGCCCGGCTGCCGCGCGAGCTGGCGGCAGGCCCACCCGAACGTTCCGAGCGGCGGGTTCATCGCGGCTCCGGCGCGCCGGGCAGGAAGCGCAGGTCGACCGCGGGGTGCAGGGCCCCGGGCGAACGCGCCGCGGTGCCGGCCGGCGCGAACGCGAGCGCCGTCAGGTCGAGCGCGCGCACGCTGGCGCCCAGCAGCGCGCGGTCGGCCCCGCCCAGGCGCACGACCGCGGTCCCGGCTACGGCGGCCGCGAACGCGCCGAGCCAGAGTCCGAGCACGCGCCGGCGTGCGCGCGCGAGGCCGGCGAACAACTCGTCAGCGCCGGGCATCGTGCTCCGGTGCGGCGCGCTGCGCGCGCTGCAGCAGGCTGCTGTCGAGTTCGTGCAGGCGGAACACCACGGTGCCGCCGTGCCGCTCGCGGAACTTCGCCAGCGCCGCGTCGCCCTGCAGCGGCACGATCCTGCGCCCCATCGGTCCGACCGCGTCGCTGCCGGCCACCCAGTGCACCTCGGCCGCGTCCACGTGCTCGCCGGTGAAGTAGTCGACCGCGCGCGCGCGCGCGATCCGCCGCGTGCCCGCGGCGAGGACCTCCTGCGGCGCGAGCCAGGCCTGCAGCATGCAGCCGGCACAGCAGAAGTAGTGCGCCGTGCCGTCGTCGAGTTCGATCGCGGCGACGCCCTTGCTGTCGTCGGTCGTCATCGCGCAGATCGGGCAGCGGTCGGCCGGCCCAGGGTGCATGCGCCCGGCGGCGTCGATGCCGCGTCGGGCGGGCGCCAGGCGCACGAGGTCGCCGGTCTTCCCTCCGCACGCCGCGGCGAGCAGGGCGAGCAGCGAGCAGGACCAGCGTGCGGGCGCGGGCATCGGGTGTCTCTGGATCGCGGCGAGCGACGCAGCATAGACTCGCGCCACGGGCACCTCAATCCGAGCGCCCTGCCCCATGCCGAACGACCTCTGGAGCCTCGACTACGCCTCGATGGCGCTGCTCGGCCTGTTCGGCGCCGGCCACTGCGTCGGCATGTGCGGGCCGCTGGTGATCGCCCTTCCGGGCCGGGCGGGCGGCGTGCTGCCGCACCTCTGCTACCACGCCGGGCGTGCTGGCACCTACACCTGCCTCGGCATCCTGCTCGGCGCGCTCGGCGGCGCCGTCGCGCACCTCGGCGCCGTCGCCCGGTTGCAGGTCGGGCTCAGCGGGCTCGCGGCGCTGTTCCTCCTGCTGTTCGGCCTCGTGCGCATCGGCCTCGTGCCGGAGCCCGCGCTGCTGCGCGTGCCGAACGCCACGCTCGGGGCGGGCTTCGCCAGGGCGCAGCAACTCGCTCGCGACGCCGGTCCGATCGGCATGGTGCCGCTCGGCGCGCTGAACGGGCTCCTGCCGTGCGGGCTGTCCTACGCCGCGCTGAGCCGCGCGCTGCCGGCCGGCGGCCCGCTGCAGGGCGGGCTCCTGGTCGCGGCGTTCGGCCTCGGCACGCTGCCCGCACTGCTGCTGCTCGGCACCGCCGCCGGCACCGTGCTGCGCCGGCACCGCGCCATCGCCGACGTGCTCGCCGGCGTGCTGATGATCGCGATGGCGGTCGACCTCGGTGCCGGCGTGGTGCTGGCCAGATGACCGCGCGCCACGCGGCTGCCGCGGCACCCGATCTACTGGCCCGGGACCGACAGCGCGACCGGCAGGCCCTGCTCCGGCGCGATCCACAGGTTCGTCGCCGTGTACTCGAACAGCAGCGGCGCCTTCGGGTCCGCCGCGGCCACCTTGACCAGGGTCTTGGTTCCGGCGGGCAGGGTCAGCGCGGCCGGGCCGACCTCGCCCCGGCGCGCGAGCACGAAGTCGACGTCGCAGTCGTTGGCCAGGCCCAGGAAGACGTGTTTGTCGGTCCGCAGGTACGGGCCGTCGATCCGCACCGAGGCCGCGAACAGGGGCGCGAGCAGGTCCTGATGGCCGATCAGCCGGTCCTTGTACCAGACGACCGTGCGGCCACCGCGCAGCGCCTCGCGCAGCGCGGGCAGGCTGCGCGCCGCGGCGAACGCGAGGGTCATCGTGCGGTGCGCGCCGGCCGTGTTCGCCTCGGCGCGGTCGGGCTCGTGCAGGTCCGAGTTGCCGATCATGGTCAGGCCCTTCGCGAGGCACCACCGGTGCGCCTCCGGGTAGTAGTGGTCGCCGTTCGCGATCTCCATGCCGTGCAGCCAGCCGCGCTCGTGCAGCTGCGTGTGCACGTCCAGCCACCTGCCGCGCTCGGGCCCCTTCCACTCGTGGTGGTTCCAGAACGTGAACGCACCCTGCGCGTTGGCCCGTTCGAAGACGGTCAGCAGGTCCTTGTCGTCGAGCGGCTTCACGCTCTCGAGGAAGATCGCGTTGAAGTGGCCCGGCGGCGTTTCGCGCGTGATCTCCGCGCCCATCGGGAACAAGAGCCCGCGCTGCAGCGCCCGCTCGCGCGCCAGCGCGAACGAGCGGCCGTGGTTGGTGGGGACGTCGTCCCGGTGCGGCTGGTACTCGATGTGGTCGGTCAGCGCGATCGCGTCGAGGCCCACGCGCCAGGCCTCGTCGACGCGCACCGTCGGCCACACTTCGCCGTCGGAGAACACGCTGTGCAGGTGCAGGTCGCAGGCGAGGACCACCTGACCCGGTGGGGCGGGGAAACGCAGTTCGCGGCGCGTCTGGGCCGGAGCGAGAGCGGCGAGCGCCGGCCCGGCGATCAGGGACAGGAGCAGCGACGGGCAGCGGTTCATGGGCGGGTTCCGTTGGCTCGGGAATCAGCGAGCAGGCAAGGGCGAGGATGCAGGCAGGATGCCTGCCAGGCGCTCGCGCGCCATGGGGTATCGCGCGCAGCCGGACCGTGGCGAAGGCGCATGGGCGCTGCGCCCCGGAGTGTTGCGGCGTTCTCCGTAGGGAACGCGCGCGTGCCAGGGTCTAGACCTGGGGCATGCCCGAACCCCCCTCCGCTCTCCGTGCCCCCGCCAGCGTCGACGTCGTCGACGCGATCTACGACCGGCGCTCCGTGCGCAGCTACCTGCCGCAGCCGGTGCCCGCGGACACGATCCGCCGCCTGCTGGCCGCCGCCGTGCAGGCGCCGAGCGCGATGAACAAGCAGCCCTGGGCGTTCGTCGTGGTCCAGGACCGGGCGTTGCTGCAACGCCTGTCCGACCGCAGCCGGGACCTGCTGCTGGCGGGGCTGACGCCCGGTTCGCCGTTCTGGAAATACAAGGAACAGTTCGAGGCCCCGGGCTTCTCGGTGTTCTTCGACGCGACGACCTTGATCGTGATCTGCGCGTCGCCGGCCGAGTGGCCGCCGAACGAGGACTGCTGCCTCGCGGCCCAGAACCTGATGCTGGCCGCGCACGGTCTCGGGCTCGGCACCTGCGCGATCGGGCTCGCGCGGCAGGCGGTCGACGAGCCGGTGTTCCGACGCGAACTGTGCATCCCCGACGACCACCGCCCCGTGCTGCCGATCGTCGTCGGCTTCCCGCGGGCGCCGGTCGCGCCGACGCCGCGGGCGGAGCCGAAGGTGTTGCGCTGGCGGTGAGGGAGGCGGAGGCGCCGTGCGCTGCGGCCGCGATCTGCCCGGGCCGCGCGCGGATCGGGCCCGGCTCGAGCCCCGTGCGAGCATCTTCGGGACGCGCTGCCACCCTGGCCGGCACGAATCACCGCCATCGCGCCCCAGCCGGACCGACTATCATGGCGCGACCTTCTCCCGCACCCCTGGAGCCACCATGCGAATCTGCGCCGCCCCGTTCCTCACCGCGCTCCTTCTCACCGCCACCGCCACCGCCCAGGCCGGCTGGCTCGGCCTGAACCCCGCCATCCGTCCGCCCGCGCGCGCCATGGCGGGCCTCGCCGCGATGACCCTGCAGAACAAGTGCGTGCTGTTCGGCGGCGAGGTCACCGAGAACGGCGCCACGCTCAACGACACCTGGACCTGGGACGGCTCCGCCTGGAGCCAGCTCGCGATCCCGGGCCCGCCGGCGCTCGAGGGCTTCGTGATGGAGTACGACCCGGTCCGCGACCGCGTCGTGCTGTTCTCGGGCTGGAACGGCGCCCAGTACCCGCAGCAGACCTGGGAGTTCGACGGCGCCGCCTGGGCGCTGCGCACGCCCGCGCTGAGCCCGCGCGGCCGCGACTGGTCGGCCGCCGCCTACGACCCCGTGCGCGGCAACCTCGTGCTCTTCGGCGGCCACGATTGGTCGGTCGCCGGCACCACGCTCGCCGACACCTGGACCTGGAACGGCACGAACTGGACCAGCCAGACCGCCAGCGGCCCGGCGGCCCGCCAGGGCCACGCCATGGCGTTCGACCCGGTGCGCAACACGGTCATCCTGTTCGGCGGCACCGGCGCCGGCAACGACATGTGGGAGTGGAACGGCACCGCCTGGTCGCCGATCGCTCCTGCCACCGTGCCGCCGCCGCGCGTCTGGCATCGTCTGGTCGCCGACCCCGCGCAGAACCGCGTGTTGATGATCGGCGGCCTCTGGGGCACCGCGAAGCTCGACGACGTCTGGCAGTGGAACGGCATCGACTGGCAGCAACTCACCACGATCGGCACGCGGCCGCGCGGCGGCTACCTCGCCTGCGCGACGCGCGACCCGGTCACGGGTGCCGTGCTGCACTTCGGCGGCAGCGTGATCGCCGCCCCGCAGCGGGTGCTCTCCGACGACGCCACGAAACTGCTCGTCGCCAACGCGACGGGCTGGGCCGTCGAGGAGGAGTACGGCACGGGCTGCGGTGCGGCCGCCGACTACGCGTCCTACTACGAGCAGTTCGCGGCCGGCACCTTCGACCTCGGCGGTGCCTCCGGCACGGAGAACGTGGTCGTCAACACGTTCGTCGGCAACGGCTACCTCGTGGTGCCCGGCGTGTCCGCCTGGCGCGCGCCGCAGACGCCCGACCTCGCGCTCGGCGACGATGCCGTGTCGGGGCCGCTGTCGCTCGGTTTCCCGCTCGTGTTGCCCAACTCCGTGGTGACGCAGCAGGTGTGGGTCTGCTCGAACGGCTACGTCTGGTTGACGGCGACCGGCGCGGCGGACTTCTCGCCGACCGTCGCCGAGTTCCTGGCCCAGGGCGCGCGCCTCGCGCTCTACTGGACCGACCTGCGGCCGGTGGCCGGCGGCGGCAGCGGCACGATCCACTTCGACACCGACCCTGCGAACGGCATGGCCTACGTGACGTTCGTCGGCGTGGCCGCCTACTCGGGCGGCAGCACGATCGACGTGCAGCTCGCGATCTCCGCCAACGGCAACCTCGAGGTCCGCTACGGTGCCGAGACGATGCGCACGAGCACGCAGGCCGCGCTGGTCGGCCTCACCCCGGGCAACGGTGCGCTCGACCCCGGTGGCACCGACCTCAGCCTGATCGGCACCACGCCGATCCTGACGAAGCCCGATCTGTTCCGGCGCGACCTCGCGCTGTCGTCCGGGCGGCCGGTGCTCGGCAGCACGGCGAACCTCGTGACGAGCAACATCCCGGCGGGCAGCCTCCTGAACGCGTTGCTGTTCGGGCTGCTGCGGATCGACCCGGGCATCAGCCTGGCTCCGATCGGCATGCCGGGGTGCTTCCAGTACGGCTCGCAGGACGCGTCGGTGCTGTTCGTGGGGCCCGGCACCTTGGCGACCTTCCCGTTCGCGATCCCCGCGGGGCCGGCGTTGGCGGGCGTGTCGATCAAGGTGCAGGGCGCGGTCTACGACCCCGCCGGCGGCCACAACACGCTGGGCGCCCTGGCCAGCAACGGCGTCGAGCTGAAGCTCGACAGCAACTGAGGCAGCCGGCGGCCAGGAGGGCCGGGTGGGCGCGAGATCTGCAGGCGGAACGCCCTTGCCGAGTCGGGTCTCGCGCTGACCTGGGTGCGACAGCGGCGGCAGCAGGGATGTCTCGATCATCCACGAGGCGCGCGCGGTGGTCTCGCGGAGCGCCGGCAGCGGCAGGGCCAAAGCCGTCGCGCTGGCGATCCCCGGCACGTCGAAGATGCTCGATCCGATCACGTCGGCGAGCGCGACGTGGTCGCTTCGCCGGCGCGCCGCGATCCGTGACGTCACGGGCCCTGTCGTGCCCGGCTCGGCCGCGACGATCGTCGAACCGATCGCGGTGTCTGAGCTCCCGGGCGCAGACGCGACGCCGTGCCGTGGCCGGGCGCGTGCGATCCGCAGGTCAGCAGACCGTCGCCAGCCGCGACCGAGGCGGATGGCGCGGGCGGGCAGGCTGCACCGGTGTCGGATGGAATGGAGACGGGTTGCCCGGGCAGGCTGTTGCCAAGTGCTGACCCGACCCACCCCACTTGGGCGTATCGACGGGGTGGCTCGAAGGTGTTCTCCTTCTTGCGGCCCTTTTCGGGAGGAACCGATGCGACCTGCTTCTCTTCGGCTGCGCGGTGCCACGCGGCACGGCGTTCGCGTCTGTCTGTCTGTCTGTCTGTAGCGGGCTTCTCGGGTAGCGCAGCAGCCCAGCAGGTGCCGAATCCGGCGCGGAGCGTTCACCCCGCCATCGCGGACCCGGCCTCCGGTGCGTTCCGGCAAGGTCCGGCGCCGAAGTTCGCCTACATCGATGGCCAATGGAACCACGGGGAGGGCTTCGCTCAGGGCACGGGCGACCCCGACTACGGTGGCTGGTTCTTCCACGACGACGGGAGGAACGTCACCAGCGCCGACGTCCATCTCACGGTGAGCAGTTGGCAGGACTATGTCTACCGGAACGAGGTGCACCTGCAGGCCAACAACCGCCTGGTCGACCGCCTGCAGGGCTACCTGCGGCCGGCAGGTCTGGCCCTGCCGCGGGAGCACCCGCGCTACGGCGCCCTGAGCTTCGATTACGTCGACACCGGCGCCTTCGAGATCTTCCGGCCGCAAGGAGTGCCGTACGCCAACCAGAAGGTCCTGATCGTGATCCAGTGCTGGGGGTCGAGCGTGTTCCCGAGGGTCTACGTTGGCCAGGATCCGAACAACACAGCCAGAGCCATGTTCGTGGACAGCCTCTACTGGTGGAACACCTACTTCGGCTACTTCAGCCCGGACGGGCTCGTGCGAGGCGAGTTCGGGAGCACGGATCCGACCACGATCGGGTCCTCAGCCGCCCCAGGAACTCCGCTGGCGAAAACCCTCTTCCAACAGAACACCGCTGACGACAAGGTCCTGCGTGACCAGCCCCACGCCGTCGCGACTTGGTCCAACACGCCGTACCAGACGCTGTACTATCCGATCTCCGCCTACCCCGTGCTCAGCGTGATGCACCGGCAGACAGAACTGAACGAGCAGCGCTACCTGCAGCTCGCGCAGGCGATCAAGTGCCTGCTGCAGGAGAGCACGTTCCGCAACCCGCTGGGTGCCGCGAATGCTCTCACAGCCCAGCAGGTCGAGGACCGGGTCGTCGTGGTGTTCGCCGGCGGCAGCAACGGTGGGCTGCAGGCCTCGTTCGCGACGCTGCGGCACCCCGAGATCGTGCACGGCTGCTACGCGCAGGTGATCAGCTCTGGCATGCAGCGGCTCTACGGCGACCAGGATCTCGGTTGGGCCTACAGCGAACTCAGCGTGGCGACAACCCCCGGCGCGATGGTCGGGCCTGGCGACTTCCTCGACTGGAACCATTATGCATGGGGGCAGGGCCGGGAGATCTACGATCTCTCCGTCCTCCGCCGCTTCTTCCGCGGCGAGACCTACCGCCCGACCTGCTTCTACGTCAGCGACGAGGACATCACGTCGACGGGCACGGACTGGGTCCGCGTGGCGAACGGCGGGTCCGGCGCTTCGGGCACCTGGGTGCCGTATGGGGAGCGACAGAGCACGTCGACTTTCGGCAACCCAAGCTACAACACGCTCGCCTGGCTCGTGGGCGACAAGGCGGGCCACGGTTACGGCTGGGCGAAGAACCCCTACAACCAGCAACCGACGCTGTTGCTGGACGACATCGTCCACGACGTCGCGTACCGGGCGGTGAACCAGCGGATCTGGCAGGGCTCGACGCCGGTTCCGGGTCCCGGACCGAAGTTGGGATCCGGCGTCGACGAACCACACGAGTGGTTCTTCGGCCGGGCAACCCCCGTCCCACTGCCAGCTCCCCAACCAAACGACCCGCTGGTGCGCGACGACTCCTTCATGGCGACCAGCCAGCCGGGGAACGCGGGAACGCACCTGGGCAGCGAGGAGGCGATGCTGGTGCGGGACGGGCGCGTCTACGTGGGCAGCGCCGAAGGGCTTGTCACGAGCTTCGTCGTGGACGACCTGGATCCGCGCCGACCACTGGTCGTGTCCCGGCCGAGTGGCCTCCAGGGTGCGCAGAGCGTGCAGCTCGGCAGTCGCGCTTTCGCGCTGGCGGCGTTGCCGCAGGGAGGTAGCTGGTCGCTCCTCGTCGGCACGCGGCGACACCTCTACAAGCTCGATCCGGTGTCGCTCGCCGTCCAGCAACAGGTATCGTTGCCGTGGGAGGTCGCACAGCCGCGGGGGATGAAGGTCGGCGACGTCCTGCCCGGTCACGGCGGGCCCGAGGTGGTGTTCCGCACCGTGCACGGTGGGCTCGTCTTCTACGGCGTCAACCTGACGCCACTGTTCGAGTGGCCGGAACCGGGCATCGACGACTTCGTGCTGCAGGGACCGATCGTGACGATCCAGTCGAGCCGGCGCGGGGTCCTGGCGAACGTGGTGTTCGACAGCAACAACCACGCGTCGCTGACTGCCGCGTCGAAGCCGCTCCAGACGGGGCCGTACGATCCTCCCTGCCAAGGCACGCCATGTGACCTCGAGTTGATGCTGTTGAACCTCGGTGGGTACGTGTATCCGGGGGTCGTGACCCTGACGCACCAGGACACCGACGGCGTCGCGGTGCGCGCCTACACACCGGACCAACTGCTGCGATTCCCGTTGCAGACAACGGACAATCTGGGCGGGTACCCGATCGACATTGCAACGTGTCGCGAAGGATATCCGCCGCAACAGCAAGGCGACCAGATCATCGGCGAGCACCTGCTGGTGCTGACGCATGATCGATTGCGGCTATTCAACCAGGGCGGCCAACCGCTCGCAGAGATGAACATCACGGAGTCGTGGTCGCAGGCGAATGACGACCGCTACTACCCGTTCACGTACCAACCATGCGCCATCGCCGTGGGCGACTTGGTCGACAACCCGGGGGGCACCTATCCCGACGAGGTGGTGATCGCCACGGCAGCGGGCCACCTCGTGTGGCTGCACGTTGACGAGGTCCTGGCGTGCGCTTCGACCAACGGCAAACTGCCGCCCGCGTGCGAGGTGGTTCTGGCGTCGAAGGGCGGTGTGAGAACCGACGTGCAACCGCGCACGAACCAGGCGCTCTCCGCGACCTGGCCGATCGCAGCGTTCGAGAACGTCCCGGAGCAGGCCGACGAATTGCACCTCTGCGACCAGAGCGGCGCATACTGGAAGGTTGGGCCCTCGGGTACCCTGCAGATGTGGGATTGCGACGGGAGGGCTGTGGGACTGCGCGGATGGGCGCAGTATGGAACGGTGTCTCGCTTCGGTTATGGCTTCCCGTCGGAGTACGCTCAGGCATTCAACTTCCCGAGCAATGCCACCTTGCGGGCCTGGGTTACGCCACCATGGTGTCCGGTCCGAGAGTATCTAGCCGTCTATCAGGATATCAACATCAATCCCTTCAATTGGTATCCCGGCCAATCCCTCTTCGGAACCTACCACGGCATGTTCATGTTCCGGTATGGGGGTTGCCTGCTTGGCAGCGGCGCAAAGACCGAGGCTTGGTTCTGGTCGGATAACACGGGCAGAAGCCCTCGCTTGCCCGGCAGCAACACGACCCTGGAGATGGGGCCCTGGGCGAACCACGTGACCGGCTTGAGGATCGAGGACGCAACTGGCGTGATTGACGGCGTGTGGGAATCGACCGGAAGTCCTGGGACGACCAACTCGGCCGGCTTGGGGAGCGGCACTCCGTACCACAATCTCCGGAACAACTCCAACGAGGTGTCTTCGATCACCCATCAGGGCTGCGTTGCCGTCAAGGTGGGGGAGTCGAATCATCAGGAAACGCTGGTGGTGCTCGGTTGCCCAGGCGGCCGAGTGCGTGTGATCGAGCCGGGTTCGAACTCCTGGAGCACCGGCGGGCTGAACATCCACCAGCTCGGCACCGTGTACAGCGCATCGCAGGATCTCGGGTTTGGCGGCGCGGCGTTGGCGGCACGGGCCGACACCGCCAACCCCAACCAGGTGACGATCTGGTTCGGCACGCTCTACGACCCTGTGGCACACCCGCAGCAGTACTCGACACCGTACGGGATCCTGGGGAACTCCGAACTCGCGGTCGGCGCGGTGCACAAGTACACCTACACCAAGGGAGGGGCGTTCAGCAGTCCACAGACCTTCCCGCTCGCTCCCAGCGCGACGCATCCACGGGGCGCGTACGGGGTCGTCGGGATGCTGCTGACGAATCTGCTGCCGCAGTCTCCAGTCGATGTGGACGAGCTGATCGTGGCGACGATGTCCGGCGATCTGATCGTATTCAATGCCGACACCATGCAGGAGATCTGGCGCACCCACGTGTGGGGATCGATTGGATTCTACAACTCGATGGTGGCGGCTGACCTGGACAACGACAACAAGAAGGAACTGTACGTCGCGGGCTCGCGCGGCGTGTGGCGATTCGTGCGACCATAATGACGAAGGAATAGCCATGCACTTCTACTTCTACCTGCAAGCGTTGGTCTTCTTCGTACTGTGCGTGAACGTGCCGGCGCAACGTATCTGGCGGGTTCATAGCGGCGGAGCTGCCAACTGTGACTTCACGGACTTGCCTGCCGCGGTAGCGGCGGCTTCTCCTGGGGATACGATCTGGCTGCTATGGGACAGCCAGGTTGCCGGAGCGTACTCGGGCGCTACGATCAACAAGCCGCTGACGGTGCTGGGGGTGACGAGCTACGGCGGGCCGGGATCCAGCTACGCATGCTGGTCGCGGATAGAAGGACTCATAGAGGTGGTCGGGATCCCGGCAGGCAGTCGTGTAGTGTTGGCGAATCTCGCTGTGATGAACCCCAACTCCAATGCGGTTCCGTATCCTCCACACGGGATTCGTGTTGCAGATTGCGCCGGCACGGTCCTTCTGGAGGGGGTGAAGTACACGGGCATGGGATACAGGGAATCCGTCATGCGCTTCGAGCGTTGCGCTGACGTGACGTTGCGCAATTGTACCTTCGAACTCAGCGGCGAGGCGGTGACGGTGGTCGACAGCACGATGTTGATCACGGAGTGCCGCCTCTACTGGGAGAACCTGTCGATCTGGGTGCCACAGACGCACTGGTATCTGCAGACCGACTGCGCCCTGCGCGTGCGCAATTCGCATGTGACCACCGTCGACTCCATCCTGTTCGGCGCCGATCAGCAGATCCCGTGGAACTACTCGAACTACTACTGCTGGCCCGCGGCGTACGTCGAGAGCGGCACCCTCGACATCGGACCACCGACGGTCATGTATGGTGGCCTGTTCGGCAGCAGCGAGTACACGAGTCTGCTTTCGTTACCGGGTGCCGTCGTGCGCAAGGACCCGCGCGCGACCGTGCGAGCCGGCAACCTGGGCCAGGTGAACCTGCCCATCGTCTACATGCATGCGACCATGCACAGTTGGCTCCGCGCCGGGGAGCCCTACCGTGCCGGCGTCGCCGGTCCGCCGGGCGGGTTCGGCCTGATGGCCGTCGGCAGCGCGCTGCTGCCACCGGTAGCCCTGCCGCCGTTCGGCCCGCTGGCGATGGACCCCGGCTCGATTGCCGTTCTGGGGCTGCAGGCGCTGCACCCGCAGACCGGCTGGGCCGACTGGGCGCGCCAGTGCCCGCTCACCGTGCCGATCGGCCACGTGTTCGCCTTCCAGGCCGCGGTGCTGGCGCCGGACGGCACGATCAGCCTGACCATCCCCTCGCCGTTCACGATCCAGTGGCCGATCGGGATCGCGCCGTAGACAGCGCCCCGACAGGCAGAAGACCCGGCTCGGCCGCCACCACCCGCCCCACCGCCACACCGCCACCGCCGCGCTGCGCTGGCCCTCCGCGCGCGGTAGGCTCCGCGGATGCTCCGCCCGTTCCTGCTGCCCGCGCTGCTCTGCGCCGCCGTTCCGCTGTCCGCCCAGGGCAAGGTCAACCCCTCGCTGGTGCGCGCGCCGGCCGACGATCCCACGGCCGCCGCCGTGCGCCGGTCCGGCATCTCCGGGGCCGTCGCCAAGGCGCGGCCCGCGATCGTGCACGTGTTCGTCGAGGTCGACGGCGAGCGCGGCAGGTTCGCGATCGAACGTTGCAGCAGCGGCGTGGTCGTCGACAGCAGCGGGCTCGTGCTGACCCTGCACCGGCTCGTGCAGGAGAGCGTCGGCGCCACGGACAAGCGCCTCTGCGTGCAACTCGACGACGCCACCCACACGCAGCTGCCGGCGACCGTCGCGAAGACCGACGCCGACACCGGCCTCGTACTGTTGCGCGTGACCCCGCCCGAGAACGGCCTCGCACACGTCGAACTCGGCCCCGACCGGCCCGCGACCGGCCAGCCGCTCGCGGTGCTGGCCTGCCCCGAGGGCAAGGACGTGCTCGGCTTCGCGGGCGTCGCGAGCCCGGCGCTCGCGGACGTGCAACTCGGCGGCCGGCGCGCGGCGGCGAAGGACGTGTTCCTCACCGACAGCAAGCAGGACCAACGCTGCGACGGCGGCGCCGTGATCGACGCCGAGGGGCGGCTGCTCGGGCTGTTCGACGCCGAGCGCGTGCTGCGCGACCCGAGCGAGCCCACGCTCGAGGACCTGAAGAAGCCGAGTTTCGGCGTCGTGCGCCCGGCCGGCGCCGTGCGCAGGGCCTTCGCCGCGGAGTTCGCCGGGCCGGCGGCGAAGAACCCGGGCCTGCGCGCGGCCCCCGCGCCGAGCCCGACCATCGCGGCCGTGGCGCGCGTCGCACCGTCGGTGCTCGGTTTCTTCGGCGGCGAGGGGGACTGGCCCGTGCTGCCGGCCGACGATCCGGGCGCCGTGCAGCGGCGCGCCGGCCTCGGCTCCGCGGTCGCCGTGGCCAGGGACCTCGCGATCACCAACGCGCACCTGTGCGCCGGCAAGGGCGGGCGCCTGCGCCTGCCCGATGGCCGCACGCTGCCGGCCGCGGTCGTGAAGAGGAACGAACCGGCGAACCTCGTGCTGCTGCGCGCCGAACTGCCCGCGGGCGTCGAACTCGTGCCCGCGCCCGCCGCGGCCGACGACGACGTGCAACTCGGCGAGACCGTCTACGCGCTCGGCAACCCGCTCGGCAGCGCGGTGGTCGTCACCATGGGCGTGGTCTCCGCGCGCCGCGGCCGCGAGGGCGGGCGCATCCAGGCCGACCCCAACCTCGGCAACCAGAACGGCGGCGGCGCGTGCGTCGACGCCACCGGCCGGCTCGTCGGCATCGCCGACGGCGGCGCGATCGATCCGCTCGAGCTGGCGTTCGCGATGCGCGGCGACCGCGCGTCGGCCGAGACCAACCTGTCGACCTTCGTCGGCATCGCGCGCGTGCGTTCGCTGTTCGCGACGGAACTCGCGGGCGCGCTGCCGGCGACCGCCGGCGACCGGACAGCGCGCACGAGCCCGCTCGTGCGCATGGTC